>ENA-ORXI01001864-ORXI01001864.1-sediment-metagenome-genome-assembly--contig:-NODE-1864-length-15953-cov-24.457294_pt1 | contig 15953 bp, 18 predicted proteins | sample MGYA00237861_ERZ511468 | MGnify/ENA primary metagenome ERZ511468 (study PRJEB26299, sample SAMN06266213) | sediment metagenome | isolation source: Hudson Canyon methane seep mesocosm | place... | reverse complement strand
TAATGACAACAAATTTGAAATTATCGGCAATATGCCTAAGATGATAGATAATATAACGGATATTAACCAAACTGACATTTTACTCACACTGCGTATTGCCGCTAAAAAAGAAGTAGCGGAAATAATTTTGGCTAACTAATCAACTTCAATGAAATAAATTCATCGCATACCTCGTTTGATTAAACCGGTGATCATTTACTCATTCAGTTTGATTTTAAAGGGGAAAGATGGAGTGACTAAAAAGAGTTAAATCCTCGACAACCAGAATCACAATCAGGCCAGCAGTATAGTATTTAGCAAGGTATAAGCGAAATAACGTAGATAATTTATCGAGATAACTTAGCTTATCCTAGTAGATGGAGCGCTCCTCGTACTGTTAGAGTTGGTATGAACATTAGTTTTTAATTAAATAAGAAGGTAAAGAGGTAAATATGAAAATCTTAAAGAATATTACCGTTTTCACATTGGTGATGTTACTGTCAGTAACTACTGGCCTTGAAGCGAGAGACAAAAATGTTTCTAACTTTAGTAGCTCATCAAATTATGTGGATTCCAGTGGTACGTTCGATGGGAACCAAATCTATGCCGATGTAACTAACAATGGTCTATTCCTGGACTACCATATTTCTGGTGATTCAGCGATGGAATGGCCTACAGGTACAGGCGCTCACTCAATCTTCCAATCTGCTTTGTGGATGGGAGCGACAGTGAATGGTTCTATTAGAGCAATTATTGGAGATTATACACAAGACATGGGTCCAGGTCCATGGGGTGGTGACCCGCTATCAGCGGTTCACAGAATCTATAAAATAGAGAAATCTATGTTAGCTTCTCCCCTTGACTTTGCTGACTTCCAAGAATGGCCAACTGATTTTGGTGCACCTTGGGTTGACGTAGATGGTGACGGAGTTTATACTCCACTACCAGGCGGAACTGATCATCCAGAATTTCTAGGAGACCAAGTACTTTGGTTTGTTAGTAATGATGGTGACCCAGCGTATAAATTGAATTTTGGAACATCACCACTAAACGTGGAGATTCAAACAACTATGTTTGGTTTTGATAGACCTGACGTATTTGGTGACATGGTGTTCTTAAAACAATTAGTAATTAATAAAGGTTCAGATGACTTAACTCGAAATTCAATTTTATTCGACAGTTTCAAGTCACCTATATCACCAATCGAAGTCATGCTTTTAAAGGGGTCGGTTTGCCAATCGCTTAATAACTCCACCCAAAAATCTTCACTGACCACCTGCAATTGACGCAAAGCAAATTGCCCCAAATAAGATAGCCCGACTGCAAAACCTATAGCAATAAACCAAAGTACAAACGAACTATTCTTTGAACGTACAGTCCATAAAATAGCACTGAAACACACAACCATTAGCACAAAATAAAGCCATGTCTTATCATTCGCTGCACCCGCAGATAACAGACAAATAGCGGCATAAGGCAGCTGAAAATCAAGCGGCTCTTGTTTATCTCTTTTGCGTACCGAATAAAACAACGTGCCCATCGGTAATTGATTATGCACACTATATAATTGCGCCAATAATACCGGTGCAAAAAAGGCAGGCAGCCATGCTAATAAAATAAAAACTAGCTTCTGATCAGTATGCGCAAATACAAAATAAAGTAATGCGGCCACAAACAATACCGTAACAAAATCACCAATACGATAAAACTGCGTCACCTGTAGGTCCCAGCGCCAAGCACTTAAAAATCGCCCCAATATCAGCAAAACTAAAATAATGGTAGCCAGCCAATTTTGCGTTAGCCAGCCCCAGCTTATGAGTGACAATAGTAACTTCTCATTATTCATGGGCAAATACCTATAAAAATATCGTCATCCCGAGTGCTTTTATCGGGAATCTACGTTGAGCATAGGATGACTACTACGAATGCAACCCTGTTGAATAAGGCTACTTAGGTTTATTGTATTTTCAGCCATAAGTCCTCCCATTGCGGATTGTCTTTTTCTAAAAGTTTTATTTCCCAGTCTCGCTCCCATTTTTTCATTTGTTTTTCACGAGTGATGGCTGTTTCCATCACTTCATGTTGCTCATAATAAACCAGCGTATGTACATTGTATTTTTTGGTAAAACCTTCTACTTGGTTGTTTTTGTGTTGCCAAATACGGTGTATAAGGTTGCTTGTTACGCCTATGTACAGCGTGCCATTCTTTTTACTAGCAAGCATATAAACGTATGGTTGTTTTTTCATTTCACGTACTCCATTTCCCAACCCCGTCGTCATCCCCGCAATCTTTTAGCGGGGATCCATGGTTCGCATATAGATTCCCGATAAAAAACTTCGGGATGACGGGAGTTTTCATAAACTATGACATTCAATGTAGACTGGGTTTAAAAGACTACAGTAATGACGAACTGAAAAAACTGCCTGTACCCTTTATGACACCAAACTAATGATCATACAGCTGCCAAATCCTCTGCAATATGCTGCGCATCAATCAAATAAAAATATTCAGGCATATGCTTTAATTCACCTTCAATCAAGGAGCCATCATGAATTAAAAAAACCGCCAGCGGCACACCTTGTGCCCTTAGCTTCTGTATAAAATCCTGACGCTGCATATCCCAATGTAACAAAACACAAACCAAACTACTGCATTGCTGGATATGCGCCTGCACCGCTTGCTTTAATTTAGCAAAAGACTCTACACCACTAGGCTGAACTGCCGCTAAAATCTCTTGTAAATGTGGTAAATGATCCACACCTCTCCCAGCGGTGAACCGGTGCGCCTCATGACCAACAAACATTAAATCCAACAAAGCATCCTGCTGCCGTTCACTCATAACTAACGATGCCGCCACTGAAACCGCCGCCTCAAACAACTCTCGATTTAGAGGGCCTAGTTCAGAATCTAACACCAAAGCTCTACGCACAAAATATTCATCCTGGTACTCTTTAACAATCAACTTACCCTGCCGCGCAAAACTTTTCCAATGAATCCGATTTAAAGCATCTCCTTGCCGATACTCGCGCAAAGACATAAATTCAGATGAATCACCTACCGAATTCGCCAAACTAACACCACCGGATTGATAATGTCGTTTACCACTTAAAGCCAAAGTTTTAACAGGATAACGCCGAGGTAATACCCAACAACTTTGCACTTGCGGCGAAAAATACAAACGCCGAAACAAGCCCAATAAATCTGCTTTGGCAATATAAGCCCCAGAGAAATTTAATTTGCCGCGCCTTAGCGGAGTACAGGATAATTTAACTTGCTCTGACTGCTGAGCACCAATAAAATCAACAACTTGCTCATCAATATAAGCACCGCGCTGATAGATCAAATAACGTCGCCAATGACGAAAACTCACCGCTCTTTTATACCAAGGCTTATCAGCCAACTGATAAAAATCAGCTAACTCCCCATTATTAGGAAAATGCTCTATTAATTGCTCAATTAAAGCTAAATCACGGTAATTATGTTTTGTGCTGTTGTTCACCGTTACACTATAAATAAAAGGTTCGCCAACCGTCGCATAGCGTGGCAACTGACGCGTAATAGTCACCCTTAAGCGATTAAACAAACTACCTAATAAAGCAAAAACCAGCAATACCAAAACAAAAACAAACAATTGATAAGTCGTGCTGGACTTAGTATCTACGCCATACACACCTGCGACCAAACAGACGATCAAACATAATTTACCCATCAAGGTAAAATGCAAGCGCATCCAGCGACTGACACGAAACACCCGCATATATTGACGCAATACCCAGCGGCTTAACATCACTAAACTGGCACAAGCACTTGCTGAACAATATCACGTACTAACGCTTCCGCATCGACACCTGAGAACTGACTTTGTGCTTCTAAGCCCAATCGATGCGCAATAATCGGTACAGCTAATTCTTGAATCACATCAGGCGTGACAAAATCATAACCATCAATTAAAGCCAAAGCCTGTGCGCACTTCATTAAAGTTAATGAAGCTCGCGGACTTGCTCCTAATTTAACTTCATCCACACTGCGCGTTGCCGCAACTAACGCCACAATATAACGCTGCAATTCCACACTAACCGGTACTTGTTTCACTTGCTGTTGTAATAACTGTAACTCGGTAAATTTAATACAGGCAGTTAAAGTCTCAACGGGATGCGCTTGATCCTGAGATTGCAAAATGGCGACTTCTTGCTCTTGTGAAACATAGCCCAAACTAAATTTCATCGCAAAACGGTCTAATTGCGCTTCGGGCAAGGGATAAGTCCCATGAAATTCCACTGGATTTTGCGTGGCAATAACAAAAAATGGCGCTGGTAAGCGACGAATATTACGCTCAATACTCACTTGATTTTCCGCCATTGCTTCTAATAATGCAGACTGCGTACGCGGTGAAGCGCGATTAATTTCATCCGCCAATAGAATATGACAAAACACCGGCCCTTGCTCAAAACGAAAACTTTGCTGCTGTTGATCAAAAATAGAAATACCTAAAATATCCGATGGCAATAAATCAGGGGTAAATTGAATACGCTGAAAATCAGCCTCACAAGATAAAGCCAGAGCCTTAGCTAAAGTCGTTTTTCCCGTTCCCGGCACATCTTCCAGCAAAACATGCCCGCCCGCACTAAAAGCCGCCAACAACCACTGTAAAGTACGCTGCTGGCCTAAGATCACTAGCCCTAAATTTGTTTGTAACTTGCCAATTATTTCTCGTGCTTGGTCAAAATCGCTCATAAGCTTGTTTTATAGTTAAATACGCATTTAAACTACCAGCATTAAACTAAGTCAGCAATTATTTTTCTCAGGCTTAAACACAGAGTAAAATACAAAAAGGTAGGGCGGACTTCAGTCCGCTAATATAATCCAGAATATACGCAATAATGCTCTCGGCTTAAAGTCCTCTCCTACTGGAGAAAAGGCTTAGTCAACAGCATTGAGCACACAAGCGGACTGAAGTCCGCCCTACTCTTACACACTCACAAACCGCTTCGGCCAATAAAAACTATGTCAAAAAAAACAAGAACAAAGCAACATATACTTAATTACAACCCCGTCGCCGATACTGCAACTTATGAAATCACCAATGCGCCAATTTTAGATCAACGCTTTCGTAATCTGCCGCAAGATATTCAAGATGAATTTAACGCAATTTCAGAACAAGCGGAAACTAATGGCGCAGAAGTTATTCCACGTTTATTAGAATTAGTAGAATCCTATCCTCTACCCTTGATTTACAGCTGTTTGGCAATTGCTTACGGGCGAGTTGATCCAAAAAAGCAAAAACTAGTGATTGCCGAAAATTATCAGAAAAACCCTAAAAATATCTTTGCGCGCTGTAACTACGCTAGGTTATGTTTAGCAGAAGATAACCCCGATGAAATTCCTACAATATTTGCCAATCAATTTGACTTGAAATCGCTATACCCAAAAAGAAATCAATTTCATATTACTGAATACACCGGCTTTACTTCGGTATTTTGTCAGTATTATGCCGCGAAGGAACAAACCGAACAGGCAGAGGAATTATTTACCAGCATGCAAAGTATCGCCCCAGAATCGAACGAAACCCAGCAGGTTAAAGACCTGTTGCATCCGACATTTTTACAGCGTATCAATAAGAAATTGTTTGGTTAAATAAGAAGAAATCTACCCGTTCATAGTCTCTGCAACCACTCGTAGGGCGTGGCTTCAGCCCGCCTTTCAGTTAAATAAATAATATGCGGATCTCGCCTTTTGTAGGAGTAGCTTTAGCCACGATATCGCGACTAAAGTCGCTCCCACAGAATATTTATGATCTCATGTTATTTAGCTCCAGTTCCTAAGAGCAATATAATACTGGGTATCTCGGTATTATTAACGGATGTTACACACAACTTAATAGCGCTAATTTGTATGCGGAGCGATGAGAATTCATACGGGGATGCTGAGCGTCACAAACTGCATTCCCACGCAGAGCATGGGAACGAGGTTTGGGTGGTTTATTTATTGCGAGCTAAACAACTAAGCTTTTGTAGCCCGCATGCAACCCAGTGGAATACGGGAATCAGGTGCATCGACTATCCCGTATTCCGCCGGCTTCATACGGGCTACGGGATTATCAATCACCACAAGATGGATTTATATCTACTGCTGGGGTTGGGGCATTTAGGTATAAAATTCGGTCGTCATTTTGACGGTGCTGCTCCTGAACAGTTGCAGTGCCTGAGTCGTCTAAGATTTGAGTATCAATATCGCCATTAGCTAAACTAATACCACCTCCAAAACCTGCAGAAACTAAACGTGCACAATCTCCAGAAACGGCAGTTATATCCCAATTAGAACAAGTAGTAACTTGAAGAATCATAGGTCTCCCCCAACTATCAAGAATGATAGTCTGGCCATCTGCTAAGACTTTATTCGTATAAGTTAAACTTTTAAAGTTTGCTAGTAATACTCCCTCATTCGTACTATCTAATACCATCCCACCCTGCACATAAGGCCCACGCCAGCCCACTTGACTATCAGGGTCAAAAACTGACCATTCAGTTGGTTTCGTCATTAAATACTCAAGGCTATAATCAGTCAGATCAGTTTTATCTTTAGTATCTTTAGGGAAATATCCCAACGTATCCAAATAATACCTATCCATAATCGCTTTTTTAATATTCGCCATCGACACATCGGTTGCATCACAAAGCACTTTACGGCTGGTACCGCCAATATAGGGAATTGCCAAACCTGCCAATGCGATCAAAATTAAAAGCACCACAGTCAGCTCAAGTAGTGTCACACCCTTTTGATTATTACCTTTCATTCTTTGTCCTCATTTATTTCTAGCATCAGCTATTCTTGCAGTACCTTTCCCGTATTCCGCAAGCTGCATACGGGCTACTTTATATCATTTTTTGCTAGACACATTAATGTAGGGTATGCATCGCATACCTTGCCCGTACAAAAGGTACGCAATGCGTACCCTACTATAATCGTGGGTATCTGTATGTTAAAGCTCTGTTAATAACCGCTTTATACCGCTTAAGCTGGCGACAACATCGGGGCAATTAAACTCTTTAATTGTGCGCGATCAATCGGCCCGACATTTTGCCAAACAATCTGACCCTCAGGCGATATTAAAAAATGCGTTGGTGTCATACGTACCCCGCCGAACGCTTCTGCATATTTGCCTTGTTTATCAAAAATCACTTTATAAGGTAATGACCTGCTTTCTGTCATTGCTTTAATATTCGGCAAAGAATCATAAGATAAAGCCACCGCCAATGTGGTGTAACCTTGAGCCTGATATTCCTTATGCAAAGCGATCAAGTCATCAATTTCCATTACACATAAACCACAACTCGTTGCCCAAAAACTCACCAATACCGGCTTGCCTTGTAATGCTTGCAAGCTCAAGCTTTCACCGCTCAACGTGCTTAGCGTCAATTCAGGAGCCATAGGCGCAGGTTTTAGCCAGTAATCCCAAGCATTCGCGCCAGCAAGTACCAGCAGTAAAATGACGCTCATGGTTATTTTTGTTTTAGACATTTTTTATCGGTTCCTGTTTATTTTTGATATAAATAATTGTATTTTGTTCGACCGTACCCCATATGCAGCCTGCGGAATACGGGAATGCAACCACCTCCCCCGCACCCTACATTACGCCTTCGTAGCATTTGCTTATCCAACCCCGTATTCCGAAAAGCTTCATACGGGCTACCTTTCACCAAAGTTTTGGCTACTATTAACACCGTTTAATCCCCAATTCGGCTCGAGCTGGCCTTGCTCGACAAATTGATGGAACGAAGAATATGGCCAATCGACAACGGATTCGACCCAGCCGTGTTTTACCGGATTAAAGTGTATGTAATCAATATGGTTCAATAAGTCCGCTTCATTCCGAATGGTATGCTCCCAATAGCGCGATTGCCATAGATTATATTCACCCCGCTCCTAGTTCCCACGGTCTTCGTGGGAACCCATACGGGAACGCTCTGCGTTCCGTGACGCAGAGCGTGGGAACGAGATTCAGGCGATTTAATCAGCAAGTGAGTAAATCGACTTTTGATCGAACGCCAACACATCGTATATTTATCATCGCCTTCGGGTAATTGCCATACACAATGTAGATGTTCCGGCAAAATCACAATAGCAATAATGACAAACGGATATTGTTTTTTCACATAAGCAAATGATTCCCTCAATGCATCAATATGCGCAGTCAAATAGTTTGCCTGCCGATTTTTAAGCGTCAGCGTAAAAAAGTACGTCCCGCCCTCAACATAAACCCGCCGGTAATTGACCATACCCCCTCCGTAGCCCTAGTAGCCCTAGTAGCCCGTATGAAACGCAGTGGAATACGGGAATGCAACACCCAAACCAATATTACAAAATACCCCCAAGCGCACCCATATTTTTCAACATCAACAAAACACAAAACCACCGGTGTACCGCATATCCTCGTAACATTTGCGTTACCACATCCCGTACTCCGCAAAGCTTCATACGGGCTACTTGCTACCCATTATAACTTTCTTGATATTCGCCATTGATACATTAGTTGCATCACATAAAGCTTTACTGGTTGTACCGCTTACATAGGGAAGTGCTAACCCTGCTAATGCGATTAAAATTAACATAACTACTCTGAGCTCTATTAGGGTCATGCGCCAACTTGTCGTTTTTTTGTCATAATCACTTACCAGTTGATTATAGGGAAAGTCATGTTTGGACTGAGTGAAAATTGGATTTCGGATTTTTGCTTAACTATCGCTCCTTCAAGCTGTGGCTCAGTTGTGCCCGTGCAATCCAAATCATCAGAGAAGTTATAGCAGTAATTTGGAGTGCCACTAATAAAAAGACCTCCGTTTGTTCCGCAATTTAACTGGAAATTTGCTTGAGGTTTGGAGTCTTCACAGACTGATAAAAATTGTCGGTTTGGGTCGCAATCAGCATATACACCTAAAAACAGCTTCCCTGTCGGTTGTGGAGTCGCCATCCCAGAAAATGTAATCGTATGTGTATTGCCGTCTAAAATAATAGTTGCATTACTGCTATTTGCAATAAAGGCAGTATCAGAAGGAGCTTGTTTAAAACCCAAGCAAACATTTGCAGAAGGGGTTGTCCAGGTTTCACCTGAGAGGGAGCAGTTGTTTTTTGAGTCATGATTTTCCCACGACCTGATTGTCGCGTCGCAATCTGAAGCTGTATAGATCGAGTTCTCACACCGTGATTCACCAATATCCCATGTGTAACCATTGCCTTCACATAGTGTTTGATCAGTTAAGTTTGGGTATGTGCAAGCATTTGTTGGACTGGTAACCCAGGCTCTATTGTCTTTTGTACAAGAAAATTCACTAGTAAAACCAGGGTTAGAACAGGTTGAATTACTACAAGAACCAACGGTATCAGTAATGATAGTGACGGAGATGTTATTAATATCAACAGACCAATCACTATCCGAAATAAGAGGGGAGCTAGGGTAGTCAGTATCATACCCAGTACCTCCGGCCGTGCTATCTTTACCAAGGCTTTGAATACTCATGCTTAAGATATCTGCTGTTGTCGTAGTGAGTGTTCCTCCTCCTGTATCGCTATAGTACTTCACAGTCCAGCCATAATTTCCTAGTGCTGTATTTCCCCAGCCATCAGATATAGCTTTAGGGTCATCAGGTGTTTTTGAGATTCTAATATAAGGGCCGTTCCAACCATAGGAGTTACCTGTCCATATTTTAGCTGGTGTAGCTCCAATGCAGGATGCTTGATCAAAGTACTGGGTGTCACTACAAAACCCTTCGGATAGCAATTCCTGTAATGCAAAAGGGGGTCTACCGATATCTGCCACAAACCTAGAAATATCTGGCTGCCCATTAATCAATACATCAGGTCGTCCTATAATCGCCCGTTTAATCTTTTCATAGCGATCTTTGGTCACTTCATAGCGCCCTTGAAAAGCGAAGTCTTTGGTAAAGTCGAGAGTAACGGAAGCAAGCGCTGTTAAGATCAACATCACGACTAAAAGTTCAACGAGCGTGAAGCCGATTTGCTTTTTTATAAACGGAATATTCATAGTTATTAATTAAACTTTGTTATTTGACGTATTCTAATGAGTTTTTTGGCCTATTTAATGCGTAGCATTATGTAGTTTCCGCAAGCAACGGCAACGCTTAACATCAGTGCGCTAGCCGGATAAATGGGCTGAATAATGAAATACCAAAGGCCACCAATTAATATTGAAGCGCTAAAAGTCACTAACCAACTGAGTGGGTATTTTAATCGAGATAGCTGATAACTCAAGGCTGGCAGGTAAGCGGCAAAACAGGTGGCGTATAAATGCAGGCTTTGCTGGTCTAAAGATAAGCTTTGCGGTAAAAATAAAGCAAGAGCGATTAATACGAATAACAGTATTCCGATAGATTTTACGCTGCTTAATTCCTGCATATTTTACTTGATATAGCCTAAGTTAATCCTTAAATCATGCAATAATTAAGCCATTGGGAATATGACTCATACCTACTCCCCTGCTTTAATTCAGTTAAGAAACGAGATTTCAATAAATCCTGAAACTTTGAGTTCGTATGAGGCTTGCGGAATACAGGCTACATTAGATCCTAAACTTTCGGGTATTATTAACTCTGCATTCCTAATGCATTAACATAACTTGCAAATAAATTGATACAAATGTTACTTTATTTATCAAAATTAAGGTAAATTGATTAATTGTAACTACTCAGTGTAAGACCCAAGTTCGCATAATAAGGCTCCCTTGCTGCTGGAGAAGGGTTTCTAAAAATAGCGTGAGCAGAAAAACATCATTTATTTAAAACAAACCCGTTAAAATGCGCATAAATAATATTGGAGTATCAGCCATGCAAACATTAGAACTTAAAGACGATGTAGCGACTCAGCTTAAACAAGTAGCTGAACAGGCGCACTTATCCACGGCGGATTTAATCGAACAATTACTCAATAGATATATTATCGAAGAAAAGCGCCCCACTCTACTCACCGATATTATTAATGAATTACCCGAAATAAGTGCATTTAAAGGCGACCCAGTAGAAATACAAAGGAAAATGCGCGATGAATGGGATTAAATACTTATTAGATACTAATGTCATCATTGGCATGTACGAACGTAGCCCAGCGGTAATAACTCTGCTACAAAACAAACAGGCGAGGATTTCTGAATGTGCCTATAGCTCAGTAACCCGCATGGAATTATTAGGTTTTCCAGCAATAACAACAAATGAAATTAAAATAATATCCTCATTGCTTAAGCAAATGACCCAACTTAGTATTAATCGCGCCACCGAGGATACGACAATAAGTTTAAAACAACGACACCGTATTAAGCTACCCGATGCACTTATCCTTGCTACAGCAATAAATCATCAAATAGAATTGCTTACACTTGATAAGAAACTAGCGAACAAACTATTATAGTCACTTAAATCAACTTAGGCTTAGAAGCTGAAAAGCGGACTCATTAGACTCGCCCCCCTTCTTGACTGCAAATTATTGCTGGCAATATGAAGCAGGGGCTATGGATTTAAGGCGAAGGCACTTTGGTGCACCTAGTTCCCACGGTCTCCGTGGGAATTCATACGGGAACGCTCTGCGTTCCGTGACGCAGAGCGTCACCCACTGCATTCCCACGCGGAGCATGGGAACGAGATATTTTTAGCCACAGCGAATTTCAGGCATAAAAAAAGGCTTACATTTGCATGTAAACCTTTGATTCAATTGGTCGGGACGACAGGATTTGAACCTGCGACCCCCACACCCCCAGAGTATAGAAGCCACTTTTCACTCTGTTTCACCCTGTTTAACCCACCACCAAAAAAAACCTTTAAAGCCTTATATTTACTGGATTTATTGCACATTTTATCAATAAGGCATATCATCTAATTTCACCCAATTTCAGAACCTGTTTTCAGCTAGCTTTTCAGCTAGAATTTTTAATATAAGTCAGATAATACAAAGGCTGTATAGATTCAAGCAAAAGCAGTTTCAGCTAGAAATGAAAAAGCCTGACGTGCTACCAACACAATCAGGCTTAACCATTAATGATAATTAGAGGTATCACCATGGCGGATAAGATTATATCACCCCCCAAAGGCTTAACGGATGCTTTCATCAAGCACTTAAAACCCCAAGGCAAGCAATACGAAGTACCCGACAAAGCATGCCCAGGATTATGTATTCGTGTAGGCAATTCAGGGAAAAAGTCATTTACTTGGTATTACCAAGAACCAGAAACCAATAAGCGCAGGATGATGACGTTTGGCAGGTATGGCGATGGTGACGACCAACTGACCTTATCAGCCGCACGTAAAGCACTTGAAACCGCCAAGTTAAAACTGGATTCAGGCGATTTACATAACACTTCAAATACTCCTAAAACTGTTTCTGATTTATGTGATGTATTTTATGAAAAGCGCATACTCCCCCACCTACGCCGACCGGACGCCGTTTTACAGATAATTGACCACGACATTAAGCCGACTATTGGCAATAAGGACATTAAAACCATTAGCACGGTGGCACTCACTAAATGTATTGATATTGTTGTGGAGCGTGGCGCGACTTCTCACGCGGGAAAAGTCACAGCGATATTAAAGCAGCTATTCAAGTTTGCTGAGGGTAAAGGCTTTATTGACCGCTCCCCCGCCTATTCACTGGATAAAAAGGATTTAGGCATTGTTTTAGCACGACGTGATCGCTGGCTAGAGTCACACGAAATAAAGCCCGTTTGGGATGCAATCAGCAATACGCCTAAAATGAGCCTACCGACTAAAAATGGTTTAAAAATATTACTGCTTACTGGCGTTAGAACAGGCGAGTTAATCAAAGCTAAATGGGAACATATCAATCTTGATAAAAAGGAATGGTTTATACCTAAAGAAAACACTAAAACCTTGCAGGAATGGACAGTACCTTTAACTCCTGAAATATTAAGCCTAATTACTGAATTACAAGACCTTGACTCTGATTATGTGTTTTGTGGGCTTAAAGGCATGATGACCGATAAAGTAATGGGGCGCGCCATGCGTAGACTGTTTGAAGTAGGCACATTAACTATTGAGCCAGTACGACCACACGATTTTAGGCGCACAGTAAGAACGCATTTAGAAAGGTTGAATGTAGCCCCACATATTGCGGAAAAATGTCTTAATCATTCACTAGGCGCGATTAATGCCGTGTATAACAAAAACTCTTATCTTGAGGAAAGGCGCGAAGCCTTAGAACGCTGGAATGAATTTGTAAGCCTACAAGTCAATCCACAATCTAACGTGACGCATATCAGACAAGCAAGCTAGAATTGCATAAACCCTATCGAAGCTAAAGCGATGCAAGAGCAATTTATAACCGATAAAAGCGGACAAAAAATATCCGTTATTTTACCTATCCATGAATACGAAGAACTACTAGAGGACTTAAAAGACTTAGACGTTGCGGAACTGAAAAGCGCCGACCGTATCACAGAAGATAAGACCATCAGTATAAAGCAGCGACACCGAATTAAATTACCCGATACCATTATTCTTGCCACAGCAATAACAAATCAAATTGAACTGCTGACACTGGATAAAAAGTTAGCCAACAAAATAATATAAGCATCAACCAGAAAAACTCATGAGCGATTATTTAAGAAAGTATCTTTACGAATTGAAAGCCGAATCTGCTAAACAAGCATTACAAGATGAACGAAGAGAGCACGATAGAAAAATTGAAGCTGAAATCCAAGCTGATAAAGCGGCATTAATAAAAGAATTAGATAAGGGTATAGATTGGGTCACACCCGAACCTCACTTTCCAGCCTTCCCCTCCGAAGCCAACTCAAAATATCAATCTTGTAATGAAGAAACCATTCCAGACGATACAGCACACAAGCGCTTAAAGGATTTAAAAAAATTCATTGCCTTACTTCAACGTGTAGCGACTACTGAAGGTATTGAAATAGACACAATGCTCCTTCCAATTAACAAAAAAATGCTTCTTGAAGAAATAAAAAAGAACAAGCCTAAAAATGGCATTTGGAACATCGAGCTGTCTTCATTTGAACAGGACTGGAAGCTCCCATTTAGAAAAACTATATGTGGCGTTATTACAAACTCAAAGCAAATTGACCCATTTTTTTTCAACAAATTTTTCAACAAATAAATTCATTATAAACAATCATTTAACTCCATCTCTTACCTGGGTAAACTACCTACCTTTACCCACCTTTACCTATCTTAGAAACTTAAAATAAGCTGCATACTAGCTCCAACATTAACAGCAAGTTGGAGAATATAAGTGCAACCTCAATACCGAATCAACACAACAGAATTTTGTAAACAGTCAGGCCTATCAACCACGACTATATGGCGCAAATCAAAAACTGATAAAGACTTCCCCTCCCCCGTTTATATCATCAATAAAAAGCTTTGGTATCAAGATCAAGTTACCACCTGGATCGAAGCTAATGAACAAACAGCCCCAACGCATAACAACCTTATCCCTAAAAATGAGGGGTCGGTATGAACCTAAGTAACCGCTTAAATAGCTATTCACACCACCGGCCATTCATTGACCTAAGTTATCTCATAAGAGCCACGACAGGACGAACTTATCCAATTGTCGCCTTATTACAAGAAAATTTACATCTGATAATGATTTATGTCTAAACGACAAAGTAATTTTTCAGAAGCTACTGCATATTAAAACAACCTACATAGTACCAAAGCGACTGTAGTGAACTTTTATCAGGCAAGTTAATTTTAGTATGTAAGAGATTGCTTGCCCCCAAATTTAAAATCCAAAAAAATGAAAAATATTAATTTACCCACCAAATCACAATTATTAGAACAAGCTTTAGTTGCTATCGACAACGAGCATAAAAATGTAACAACCAATACACTAAAAGTATCTGAATATTTCGGCAAGCAACATAAAAATATTTTACAGCGCATTAACAATTTAGTTGAAAACTCACGACTGAAAATTCAGCCATCAAAATATATTGATGACCGAGGAAAAGAGCAAACTTATTATATTTTAGATCGTAAAAACTTCTCTGTTGTCGTACTTGGTTTTACTGGCGAACAAGCTGAAGTTTTTAGAATTGAATATGTAGATCAATTTGAAAAGCAAATTGCCGAGTTGAGCGAGTGGAGAAAAACACGCCAAACCGTCATCGAACCAACCAAAATATGTAATGGTTCTATTGAATGGTTAGAGTTGCGTACATGCGAGGAAATAGAGCGTATGAAAGCGTTAAAACTGCCAGCGACCGAGATTAGAGAAAGTATTTTAAGCATCCTTAAAGCAAACTGAATAAATGGCAAGTCAGCGCGAAAAGCTTAAAGGTCGAAAAGATAGTGGTACTCATGCTGCAAAACCACACCATATCTTCAGACCTAACTTCAGAGCCAAAACTCCTAGCCCTGCTTCAATATTAAACCATAGCGCAGCTCATCTATTAGATAACCTAATAGCACAGTTCAACGGTAAAAATAATGGTGACTTTTCAGCAGCACCAGCAATTATGAAGCTTTATGGCTGGAAATCAAAAGGAGCAACGGATAAAGCTTTAAAGGAATTACTAGCTTACGGATTTATTGAACAAACAAGACAAGGGGGACGTAATAAATGCTCATTATTTGCTGTCACTTGGCTTGCCATTGATGATTGTAACGGGAAGCTAGATGTTAGTACTACACACGTGGCATCAAACCTGTGGAAGCCTGAAAACAGGGACAAAATAGATCAACGCTTTATTGATAGCTTTCAAAAAACCGCAAGCAAAAAGAGAAATATAAATTGAAAACACTTCCCTCTATTAGGGGAACGCTTCCCACTATTTGGGTCAATGAGCAAGAAAACAGTCTAAATACGGCATCACCTTCTCACTATTAGGGTCAGTCAGCCTATTTTTAGGCCTTTACCTTCCCGCTATTAGGGGAGCTTTATAATATTACCATACGGTATAAGCATTATTTATTAGGTTATAGCATTG
>ENA-ORXI01001863-ORXI01001863.1-sediment-metagenome-genome-assembly--contig:-NODE-1863-length-15957-cov-3.880668_pt1 | contig 15957 bp, 18 predicted proteins | sample MGYA00237861_ERZ511468 | MGnify/ENA primary metagenome ERZ511468 (study PRJEB26299, sample SAMN06266213) | sediment metagenome | isolation source: Hudson Canyon methane seep mesocosm | place... | reverse complement strand
ATACCTATTATTTATATCAATAAAATCTAATAGATATATAATAGAACTACAATACTCGCGTAAAACAATATTGAATTTGCTTTCTTTTATTAATTGATAATAAATATCAATATTAATAAAACCTTAAGAATAATTATCATACTATCTTAATAATGATTATCAATACTAGGAATTGGAATGAAAACCTATTTAAATACTCTAAAGATAAAAAATACGTTAGTTGTTGTCAGTAATAAAAAAGACTTAATTAAACCTACTGGTTGTACTTGTTAAAGGAGATAAAATGAGTGTATTAGTAATAGGTGGAGATCAAATTTCACATATATCGAAAATGTTACAAAGTCTAGGGGCTAAAAAAATTAAACATTGGGATGCTAGAAAAAAAAGTTCTGCACCAAAGAAAAAAGTTCCCATAGATACAGACTGTATTGTCATGCTTACTTCTTTTTTAAATCACAATACAATGCTTAAATACAAAAATGAAGCAAAAAAGAAGGATATCCCTTTTATTTGTACAAAAAGAAGCATTAATTGTGTTTATGAAGAATATGTGAAAGTTATGAATATTAAAGATTGTAGTGAGTGTTATGCTGCTTGTGATAAGAGAAGTTGATGTTTTATTTTGACTGTAAAAATGATTTTATAGGTTTTAGCAATGAAAACGAATGGCTTCCTAAAAACTTTGATAAATTTACATCTAAACAATCACTTCGTAAACTTTTTTTATCATTAAGCAACAATATATTAAAAGATTTTTGCCATTTCAGTAAAAGAGAAAAAGAGTTATTAAGTAAAGGTACACTTAAAGCTGCTTTTGAATACAAAATAAAATCACTCATTCCTATTTCATTTGTTAAACCACATAAACCATATAAACTATGTAAATCATTTAAACTTGATGTAGCTTCAAGTAAAGTCATTTTGCATTATCAAGAACAAAAGAAAACAGAACAAATTTTTGTTTCTAGTAAAACCTTGTTACCAGTTGCAAGATTAATATCACACTGTTTTATTAATAATCAAATGCAACTGCTCATGGATATAAATTTACTATTTCATGAATATGTTTATCAAAAAATATCAAACTTACACAAAGGTAAAAAAGTAATTGATGAAGGGGACTCCATAACAATAAATTCAGAAGGTACAACTCCTACAAAAATATATACGTATTGGAAAGATATTGATAAAAACAATCTAAACATAAATAAAGAAGTCAAAACAGCAACAAGATGTATACAAGATGGAAAGTACCCTTTAGTATATTTGGTTTATCCTAAAACTGCTAATTTTGACAAACATATACCAGTAGAAGTTGACACTTTAGAAGATATAGATTATAAGATAAAAGTCATACCCTATTCTCTACGATCAACATTAAGATAAAAATTTAATTTTAAGGATAATAATATGAGTACAGCATTATTTTATGCAAGTAGTACAGGTAACACTGAAAACGTTGCAAGTAAAATTGTTAAAGCATTAGGTGAAGATATCAAATCTATTGATATTTCAAGTAGTGGATGTGATGACATTCAAAATCATGATAAACTAATTCTAGGTATTTCTACATGGGGTGAAGGTGATTTACAAGATGATTGGGAAGATATCTGGGCTGATTTTTGTGACATTGATTTTAATGGCAAAACTGTAGGACTTTTTGGTTTAGGAGATCAAGAAGGTTATGGGGATGAGTTTGTTGATGCACTTGGCACTTTATATGAACAAGTGAAAAATGCAGGAGCAAGTATCGTTGGTTTTACTTCAAATGATGGATATGAGTATGAGGGATCAAAAGCTGAAATTGATGGAGAATTCGTGGGACTAGTTCTTGACGAGGACAACCAAGATGACTTAACAGATGAAAGAATTACACAATGGACAAACAGTATAAAAACATCAATACTTTAGTGGATGAAATATTAGGCATTTTTTATATATTTGCACCTACATTCTTGTTAGCAAGTTTAGCATTTGTATTTAATGATGAAATATTATCTTCACTTATAAGCTTTAGTGCAAATTTAGCAGAATATTCATTTTGAAAATCTTGTTAAAAAAAAGGCTAAGTCAACGACTTAGCCTTTTTTTCTCAAAATTTGATTTATTCTTGACAATCTTGGCACACTCCATAAAGTTGCATTGAATGACTTACTATTTTAAAGTTATTTTTTTTAGCGATTTTATCTTGTCTTTTTTCAATTTCATTATCCATAAACTCAATAATTTTACCACATGATGTACAAATTAAATGATCATGATGCGCTTTAGCATTACTTTCATACTTCTTTCCATCTGCACCAAATGCAATTGATGTTATTAAATTAACTTCTTCTAAAAATGACAAGGCTCTATAAACAGTAGCAATTCCGATATTGCTCTCTTTATAAATCTTTTTTATATCATTATAAACTTCTTCTGCACTTAAATGGTCTGTAGCATTAATTAAAACATTTAGAACAATTTCTCTTTGTTCTGTATATTTAAGACCTTTTTGTTTTACTATTTTTTTTAGTTCTTCAATTATCTCTTCGTTTTCACTCATATTAAGATAACCCTCCAAATTTTATATAATTATTTATTGCGTAAATTATACCATATAAACATCAAAATAATTGGAGAAACATATATTAAATTTTTAAATACAGCTAGATACTATCTCAAATTCTCATTTAAGATACATTTTTTTAAATAAGTAAAAAAAAAGTAACCAAAAATTAATTTTTGATTACTTTTTTTTCTTTTTTAATTTGTTTATTTTTTACTATACTTGGTTTATATAGTAGATGGTGCCAAACAGCGAACCCAACAAAGGCAACCCCTGCACCCACATGAAGTTTTTTCATAGCTTTATTTTTCATAAACATTGAAGTTACTACTGTTGCACCCAAAGTTGTTGTCATTCCAATTTTTGCAATCTCTTTTTTAATTTCTAAATCAAGAGCCATTCCCTTGTTTCCTTTTTTTTCTCTTTTTTATGACCTTATATGTATCTTTACAAGTCATAAGTGTTAGTGCTGCTGTTAAAGCAGTCGCTATTGGAAGAATAAGTGGCATCAAAATTTCCTTTTCAATAATAATTATCAGTATAATAGCAGAATTATATTTATATGTTACTGATAATCACTATCTATATCAAATCTATAATCACTTTCTAATCTTCACACCTTTCATTGAATTTAACAACAATCCAATTGTTGTTCCATTATGTAAAACTGCTGTTGTAATTGGAGTAAATAATCCAAAAGCTGCTCCTGCTAATATAACAGAATTTATTCCCACAGTTGCATTAAAGTTACTATTAATGAGACTCATTGTTTTAGAAGCAAGCTCTTTTGCATCAGCAACCGCTTCAATATCATCTTTTAATAAACTAACATCAGCAGTAGCTTTTGCAATATCAGCTCCTTTTGACATACTAATACCCACATGTGCACTAATTAGAGCAGGAGCATCATTAATTCCATCACCTACAAAAGCGACCTTATCACCATTTTCCATTAACTCTTTTACAATTCTTGCTTTATCTGTTGGTAATAAAGAAGCATAAACCTCATCAATTCCAACTTCTTTAGCAATTTTATCTGCTTTGTCTTTTGTATCGCCTGTTAACATAATTGTTTTTTTAACACCAAGTTTTTTCAATCTCTCAATAGCTTTTTTAGTATTACTTCTTAATTTATCTTCTAAGCTAATAGTCCCTAAAAGTTTTTTTCCATATCCAACGTATAAAAGAGTTATTCCTGTACTTAACATCTCTTCTATTTGTTTTTTATGTCCTTTAAAAGAGATACCTTCATCTTCTTCTAAAAAATGTCGGCTGCCTATTAATACATCTTTACCTTTTACTTGTGTTTTAACTCCATGTGCCACGATAAATTCCACTTCTTCGTGGTGCATATGTACAAAACCTCTTTTTTTGGCAGCTTTCACTACAGCTTCAGCTACAGGATGAAAGTAATGTTCTTCTGTACTTGCTGTTAAGTTTAGTAACTCTTCTTCACTCCACTTAGCATCAAAAGATTTTACATCTACAACTTCAAGTTCTCCTTCTGTTAGCGTTCCTGTTTTGTCAAATACAAACGTATTAGCACTGCTTAATGCCTCAACAGCTTTTGCACCTTTTATCATGATACCTTCATGTCCTGCTTTACTAATCGTTGATTTAAAAGCAACAGGAGTTGCCAGTTTTAGCGCACAAGAGTAATCAGCTTGTAAAACCGAAGCAACTCTTTCAAAGTCTCTTGAAAAGACGTAAGAAGCTCCAGCAAGACCTAGAGTAACAGGCACAAGTTTGTCAGCTAACTTAGTTGCTTTTAATTGAACAGAAGATTTTTCATTTAAAGAATTTTCAATATAATGTTTAATTCTTTGAGTAGCAGTTTCAGCTCCTACATTTTCTGCCCATATTTTAATACGGCCCTCTTCCATAACAGTACCTGAAATAACTCTGTCGCCACGTTGTTTTTTTGTAGGCTCAGCTTCACCTGTCATAGAAACTTGATTAACACTTGCTTCACCTGATACAATATGTCCATCAATTGGAATGGTACTTCCTGCACCAACGACTACAATATCACCAACATTTATTTTTTCTGTTTTAACCAAAACCTCTACTGTTTTACCATCTTCTTTTATTTCAATCCAAGCTTCTTCTACGTTAGGTTTTGCTAATTCTTTTAACAAATCATCACTTTTATGAACGGTGGTCTCTTCTATATATTCACCAAGTTCTAACATAGCATTGGTTGAATTTGCTGCTAAATAATCATTTCTCGCAATTGAAATAGCAACTGCTGAAGCTTCAAGTACTTTAGATGTAAGCCCTTCGGTAAAAAGCTCTTTCGTTCCATCTATTAATAAAGGAATGGAAGCTGCTGTTGTAATGGCAGCTTTTGCATTCATATTTGCAATAAAAGGCTCAATAGCTAATGCACTACTTGCTCTAATAAGTCCTTTTAGAGAGGGAGCACCTTCACTTTTACAATTAACACAAACAGCTTCATTTTTACTTTCTTTTAAAAGATTTTCCAAGTTTATATTTTGAAGTTTTTCTTCTAAAACAGATTTAATATTTTTTGTAAAATTGAAAACAATACATTTAGCTGCTTTGTTAACACGTACTTTTGTTAATCCATCTATTCCACTAAAATAATGCTTTAAAACATTTTCATCAATATAATCATGTTTTAATATATATAACTTGTATCTAAGACGTGTAGAAGTTTCATGTACAATTGAAAAATTTTCATTTTTAATCATATTTAAAACCTTTATTCTTGTGTTGAGTCTAGTTCTGCTTGAGCATCTTCATAACGCTCTTTTAACTCTTCCATTCCCATTTGAAACATAGAAGAACCTTTTGCAACAGTTTTGAACAGTGATTCTTGAACCTTTTTATTTGTCAATAAATATGCAGCAGCAGCCCCAATTAATGCGCCTTTAACAAAATCAGAACTGTTAAATCCACTAAGAGGATTATTTGCAGGATTTGTATTATTTATATCTTGTGCATTATTTGTTTTATTTTTGCTACTTACATTATAAAAAGGATTACCTCTTTTATTAGGTCTTTTGCTACTTCCACCTATAAATTTATTATATGGATTGTTATTCATACTATTCTTCACCTTCTAGTTGATTTACTTCTTCCATTTGAGGGAGTTCATCGTACGTTTCACTTAATTTATCATCTAATACTTCAATAGCATATATACCAGCCATTCCAACACTCACAGCTGTTAAAGCTTTTAATAATCCATTAGGTTGTCCAAGAAAATTTGCAGCTGCGATTGCACTTCCTGTTGCAATTCCACCTTGAGCTGTTTTTTTAACAGTATCTTTTACAGCTTCTGATATACTGATTTTTGCTCTAGTAGCTTTTTTATAGTTAATTGTTCCTGATATAATTGCAGAAGCAATTGCACCACTAACTACATGTCCAACAACATTTCTAGGCTCACCTGTATTAATCTTTGGTATCATCATTTTTCCTCTTTTTCTATTTCAATTTTCTCATCAACTGTTTCTGCTTTTGATGTTACACATGTTTCTTTTTTTTCTTTAATACAATCCATAGTAGCTCCAACAGTACCTTTTAAATCAGCAGCAACATCTTTTGTTTTTTCAAAACTGCATGCTGCAATTTCTTTTGTTTTATCTACACCATACCCCAAAACATCTCTTAATTTTTCAATTTTATTATATGCAACTACAACGCCAGCACCTAATGCTATTCCTACTATAAATGGTAATGCCATGATAAATTCCTTATACTTCTTTTTGTTTTTCTTTACTTAACATATCTTTCATTACAACAGTGCCTAATCCACCAAGGGCTAAACCACTTAAAAGACCAATATTACTGTTTTGAAAAAGCTGCGCTATTTTTGCTTGATCAACATCACCTTGCATTGCAGATTCAAAAATCTCTTGATACTCACCTAATTTTGACATCATATCTTCTTGAGTTCCAAATTCTGACTCTCTGTTATTTGGTACAAAATTATAAGAAGCAGCAACTGCTTGTCTAAACTTTGGTAAATGACAATTATATGAAGCTGCTTGAAGTTTATATAAAACTTCTTTTACATCATCTTCTTCTATAAACTCTAAAAGATGGTCATACATTGCAATGTTTTCAATTTCAGCTGCAACACCTACTTCAAAACATTCAGTTATATTATTTGGTACGTCAACTTTTTCATACCAATCATTAACTGGTACTTCAACCTCATATCTCTCAAGTAAGGATACAAGTGCCCCATAATGAGCCTGTTCACTTTCAAGAACTTCATTTAAAACATCATGTTCTCCATGCTGCTCTATCATCTCACAATATGTTTCATATGCTCTAAACTCATCATAAACTGCTATTCTTAAAACTTGATGTAAAACTGGTTGTTCTAAAGTTTTATCTACTTTTTTATTTAAAAGTAAAACTTCATCACTATTTTTTTCCACTTATACAACCTCCTTTGCTAATTTGTTTATTAATATTGTTATATCATCTAAATTATTTCCATCAATCAAATCATTCCAACTTGAAGGTGGAAAAATAGAAGCATCGTATGAAATTGTTACTGATGCCACGATCTTATTTATCTTAATACTTTTTATTCCGTTTATTTTACTAGGTAAGTCCTCAATATCTTTTAAAGAAATAGAATTACTTTGTGTTGTTATTTTTGGATTAACTCTCACTCTTAGTCTTCCATTAACATGATGCACAATTGTAAAATATTTTGCTATTTCTATAATCTCTTGGGTTGTAATCATTTAACTTTTCCTTTTGTATATCTAATTTTTTCTAACTTAACTTTAATATTCACTTAAAGTAAATTCAAAATCATTCTCAAAAAGAGCTATCAAATGATAATCAATCACATATATTTTGGAAAGTGTATTCAGTTAACGCTTAACAATTCATTAATGACAATCATTATTGATATTATAATCAATCATGACTAAATTAGTTAAGTTAACTTTTCAAGCAATTATAATATTATTCCAAATTACTATGATAATAATTATCACTTAATAACGAGGAATAGATTTGAGACTAGATCAACTTAACAAAAATGAAGATGCGATTATTTTAAATATTGATGCAAATAAAACTTTGAAATCAAGATTTAACTCTTTTGGAATTACTAAAGGGACAAAAGTATCTGTACTAACAACCACTATGGCAAAAGAAACTATTGAAATAAAAGTAAACAGAACAAAAATAGCACTTAGAGTTTCAGAAGCTTCAAAAATAGAGATTGAAAAATGCTAAATAATACAACTTTTTCGAAATATAAAACCATTAAGATTGCACTTGTAGGACAACCAAATGTTGGAAAGTCAATGCTTATTAACTCAATATCTAATGCAAGGCTTAAAGTGGGTAACTTTTCAGGAGTTACTGTTGAGAAAAAACAAATTGAATTTAAATATAAAAATTACAATTTTCAAGTAACAGATCTTCCAGGTTCTTATTCTCTTAATGATTATACTTTAGAAGAAAAAGTAACAAAACAGTATTTAGAAAATGAAAGTTATGACATTATATTAAATGTAGTTGATTCAACAAACTTGGAGAGAAACTTATATCTTACAAGTGAACTGTTAGCTTTAGATAAAAAAATGGTCATTGCATTAAACATGAGTGACGAAGCCAAACATGAAGGCATCGAAATAGATGACGCCTTGTTTGCAAAAATTGTGGGTAAACCTTGTGTTAAAACATCTGCAAAAGAAAAAACTGGAATAAAAAAACTGCTTGAAACTATCATCCATAAATTTGAAACACCTAAGTTTAAATCAAAACTTATACTTTCAGACGTAATAGAAGAAGAGATCTTTAATTTATCAAAAATACTTGAAGAAAAAAACTACAAGATTGATGTAGCATACAGAGAAATTGCAATAAAATTATTGCAAGAAGATAAAAAAACTTACAAGGTATTTCATGATGAACCTATTTGGATTGAACTGCAACCTGTATTAATTTCATCTTTAAATCATATTTATATACATTATAATACTAAAGATTTAGAAGATATTTTTAGTGATGAGAAAAATGCATTTGCAAAAGGTGTGGTAACTGAAACAGTTATTTTTAAAGAAAGAAAAGGCCAAGATCTAACTTCAAAAATTGATTCACTTTTGATACACAAACTATTTGGTATTCCAATATTTTTACTATTTATGTGGATTCTGTTTCAACTAACTTTTGAAGTAGGTAACATACCTATGGAGATGATTGATAGTTTTTTTGCATCATTAATTGATACTACCAAGCAAGTTTTAGGTGACAACGTTTTATCCTCAATGATAGCAGATGGTGCAATTGCAGGAGTAGGTGCTGTTATTTTGTTTTTACCCAATATTGTTATTTTATTTTTTGGAATTGCCTTACTTGAGACTACTGGGTATATGAGTAGAGTGGCTTTTTTACTTGATGGTATTTTCCATAAATTTGGGTTACATGGAAAATCCTTTATTCCTTTAGTTTCAGGTTTTGGTTGTTCAGTTCCTGCTTACATGGCTGCACGAACACTTAAGAATGAAAAAGATAGACTTTTAACATTGTTCATCATTGGTTTTATGAGTTGTGGGGCAAGACTCCCTATTTATGTACTTTTTATTGGAGCCTTTTTTGGTACTAAAGATGCGGGAAATATTCTGTTTCTTATTTACATCTCAGGAGCAATTCTAGGTTTAATTGCTGCAAAAATATTAAAAGTAGTGGTATTTAAAAATGATGATGAACCTTTTGTAATGGAGATGCCAAAATACAGGCTCCCATCATTTAAGCTCATTTGGCACACTGTTTCAAACTCTGCGTTAATGTACCTTAAAAAAGCAGGTACTTATATTTTAGCAGCTTCACTTCTTATTTGGGTTGCTAGTAATTATCCAAAAAACCTTGATTTTGAAGAAAAAATGAACCTCAAAATTGAACAAGCTCTACTAGAAGAAGATAAAAATAAACTACAAAATGAATTATCATTAACTAACTTAGAAAACTCATACTTAGGAATCATAGGAAAGTTTTCAGTGCCATTTTTTGCTCCTTTAGGATATGATTGGAAAATGGCAGTTGCTTTAGAAACTGGACTTGCTGCAAAAGAAATCGTAGTATCTACACTTGGTATTTTGTATGGGTTAGGAGATGAACATGATGAAGGAAGTACTTCTCTAATTGAAAAAATTAAAAATAACATTCCTTTGGCATCTGCAATTTCATTTATTGTTTTTATCATGATATATTTGCCATGTTTAGCTGCCTCAATGGTTTTTGCAAGAGAAGCTGGTGGGTTTAAGTATTTGGCTTATTTATTTGTGTTCACAACAGTTACAGCCTGGACACTGTCGTTTGTAGTTTACAATATTGCACTAACGTTATTGTAAAATTAATAAAAGGAAATTCTCCTTTTATTAGTGACATCCCTCACACAAGCCATAAATAGTCATAATGTGGTCTTTTAATATAAAGTTATGTCTTTTTGATACGACTATTTGTTGTTCTTCAATTACATCATCCATAAACTCTATAATATTATGGCAGTTAGTACATATCATATGATCATGATGGATTGAGATATTTAACTCATATCGTTTTACTCCATCACCTACATCTAGTGATTTAATAATATTCATTTCTTCAAAAAACTTAACGGTTCTGTATACTGTTGCAATTCCCATATCTATTTTATACATATTTTTTGCTATATTACAAATCTGCTCTGCACTTAAATGTTCATCACTGAAGTAAAGTATTTTTAAAATATAGTCTTTTTGAATTGAGTTTTTAAAGCCCGACTTGGCAACAGAATTTTTAAAGTTTTTTAAAAATTGTTCAAAACTAACTTCATGTTTTCTCATTAATACACCTTTACATTGCAAATATGCTGCAATATTTTTTTAATTTATATAAAAGATCTTCAATAACTTAATAATGAGTATCATTTTCTAGTAAAATATTATCACTTTTCAACTTATTAAAACATTAATGATAATAATTATCGTTTTAATAAAGCGTTAAGTTTTAATTACTTATAATTCTGATAATCGTTTTCAATAAAAAAAGGAATGGAATGAATAAAATCATCACAATGTCAGTTGCAGCTTCTTTAGTTGTAACTTCTCTTTACGCTGCAAAACCATTTGCAAATACTAAAACAGAAGTTTTAAATAAAAAATTTATAACAGCAGGTGCAATGCTTGCGTATACTGAATTTGAATTATCAGGTGAGCCAATGGCAGAAGGTTTAGGAGTTGACTTAGATACACTAGACCCAAACGCTATCAACCAACCTACTGAGTTTGATTATACTGCTGGAATTGAAAGTTATGAATACTCTGAAGAAGCTATGTATGCACTTAACTATCAATCTAAAATGGGACCACATTTAGTAAATGGTTTGTTAAATGCAAAAAGAGGCGGAGATATGATGTCTTTAGCAAAAAGATTCGTACACTTTGCTAAAGTAACTGGAAATGATCCAGAGATTTTACCTTTAAATATGCATCCAACAGCAACTCCATATATTTCAGGTATGCCAGAATTTGCAGTTAAACCTGATACTACATCTGTAAACAATGATGAAGTTGTTGTTTTTAGACACGGAAAAGAATCAACAATTAAAACTTCAGTTCCTGCATATTTAAGAGATTATAAAACTCTTGCGTGGGTAGAAGATGGTATGGATAAAACTTTTAATCCAGCTGCTTTTGGTGCTGCTTTATTAAAAGATACTATGTGGGCACAAGATTTCTTAGGTGGTATGCACGTAATTGCTGATGATGAAGAAGTTGAAGCACTTAGCTCAACTATGGATCACGATGGTAAACACGCACTTGGTGTATCAAGTGCAGATGGTGTTAATGGTGCGATTTTAACGGAACTTGCTTGGGAAAGAATTCTTTATATGCAAGAAAAGTTAGGATTTAATGGTTCTAAATTAGGGTCATCTTTTACGCCTTCTTATGATGCTTCAAGTCCTATTTGGTTTGCACATAAAGTCGCAGTTACTGAAGGAAAGCAAAATGGAACAAAATCTGTAGCACAACTTAAAGTAACTGAAGGCCATTCAACACTAAGAGATACATGGCAAGTATTATGGCCAATTTCTGAGTTTTATGCATACTCAGACCAAAGAAAAAATAATGAAAACCAAAACCCTGCATTTTTATCAGTATTTGATGGTGACCCATTTAAAAATGCACCTTCAAAAAATGTTGATGCAAACAGAGCAAATGACATAAAAGCAGATGATGCATTTTCAGTTGCTTCAAATATTGCAAACTTAATGTTTGAAAATATTTCTACAATTCACTTCAATAAAGATGCTGGAACATTTGTAGACAGATTTGATGGAAAACAAAGTTACAGTGTAACTACTTATGATGCTGCATATTCTATTGAAGCATTAAGAATCTTTGAAAGAGCAATTGATGCATTACCTGTTGGGTATGGATCTGCTGATGGTGCTAAGTCTTTAGAAACTGCTCAAGGAAAAGAAGCTTTAATGTTAATCAAAAAACAAGCAGATTATTTAATCAAGAATGCAAAAACTAGTAATGGTTTATATGCAAACAGAGTTGATTTAAAATCTGGTGCATCTGCTAAAAAATCTCTTGGAACTCAATTTGCAGTTGTTCGTGGATTAACAGCAGCGTATTTAGCTCTTAAAGATGATAAATATAGAAATGAAGCAAGAACATTAATGGTTGCAATTGAAAAATATCTTTATAACAAAGAAATTGGTACATACGTTGATGCTTCAAGAACGTATTCTCCGTATACAATTGCTGCAACTAGTGGTGGGTTAAGAGATGCAATTAATAGTCTTAAAAATGTAGGAAGTGAAAATGAAACTTCTTTAGAATTAAGTTTATTAACAGACAGATTTACAAGATGGTTCCAATTAGTAATTAATGGAAACAGCGTAAATGAAGGTGCTCAATTAGCTGAATGGTTACTAGATTCTGGTGAATTTCATGTAGCTGGTTCAAATTCAACTAACAATGATGGAGATAATGTTCCCTCAATTGAAAATGCTGGTGGCGTTAATGGTACGGCTATGACAATGGCTGCGACGGTTAAACTATCTAAATAACAAATATGCACCCTATCCAACCCGTAATGCGTACGGGTTGGATATATACAACAGTTGAGGAAATACAATGATACAAGTAGGAATAGGATTAATAGGAGCAGTTGTAAAAACTGCCGCTTTTGGAGTAATAGCTGGAAAAATATTTGACTCAGTAGTATTAACAAAAGTTAATAATAACAATGACACAAAAAAATGGCTGAGACAAACAAAGTTTGAAACCTATTCAATTTTGTGTGATAAAATTCTAACTGCACGGATAGGAACACTCACCAATGATGATTTTTTGCAATTAAAAACATGTGCTACAAAAGCAATACTGTTAATAGATGATAAAAATTTAATTGATAATATCGGCAGTTACCTCCACTCTTCAAATTTGATGTATTCAACCAATGAAAAAATTAATCAAAATGAAATATCAAGATTTAATAAAAATGGGCTAAATATTATTCAACTTTTAAATAAAAATTTAAAGGGTTATTAAAACACTTTTTTGTTACTTTCTACTTATATTTTTAAAAAATAATTTTTTGAAAATTATGTACATAGATCTTACACTATAATTTATTATACTTCTGCTTTGTTATTTTCAACACAAGGAAGAAGGATGAACTTTTTAAATAATATAGGAATCAAATCAAAATTATTACTGCTTGTAGCATTTCCCCTAATAGGAATGATTTATTTATCAAGCTTGAAAACCTACGAAGCATATAAACATGTAGTGAACATGGAACACATTGAAATAATAGCAAAACTCTCTTCCAAAATTTCATCACTCGTACATGAAACTCAAAAAGAACGTGGATTAACAGCTGGTTATCTTGGAAGTCATGGAAAGAAATTTCATGAAGAAATTCAACTTCAAACCAAAAATACAGACATACAACTAAATGACTTCAATACCTTTATTGAAACAATTGAGTTTGATACCTATTCAGTAAAACTTAAAAATTATATTGATAAAGCAACGGTAAAAATTAGAGGTCTACGAAATGTCAGACAAAAGGTAATTAACCAAAATATTTCTTCAAATGATGCCATAAACTATTACACAAACTTAAACTCAAATCTTCTAAATAATATTGTACTTATTGCAAAATTTTCAAATGATTTAACTATTTCTCAAGAGTTAACAGCGTATTCTAGTTTTCTTTTTTCTAAGGAGAGAGCTGGTATTGAAAGAGCTGTTGGTGCAGATACACTAGCTAAAGATTCTTTTGGAAAAGGAATGAGAGCAAAATTTAATAATTTAATTGCTGAACAAAATTCGTATATGAACACCTTTTTGCAATATGCAACGCAGGATATGAAAATATTTCATGCAAAGAATTTTCAAGATTCATCTATTAAAGAAGTAGACAGAATACGAAAAATTATACTTGAAGCCAATACTATTGGTGGATTTAACATTGATGCATCACACTGGTTTAATACTATAAGTGAAAAGATTAACTTGTTAAAAGAGATTGAAGATGAACTCTCTTACAACTTAAGAATTGAAGATATTAAACTCTTTGAAAGAATGGAGGTTGCTGCTAGATTAAGCAATTTACTTCATGCCTCACAACTTGAAATTGCAGCTGCGTCTGGATATATAAGTAGTAGAGGTAAAAAATTCAAAGAAGAGTTAACCAAACAAAGATTTGGTACAGATTTTAGAATTAAAGAGTTAACAAATTCAATACAATCTCAAGGAAAAACACTTTTTGAAAAAAATGTTCAAAATTCAATGCAAGTTATTTTAAATGACTTAACAACACTACAAGAATTAAGAAAAAAAGTTGATAACTTAGAAATAAGTGATATTGAAGTAAATGAATATTTCACCAAAATAAATAAAAATCTTTTAAACACATTTTCACTCATTGCAAATACAGCCACAAACAAGGATGAAAGCGAAGATTTAACTGCCTTATATAGTTTTTTAATGGCAAAAGAAAAAGCGGGAGTTGAGCGATCCATTGGAGCTAATGCTTTTACTAAAAATAAATTTACACAAGGTCAAAAAGAGATTTTTGTAAAGTTAGTTACAGAACAAGACAACTATTTAACTATATTTAAAAGAAGTTCATCAGCTGAAACATTAGACTTTTATAACGAAACAATAAACGATAAAAAGATTAAAACAACAGTGATGGATGAAGTTGAAAAATTAAGAAAAACTGCACTTAATAGCTCAGAAATTGGAGGGTTTGGAATTGATGCTAATTATTGGTTTGAACAAGCAACAAAAAAAATAGAAAAACTAAAAATAATTGATGATTATATCTCGGCAAAAATTATGTCAGATATTAAACAAATAAAAAGTGAATTTTCCCAAATTTTAATGATAACTTCAATTTTAACCGTGTTAGCTTTATTACTTGTATTATTTATAAGTAAAATGATTTCACAAAGAATTACAAATTCTTTACATGATTTTAAAACAGGCTTGGGTTACTTCTTTCAATACGCTGTACGAGAAAAAGACTATTTAAAACCTATGGTGGTAAATGGAAGTGATGAGTTTTCGCAAATGACAAAAGAGATGAATGAACAAATTGTTAAAACTGAAAACTTAATAGAACAAGACAAAAAAGTAGTCAAAGAAATTGATGATGTCATAGGTAAAGTATTGAATGGATTCTTTTGTTACACCGTTAAAGAAAAAGGAGCAACAAGAGAAGTTGAAGCACTAAGAAACAGCATCAATACTATGTTAGAACAAACAAAAAATAAGCTTGATAATATAAACATAATACTGGATAACTACGCATCAAATAACTTCAACTTTTCCTTAGATGATAACAATATCAAGAAAGGTATGAGTGGAGAGATGGGCTCATTGTATACTTCAACTGTTTTATTAGGTGATAATATTTCACAACTTATGGCCATGATTGAAAATGCAGGAGATGAACTTCACTCTAATACAAATACATTAAATATTTCATCTCAATCACTTTCTAAATCATCAAATGAACAAGCGGCATCGCTTGAAGAAACAGCAGCTTCAGTTGAGCAAATAACATCAAATATTCAAAACAACTCACAAAATGTAAGCAATATGGCAAAACTCTCTGATGAGCTTAACAGCTCTGCAAATACAGGAAGTAAACTCGCCTTAGAAACATCGCAATCTATGGATGAAATAAACGATAAAGTATCTGCCATTAATGAAGCCATTCAAATAATTGACCAAATTGCATTTCAAACAAATATATTATCACTTAATGCAGCCGTTGAAGCAGCAACTGCAGGAGAAGCTGGAAAAGGGTTTGCAGTGGTTGCCCAAGAAGTACGAAATCTGGCTGCAAGAAGTGCAGATGCTGCTAATGAAATAAAATCTTTGGTTGAGGATGCC
>ENA-ORXI01001861-ORXI01001861.1-sediment-metagenome-genome-assembly--contig:-NODE-1861-length-15962-cov-3.891470_pt1 | contig 15962 bp, 18 predicted proteins | sample MGYA00237861_ERZ511468 | MGnify/ENA primary metagenome ERZ511468 (study PRJEB26299, sample SAMN06266213) | sediment metagenome | isolation source: Hudson Canyon methane seep mesocosm | place... | reverse complement strand
TGATGGCAAGTCTTGAGAGACCATACATGGTATTGATTTGTTTGTTCAAATCAAAAGTGAGTAACTGTGGATTCTCAGGATAGCCTTGTTTGTCTACATATAATAAAGCAGAGACCTTATCAAACTTGATTTTAAAATAGTTAAATAAAGCTCGAACGGTATATTGAAACTCAAAGCCTTGAACACTTGGCCCAATTAACGTATAGTGAGGAAACTTATCGTTTCGGACACTTTGCACTGTAGTATAAAACTGCAAATACTCTTTGATACTGAAAAAGCCCCATTTGTTTTTATTGACTGCGTTGGCGATTTGATATTGAGTACAGATACCTTTGAATGTTGAAAATATCAAACGAATGTTTTTCGCTAACAGTTCGTGATTTTCTATATTCTCTCTGTCTTGGATGATATTGATGGTGAAATTTTTACCTTCAAATGATTGTGCAAACTCTTTATAGTCGTTGATTTTTTTGATATCACTCAAGGGTACTCGAAGCAGTAGATCATTACACTTCAACTCATTGAGTAACTCAATTTGTTCTTCCCCTTTTTCAAGAGTGATATTTACTCCAAAAAAGTTTTTAAATACAGTGTTTTTACTTCGGTATATATATCCAAGCATCATAGACAGTGGTAGAAAAAAAGCGTTGACCAGCATTGTAGGAATAAAATCAGCTTTGTTTTTCATACTCATTTTGTTTTCATACTCTTTGTCTTCTATCTCGTTGGGTTCATTTAAAGTGTTGTTCCAAGTAAATTTATTTGTTTCGATGGGAGTTACCTTTTATTATTAATGATACATTTTACCCTATGATACTAAAAAATTATGTAAAATTAATTTCTTTGAGATTTTTATTGTTTTAATTTCCAATAGCTAGAGCATATAAAACCATCTCATTTTGTAACTCTAAAAACTCCAAAACATCATCATCGTAGTAGGCACCAATACCTGTACATCCAAGATTCAGATATGAACTTGCCAGATATAAACGATGTCCAATGATTCCAGATTTTTGGTACATGGCTTGGTAGTTTTTTGATTTTGAGGTGAGAAAAAACGTTACAGCACTGTCTCGTCCTAGAACTTGTTCCAGACAAAGATATCCTGCTTTGTCTTTAAAGTCACCCTCTTTGAGGTAGTTGCCATTTTTATAAAGACCCAACTTCATGCCTTGAACTCTGTTTATAACGCAATAGATATCCACTTCTTCATCACAATCACTGGTGATGGGTTGATTTAATATCTCCATGACACTATTAAATTCTTCTTCTTTAATACTTTGTTGATGAAAATCTCGAATGGATCGTCGCTTTATTACGGCTTCTTCAAAAATTGTTTTATGGAAGTTAAAAGTAGGGTGTTTGGTGTTTGCTTTTTTGTTTTCAATAAGCAGGGTGTTTTTATACGCATTTTGTATTAACTCATTGGCTTCATAAGTGCCCGTTGGATCGGTGAATGAAAGTTTCATTTTTAAAGGGGTTACTTTTTCTTTTGTTGACGTTGTCAATAAACAAGCACTTAAAAAAAATTCTTGGTTTTTAAATCCAAACATTTCATTTAATGTGAGTTTATCAAAGTCATACTGTATGTGATACTCTTCTTTGAAAAGGTAAGTCGAGGCTTCCAAACTTCCAAGTAAATGTCCACTGTCAAGCAGGCAGTATCTAAAAGCTCTGTCTTGGTATTTCCATGATGAGCGGTAGTACGGGGAACTGATAAAAAAGATAAATCCATTTTGTTGAGTATCAATATTCAAATAGGGTTCTACTCCATCCTCTTTTATACTTTTAAGCAGTACCACACTGGAATTGTTGCTTTCATAGTGATAAATTCCATCTTCAAAACCCTCTTCGTCTCGTACTTGAAAGTAGACTTCATTGGGGTAGAGTGCTCCTGCACTGGGATTGACTCTTAAGAAGTATTCTACACCTGGATAAGTTTTTTTGGCTGTTAGTCCTGCAATGAAGTGGATGAATTTATGACTGATGATATCTGAGTCCAGTTCAATTCGTTTATAACTCTCAGGGTATATTTTAAAAACATTGGGTTGATTGTTCCAATCCATATAGTGTCCGTTGGTTCGTATAGACATGTATGAGTGTTTTGTTTGTAGGTGATATTGGTTTAATTCAAAGTTCATTATTTACCTTATATTTTATTGAGCATAGTTTATTCATAGTATTTTTTGGCATACTTTTTTATTTTTCCTTCATTCACCAGTCGTTGAATGACTTTATTTATGCGATCTAGGTCTTTGGCGTATGGAGATTTTTTTGAGATAGCCAAATACAATTCAACACTATTGTGAGGTTTGAATTTCGTTTTTTCAAAGGTATGATGGAGTCCCAGCTTTTTGATTTCATAATCTGCTTGACAATCTGTTCCAATAATAACATCCACCCTGTCTTTGGCAAGCATTTTAATTAACTGTATTTCTGAGGCTACTGGATATTTATCGATTTTGGAATCTTCATCAAATTGTTTAAAATACGCTGACCCATTGACGTATGCAATAGAGTAGTAATATAAATCTTCATATTTACGTATTAAGTTTTTGTTTCCTTTTTTGACATAAAAAACAGTGGAACATTTGTAGTAAGAGGGTGATGTATAGTACATAAACACTTCTCTACTTGCTCTTTTTGCCAAGCCACTCATGGCATCGACTTCTCCTGACTTCAAATTATGTATAATTCTTGCCCATGGGTACTTGGTATATTTGATATCAAGATTGAGTTCTTTGGCGATTTCTTGCCATAAGTAAAAATCAATGCCACGAGAGCCTTTTTCATCATGGATTCGAAAGGGTGGCCATGAGTCAGTTGCTACTTTGATTTGATTTTGTTGGGCAGGGGCTATTTGTGGGAAAAGTATAAAAGGTATTATTATTAAGAATAGAATTTTAATTGTTGACACTTTTGAACTCCTTCTTTTATAAATCTCTTTATAAATTGTAGTCTAAAGTTTTGTATTTTAATCCAAAGGGAATAGCTTATGTTAAATTTATAAGCTGTGGTTTAGGTAGTGTTTCGAAAGTTTGTTTTTGAGTATATTGATAAGTTTTTTGCTCTTGAAGACACTGAAGGTCTTCACTCTCTTACTTTTTTGTTGAAAAAAGTAAGCAAAAACAACAACGGCTTCGAAGACCTAAAGGTTTCCCTCTCTTATCATTTCCTTTTTCCTTGCTCTGCAAAACTCGCTAAAACATGCTCCCAGCATGTTTCTTTACGCTCAAACAGTTTCGAGCTTGTTACGGAAAAAGAAAATAAACGCTCGGCTTCTGCAGATGTTGTAAGAAGTTGGGCTCTAAAAATATATTTCTCAAATGATAATAAAGAAGATAACGAAATCCTTGAACCGAAGAGAATTCCTGCCTTTGTTGAAGCTAAGTTTTTTGTTTACTTTTTTACGGTTAAAAAAGTAAAGGAAGTCATTGTATTGTAACTTACTAACGTGATGTCAATGTTGTAATATAGACATGATAAAATTAATACAATAATGAGGTAAATGATTTTATTGACTTTTCTTTCTGAAATAGTCTAACGTTGCCGTAATGATACCCACAAGTCCTATAAAGATGTAAAACAGTGCATCATCATCACCTATAGCACCATTTCTATCAAACGCTTTGTATCCCAACAATGGATAAATACCAAGATAGCCTATGAAAGCTGCACCCCACATTATACAAAAGATAGTTCTACTATAGTAGTTTTCATAGATAACGTAGTCTATATAGTCTCTAATCCTTTTCAAATGCACTTCCACCTATACATATAGTTATCCTTGTTTTACTGTATTCAGTATAAGTATAAATAAATTAAACTTAAACAAATGTTGACAAACCCAAAAACATATGATATAATTTTCATATGAATAAAATATCATATGAAGGAAACATCATGAAAAAAACATTTAAAGCTGAAAATATCTCTTGCATCAACTGTGCAAATTTGATTAAAGGTTCATTGGAAGATGACTTTGGTGAAATTGATGTGAATTTAAAAGTTACGCCTAAAGAAGTGACTGTTGAAATCTTAGATGATAATCAAGAATCCTATTTCAAAGAAGAGATGGCTGATATTGGTTTTAATATCATTGAAGAATAACACGATGAATAAGCCTGTCGAGTTGATTCGTTCTTGTTGTGAAGATGTAAGTTATATCCATGACATAGAAGAATTTTTACCCAATGAAAATGAACTTATAGATATCACTTGTGTTTTTAAAGCATTGAACGACCCCATCCGAGTGAAAATTTTGATGGCTTTATTGAAGTATGAAATCTGTGTGGGAGAGATGGTAAATCTTCTTAAACTACCTCAATCTCATGTCTCTCATCAGTTACGAGTGCTCAAAAAGTATGGGGTAGTTGATTTTACAAAAGATAAAAAGATGTCTTTTTATCATATCAAAAATGATTATGTCAAAGAGTTGTTATCAATGGCTCTTAAAAATATAAAAATAAAGTAATGCAATGTCAAAAGAAAAAATAAAACTCAATATCTCAGGGATGACTTGTGTAAACTGCTCTAATGGTATTGAGCGTATAGTCAATAAAATGAAAGGCTTAGAGTCTTCAAAAGTAAGTTTCGCTTCGAATGTTGGAGAATTTTATCTAGAGAGTGAACTCTTAGATAAGCAAACACTCATTAGTAAAATTAAAAAATTGGGATATGGTGTTGAAGAAGATTTAAAAGCGTTGGAAATAGCAAAACTAAAAGCCTACAACTCTTTACAAAGAATATTTTTTATCAGTGCAGGATTAACTCTGATTATGTTTTATTTTGCTTTTGTACCACTAAACAATATGCAAACAAATCAATATATCATGTTTGCTCTTGCAACCATTGTACAATTTTACGCTGGTGGTCGATTTTATGCTTTAGCGTATAAGGCAGTCAGTAATAAAAACTATGATATGAATGTTTTAGTTGCACTTGGAACGAGTGCTGCATATTTTTATTCTGTGTTTGTTGTACTATTTCCCGACCTTTTTCCAGAACATTTACGTTTTATTTATTTTGATGGGGCGGCAGTCATTATTACGTTTATTCTTTTGGGACGATTACTCGAAGAACGCTCGAAAAGTAAAGCCACCGATTTTTTAAAGAAGCTTATGGATTTAGCTCCATTAACAGCCAATCTTATTGGTGAAGATAGTTCGTATAAAACCATACAAGCTGCAGATTTAAAAATTGGAGATAAGGTTTTAATAAAAACTGGAGAAAAAGTCTCTACTGATGCAGTGATTATTAAAGGAAGTGCCGATATTGATACTTCGATGATAACAGGAGAATATCTGCCTGTATATAAAACTATCGGGGATGAAGTTATTGCAGGTACTGTGAATACAACGGGGGTGATAGAGGTTGTTGTACAAAAACGCTCAACAGATACGACGTTATCAAAAATCATTAACTTATTGAGTGTGGCACAAAGTAAAAAAATGCCCATCAGTAGATTTGCAGATAAGATTGCTAATATCTTTGTACCTGTGGTTATTGCAACTTCAGTGGTGACTTTTATTGTTTGGTATTTTATTGTTGGAAATGCTTTAAGTGCTATATTAGCATCCATTTCTGTTTTGATTATATCTTGTCCTTGTGCTTTGGGATTAGCTACTCCCATAGCAATAGTAAGTTCAGTAGGAAAGGGTGCCAAAGAGGGGATTTTGATTAAAAATCCAGAGATATTAGAAATTATCAAAGATATAAAATATGCTGTATTTGATAAAACTGGAACGTTGACCAAAGGAGAAATCTCCGTGAGTCAAGTTTTATATCAAGGTGATTTTTTTGATATCTTAGGCAGTGTTGAGTTACAAAGTGAACATCCCATCTCAAAAGCCATCGTTTCTTATTCAAAACAAAAAGAAGCAAAATTAGATTTAGAGGTACACGATGTTGAAATTATTGCAGGACGGGGTATCAAAGCTATCTGTGATAATCAAAGTGTTCTTATTGGTACCCAAGTATTTTTAGAAGAGAATGATATTTTTATAGATGAAAAGTATTTAAATTTTAATGACAAGTACTTAAGTGAAGGAAAGGGAATTATTTTTGCAGCCATCAATGAAAACTGTGTGGCTGTTTTTTCTTTAGATGATTCTTTAAAAGAGGGCGCTTTTGAGCTAATACAAAGCCTAAAAAGCAAAAATATTATTCCTATACTTTTAACAGGGGATAATGATGCTGTTGCACAGGCAGTTGCTAAAGAGTTAAAAATCCAAAAAGTATTTTCTCAAGTCTTGCCTCAAAATAAATATGAAGTGATTAAAAAATTACAAGAAAATGATAAAGTGATGTTTGTAGGAGATGGGATCAATGACTCTCCTTCAATTAAACAAGCCGATATTGGAATAACATTAAATTCAGGTTCAGATATTACCAAAGATGCCGGAGATATTATTTTAATCAACAACGATTTGGGTGCAGTATTAAAAAGTATAAACTTATCATTTGAATCAATGAAAATCATTAAACAAAATCTGTTTTGGGCTTTTATTTATAATGCAGTGGGTATACCAATTGCTGCTGGTGTTCTTTATCCTATTTTTGGTGTCATGTTAACACCAATGTATGCAGGAATAGCCATGAGTTTTTCTTCTGTGACGGTTGTTTTAAATTCATTAAGACTAAAATTCAAAACAATTTAGGTATTATTACTCATACAAAATAACTGATTAATGGAATGAAATGCAAAAAGCCACAGATAATGATGATTTAATTGACAACCTTATTTCAATGAATATCTTAGAAAATGAGACTTTAATACAAGCATTTCGTAATATTGATAGAAAAGATTTTGCACTATTAGAAGAAAATGATACGTATGCCATAGATAAAGATTTGAAAATTGGATATGGTCAAACACTCTCTGATCCAAAAATCATTGCACTGATGTTAGAACTGTTGGATTTACAAAGTACAAATAAAGTTTTGGATATTGGTTCGGGGTCTGGTTATACGACTGCACTTATTTCGCAAAGTATTGGAAAAATAGGTTATGTTTTTGGACTCGAACGTGTTCCTGCTTTAGTAAACTTTGGAAAAGACAATTTAAAAAAATATGATATATACAATGCCTTTATTTCAAAAGCCAGTTATGGATTGGGAATAAAACATAAAAAGTTTGATCGGATTTTAGTGAGTGCCACCGCTGATGATTTTCCTATGGAATTACTTGAACAATTAGATGACAATGGCAAAATGGTTGTGCCTATAAAAAAATCAATTTATTTAATAGAAAAAAAAGATGGAACAACATTTGAAAAAAGAGTCATTGATTTTGAATTTGAACCTTTGGTTTTAGCTTAGGGGATTTATGAGTGAATTTATAGAAGAAATTGCGGGATTTAAACTTTTTTTGGATCCCTACAATGGCGTCACAACGGATATGAAAAATATTCTAAATGACAAAATTGAATTTGAAAAAAATCTGCTTATTTTAATACAACAACTTCAAAAAGAGAACAGAAGACTTTTATGGATAACCTTTGATTTAAAAAATGCCAATCTTATTGAAATAGCTGCACGTGAAGGTTTTACTTTTCATAACTGTGAAAAAGAGTCTATCATGATGGTGAAAGAATTGGTATTAAATCCAATTGTTCCAACTGCTCCAACACACACGTTAGGGGTGGGTGCAATTGTCATCAACGATAGAAATGAACTCTTAGTTATTAAAGAACGCGTTTCAAATATAGGGTATAAATTACCCGGTGGACATATAGATTTAGGTGAGAAAATATCAGATGCAGTCCAGCGAGAAGTGTTAGAAGAGACAGGCATCAATGTAGAATTTGAATCGATATCAAGTGTGAGTCATTTCCACCCGCACCAATTTGGTAAAGGCAACTTATATATTTTATGCAAATGCAGAGCTTTGTCTTATGAAATAAATATCACAGATACACAAGAGATACTCGATGCCAAGTGGATTGATGTGAACGAATATCTAAGCAGTGAAGAAACATTTGAATTTGGAAAAGAAATCGTTCAAAGCAGTTTGAGTTTTGAAGGTCTTAAAATAGAAGATTTGGACTGTTTTAAAAACTTTCCTAAAAAGTATGAATTGTTTTTCCCCGTACGAAAAGATGTTACTGAGTACTCTTTTTAGATTTAAAATTTAAACTCCAAAATTAAAAGTTTGAATGCATTTTTCGTTTTTGTTCAAACTGTATTCGTATAAATGAATGGATGATACATTTAATTTTTGACTAAAATTATATTTTTCTAAAATAGACAAACAATTGTTTAGGGTACTGTAACTTGTATCATGAAAAGCTAATGTAGATTTCATTACCCAATTAATATCTTCCTTATAGTTTGGTAATTCGTTTGAGAAATACTCTTTTATTTTTTCTTTTATTTGCATGATGGCATGATTTTTTTTCCATCTCAAATATATAACAGGAGTTGAAGCTATAAATACTCCTAATCCATTACTTTCAATCGAAAAGGAAATAGTATTTAAGGAAATATTTTTCATGGTTCGTGATATAACTTCTATATCATCATAGGATAAATTAGACTCAATCATAATATGTAAGTTGGGTGTTCTTTTAAATATATAATTAATCCCTAAAGTATTAGAAAACTCCGTACAGGCTTTGATTGATTCAGTCTTAATATCATTATTTAACTCAATTACAATTGCAAGTTTTTTAGTCTTACTCATATTAATTTTTCCTTCTTTTTAAAAAACAGAGACAAATATATACCAAAAGCAATAAAACTCATTCCTAATAAATGATACAACTCTAAGGTTTCTCCTAAAAAGACAAAGGCCATTAAACTTCCAAACAGTGGCATTAAATGGGTGAATTGACCCGTTTTATCTGCTCCAATTGTTTCAATCCCTTTGTGCCAAAAAATATACGATAAAATGGATGGGAAAAATACTAAATATAAGATAATCATAAAATGATTATCTAAATGATTTATTCCAGAAGTGAATCCATATCCAAAAGATACATAAAGGATAAGTAAAACAATAGTTCCCAAAAAAACAATGGCAGTAATAAATTGCATGCCTTTAAGTTCTTTGGGTTTGAATTTTAACAGTACAGAATACAATGCCCATGAAAAACCAGCACTGATAACCCAAAAATCACCTTTGTTAAATTCTAAAGCTGTAATTTTTAAAAGATCTGCTTTTAAAACTAAAAGAATCACTCCTAGAGTGGACAAAATAATTCCTATGATTTGATTATTGGTTATTTTTTGTTTTAAAATAAGCGCAGCTAAAAATACTATCATGATGGGTACTGCTGAGTTGATAAGCAAAGCATTTGTTGCCGTGGTATCTTGAAGTCCAATGTATAATAAAGTATTAAATCCTGTGATTCCCAAAACTGAAAAAACCATCATCAAGGCAAAATGTTTTTTAATGACCCTCATTATATGTTTGAAGTGAATAAGTAACATAGGTGATAACGCCATAAAAACACCCATCCATCTGAAAAATGCCAATTCAATTGGCTCCACATCATTATGAATAAACCTGCCTATTATAAAATTGGCTGACCAAAAAAGTACACATAACATCAATATCATATATATTTTCATGTGTACTCCTTCTTGTAATTTACTTTTTTGTAAATTTTTCTTTGAACTCATTTTCAGTTCGTACAAAAAGCTCTTGAGTATCTGTTTTGTAAAGTACTGCTTTAACCCAAACATCATTTTCTTGAATTTTACAGCTATCAATAGGAATATACGTTAACCCATTTTTATAATGAACATAGGGTTCATTAAAACATATCGACTCTTCCATATTAATTTTTGACAGTATATTCTAGGATTTTGATAATATCCGCAGTATTCGTAGCCCAAGCAAGTGCTGATGCATCTACTTCTTTTAGAGGATGAATGATTGATTCATCATGTAAGGTAATATAAGGTTTGTTAACAGCTGCACAAAAACCAGCATCAAATGCGGCATTCCATTGTTTGTATTGTTCACCAAATCTTACTATAACAATATCAGCTGCATTGATTAATGTTTTCGTACGAATAGCATTAACTTTGGCACTTTGATGATCTCTGTTAAAATTATCTTCTTGGACTCTTAGGCAGTCTCCTGCAGCATCACTTTGTTCATGATTGGTTACTGCTGAGGTAAATTGAATATCTAATCCTAATTTGTCACATCCTTGAATAATTTCATCTCTCCAACTTGTGTGTATCTCACCTGATAAATAGACTGTATATTTCATTTTTAACCTTTTTTATTGAAGATGAGATTATAGCATTAAAACTTAAACCTAGCATTTTATTTTAATATTATGGGTTTATTTTATTAGGTATTTAAGACATACATGATATACAGTAAATATAATTAATTATAAAAGGTAATATTTTGAAATATAGTTCACAAAGAATGGTAATGTATCCACATTTAAATGCCGCAGGTATTTTATTTGGTGGACAAGCATTGTCTTGGATAGATGAAGAGGCTATCATATTTGCAGCGGATCAATTGGAAACGACAAAATTAGCAACAGTTAAAATGAGTGAAGTGGTATTTATGAATGCTGCAAATATTGGAGACATCGTTGTAATTGGTTCTGAGCTTGTAAAAATAGGAAGTACTTCTATCACTGTTAGATGTCAAATCAAAAATAAAACAACCGATAAAATTATATTAGATGTTAGAGAAATTGTAATGGTTGCATTGGATTTTAATAAAAATCCTACCAAACATAAATTAGCAGATAAAAAGTTGAAATGTATTTCATAAAGAAATACATTTCAATGAAAAGAAAATTTAAACTATAAAACGGGTGATTTGATAACCATCATTTTTTCGTTTGTACACTCTTCCATACTGTGGTGAATTCCACCAAGACCTAACCCAGAAGCTTTTGCTCCTCCAAATGGCATCCAGTCAACTCTGAATGCAGTGTGATCATTGACCATTACTGCTGTTCCATTTAATCTTTTTACTGCTTTTAATGCTGTATCAATATTTTTTGTGAATACTGCTGCTTGGAAAGAAACCTCAAGTTGGTTTGCTCGATCGAACGCTTCTTCAATATCTGAATATGGGTAGATACAAACAACAGGACCAAATACTTCTTTGGTTGATACCAATGCATCATCAGCTGGATTTACAATAACTGTTGGTTCAAAACAAGAATCAGAGATTCTCTTACCACCGGTTAAGATTTTTCCACCTTTAGTTATGGCTTCATTCACCCACTCTTCAACTCTGTTTGTTTCATTGTGATTAATCAATGGACCAACTTCAGTTTTAGGATCTAATTGATCTCCTACCACTAATTTAGATGCATAATCAGATAACTTTGAAGCCACTTCATCACAAATTGATTCATGAACAAATACTCGCTGCACTGATACACAAACTTGTCCAGCGTGGTAGAAACCACCTTTTCCAATTGAAGGAATTAAGTCATCAATATCAGCATCGGCTTCAACGATAACGGGTGCTACTCCGCCATGCTCTAAGGCAACTCGAGTACCAGGAGCAACTTTAGAGTTAAGATACCAACCAACAGCACCAGAACCAATAAATGTCAAGGCACTTACTTTTGGACTTGTTGCTAGAAGCTCACCTGCTTTTCTGTCACACACAACTGCTTGTGCCCAACCGTTTGGAAGTCCTGCTTCTTCTAAAATCTCAACCATTCTGATTGCACTCATTGGAGTTTGAGTTGCTGGTTTAATCACAACGGGGCATCCAACTGCAAGAGCAGGAATGATTTGGTGAACGGCAAGGTTAAGAGGGTGGTTAAATGCTGAAATTGCAGCAACCACACCAATAGGTTCTTTGAAAGTATATGCCATTCTGTTCGCACTAGATGCAGTATGACCCATAGCGATTTGTTTACCTTCTCTAGCTCCCATTGCTTCAATAGCAAGTTTGATACCATTGATTGCTCTGTGAACTTCTACTTGCGAATCAACCCAAGGTTTTCCACCTTCACTTGCACACAGCTTTGTCAACTCATCAATTTGACCGCTCATAATAACAGCCACTTTTTCTAAAATCTCAACTCTTTTATATGCAGGTAATGCATTTTTATGGTCTTGAAAAGTGGCTTCTGCCAAATCAATCGCAGCTTCTACTTCTTCATAAGTTTTAAATGGAACGGTTCCAACTACGCTTCCGTCAAAGGGTGATGTTACTTCAATACTGCTCATTATTTTCCTTTTTATTCTTATAATATATTATTTTGTATATTTATTTTATGCTGTTTAATTATATCAAACACTCTTTTTTAGCCAATAAATCATTTAAAATAGAATGATTTAAAGAATAATCAACCGCTAAGTCAATTAAGTGAACACCTTTAGAATTTAGACATTTATCTAATGTTTGAGTAAACTCTTCAACAGATGTTGGTCTATGACCAGTTGCTCCGTAAGCATTTGCGTATTGTACAAAATCAGGGTTACCATAGTCAAGTCCAAAATTGTCAAATCCCATACCGGCTTGTTTCCATTTAATCATCCCATAAGCATTGTCATTTAAAATAACAACAACAAGGTCAAGACCAAGTCTGACAGCTGTTTCCATTTCTTGTGAGTTCATCATGAATCCACCATCTCCACAAACTGCGACTACTTTTTGTTCGGGGTGAACCATTTTTGCCGCAATTGCAGAAGGAAGTCCTGCACCCATAGTTGCCAGTGCATTATCCAATAACATTGTATTTGGTTCTGCACAGTTATAGTTTCTTGCAAACCATATTTTATATACACCATTATCAAGTGTCACGATATCTTTATCATCTAACAAGTCTCTGATAGTTTTCACTGCTCTTTGAGGTAAAATTGGAAATCTGTCATCTTTGAAATATTTTGACAAATGCTCTTTATTGTTTGTGATGACTCTTTTATAGTATTCAAAATCCCAATGGTCTTGAGGGGAAAGTGCAGTATTTAAAGCATCAATATTTGAAGCAATATCGCCAATGACATCAAGTTGAGGGAAGTATGTATCATCCACTTCAGATGGGAAAAAGTTCATATGAATTACTTTTGTAGCATTTTCATCATTTTCCATAAAAAATGGTGGTTTTTCGATAACGTCATGTCCAATGTTAATGATTAAGTCTGCTCGATCAATGGCACAATGAATAAAGTCATCTTTCGATAAAGCAGCCGTTCCAAGACAAAGTTTGTGATTTTCATCCACAACACCTTTTCCCATTTGCGTTGCAAAAAATGGAATACCAGAATCGTTAACCAAGTGAGTCAATGAACACCCAATTCTACTTCGGTTTGCTCCAGCACCTATTAGAATAAGTGGTCTTTTTGCTTTTTCAATCATTTTTACTGCATCTAAGACAGAGTATTTATCTGCTTTTGGATATCTGAACGTTTGCACTGGATAGATATTGTCATCAGCTTCTTCAGCTGCAATATCTTCAGGAAGTTCAATATGAACAGCCCCTGGTCTCTCCGTCGTTGCAATTTTAAAAGCTTCTCTGACCATTGAGGGGATATTGTTTCCGTTTACAACTTGTTTTGCATATTTAGTAACAGGTTTCATCATGTTTACAACATCAATGATTTGAAATCGTCCCTGTTTGGATTTTTTGATGGGTTTTTGTCCTGTGATCATCATCATAGGCATTCCACCAAGTTGCGCATACGCTGCACTTGTTACAAAGTTAGTAGCCCCAGGGCCTAGTGTCGCCAAACAAACACCGACTTTTCCAGTCAGACGTCCATAAGTTGCTGCGATGAAACCTGCACCTTGTTCGTGCCTTGTTAAAATAAGTTTGATTTTTGATTCTCTTAATGACTCCAAAAAGTCAAGATTTTCTTCACCTGGAATACCAAATATATACTCTACACCTTCATTTTCTAAGGCTTTTACAAATAGATCTGATGCCTTCATAGCTTCTCCGATTATAATTTTTTGTGAATTTTTGCATAATATTTCTAAAAATAAGTTAATATAAAAAATTAGTTGTATTATATAATAATAACTTGTAAATTAGTCACCATCATGCGCTATTTTTTAAGCACAAAATGATAGTGTAAAATTTGCAATATTGATAATAATTAATACGTTTTATAAAATTATTTCTTTGGCGTCACTTCTTGTAGCTTTTTGTGGTGGATTGTTTTGTGCTCTTACTGTATATACAAAAGAAATCTTTGTTTTATCAGTATTGTTTTTATTGGCATGATGCAGTGTTTTGCAATGAAAAAGTACCACATCCCCCTTTTTTAGGTTGTTATGCACCGCAGTTTTAATCAGTTTTTTGTTATTTTCATCATTGTCTAAAAAATTACTCTTATGGTCGAACTGCTCTTTTTCAAATTGCATTGTGTGTGATTTTGGAATAAATTCCAGCAGACCGTTTTGTAATGTTTCATCGTCCAAACTCAACCAAACACTCACAAGATTGTCATGGTCATAATGCCAATATCTGAAGTCTTGATGCCATGATGTCCGAGAGCTTATTTGCGACTGTTTGGTCATGACGGAATTGTGATGGGCAAGTACGAGAACGGGTTTGTCATTTAGAAGTTGTTCTAGTATGGGTCGTATCTCTTTATTTGTCATCCATGTTTTGAAAATGGCTTCTCTGTCATACACTTGCCGTAGTCTTCGAACGGTTGTATTTGATGAAGAAGTTTCCAAATACTCTGCTTCACTCTCTATGGGAGCTGTTTTATTGGTTAAGTGTTTTTGTGCACACTTAAGAATCTCTTCACATAATGTTGTATCGGCAAAGTTTTTTAAAATCAAAAAACCATTATGGTTGAATTCTTCTATTTGTTTTTGAGTTAATTTCATGGTTGGATTTTACTCTAATTTTATTTAGAGTTTGTATTATGAGTATCCAAAATCCTCTTGTAAGATACAAGATATTTCATTATCCATAGGAAATCGCCCGTTTTGTTTGGATAAAGCTAATTTATCATAGATAACTTCTTTGTTGGCAAAGACTTGAAAAGTCCCACCACTGCTTTTAATAATTTTTATACGGATATTAGGAAAATTACCTTTTAATTCCTCTTCTAACCTAGAAGCTTCAGGTAAAAAATTTCACTCTCCGCAGTAATATATCTCTACAAACATTTGGAATCCTTTTTCTTTGGTTAATTATACACTTATTATTTGTTATTGAAAAGGTACTTGATGTGATTTTGACTTTTACGACCTTTATATTTTTAAACAAATTTGTAGTACCATATATAGTATTGACTTTTAATAGGAGTTCTTATGCTAAAACAAAAAATATTTACTTTTATGACCTTAATATCAATCTTAATAACTTCGAATTTGTATGCAGAAGACAAAATAAAAATTTTATATCACGAACGTCCACCTTATGTTGTAACAGATTCAAATGGAGTAGTTTCAGGAATAACTGCCAATGTAGTTAATAAAGCATTTCAAAATGCAAAGATAGCACATTTTTGGCAAAAGATTCCTTCTAAAAGACAAATCATGATACTTAAAAAAAATAAAGGTAAAAATTGTTTAGTTGGTTGGTTTAAGAATAGTAATCGTGAAAAATTTGCAAAATTTACAAAATCTATTCATCAAGATGAATCTATTGTTGGATTATCCTTATTTAGCAATACTAAGATTAATAGTGGACAAACAATTGAAAAGGTTTTTCAAAATAAAGATTTAACCTTATTGATTAAAAGCGGTTATTCTTATGGTTTATTTATAGACAATCTTATTAAAAAATACAATCCAAATCATGATGAAGTTACTGTTGAAAATATAAATATGTTACGAATGATAAATTTAGCAAGAGTAGATTACTTTTTTACAACAAAAGAAGAAATGAAATCTTTAATTAAAAGTGCTGGTTATTCACTTCATGACTATAAGTTTATTGAATTTTCTAATATGCCATTAGGTAATAAACGATATATTTTATGTAATTTGAAAGTGGAAGATGAAACAATGGATAAATTAAATGCTTGGATTCCTTAATTAGGTGCTGACCTCTCTT
>ENA-ORXI01001860-ORXI01001860.1-sediment-metagenome-genome-assembly--contig:-NODE-1860-length-15965-cov-25.127329_pt1 | contig 15965 bp, 8 predicted proteins | sample MGYA00237861_ERZ511468 | MGnify/ENA primary metagenome ERZ511468 (study PRJEB26299, sample SAMN06266213) | sediment metagenome | isolation source: Hudson Canyon methane seep mesocosm | place... | reverse complement strand
TATTAAAAGATGCGCGTGCTGAAGATGAATCGCTGAAACACGAAAGTTCATTAGATAGATTTAAAACATCTCTCATAAAAAATACGATTAAAAAAACCTTTATATTCAAATCAAGGCCATAGCCTAAGCAGCTTCTACATAATAAAATACTATTTTATCTTCGTAGCATTATTATTCAAACCATTAACATCGTCAGATAATTCATTTACTTTCCGTAAAATAGTCAGATCCAGATCTATTTTCTTATCCATAGCAGCAACAACGGGCATAAAGGTGGTTTCTATAATATTAGCAAGTTGCCCCATGGATTCTTCAATAACAACAGAAGGTTTATTAATGACATTAACACCCACTTCCTTTTCAATAATAGTATCTTGCAATGCTTTTAATTGCTTACTAATGATTAACATCGGTTGTAATAAATCGGTATCAGAATTAATGGCTTGATGAATGGATTGTAGATGCTGGGTGACATAGCTTAATTGCGAGGCTACTTTAGTCGCTGCATCAGTATCATCTCCACCCATACTTTTTGTGCGTTTAAAATCATCAATAATAGTATCCCAGCGTTGTTGCTCTTCGTCTGTACTATTACCTCGCAGTTGAGCCAATTTAAGTAAATTATGTTCGGCTCCAGTCGTCAGTAGCTGTGCTTCTCCTTGGTAATGGTCGCTTAGCATTTGCATCAGTTCTTGTTCATTCATCACGGCTGACACTTTTTCGCTCATTTTATTCATATTGCGATAACTGCCTTGCAACTTGAATGCGGGTTCAGTACGGTATTTATCATCTTGAGCAGCAGACTTGATGTACTGTTGATTGACCTTTAAAACCAACTTTTGCACCTCGAATAACTTACGAAAAACGGCTAGTATTTCGTTTAATTCGGCACTGCTGTACTGATGACTTAAATCAGTAGAGGCAATATTGGCACCTTTTGCCATTTCAATAATTTTATAAACATCGTCCATTTCTCGAATGGCTAAAGGTGCTAATACTGGATTGGATGTTAGGCTGTTTTCGATATAACTGAGTGCAAACTGCTCATCCATTCCGCCAAGTATGTCACCCAAATTATAAATGTCAGCGCGATTGGCCAGCATATCGGGTATTTTGAATAATTCACCAGATTCAGTGTACGGGTTACCAGCCATAACGACGCAGAATTTTTTACCGCGCATATCATAGGTTTTAGTGATGTCTTTCCAAATGCCTTCGATACGCCTTGTGCCATCACACAATGAAATAAATTTTTGCAGAAACTCGGGATTGGTATGTTGAATATCATCCAGATACAGCATCACATTATTACCCATTTCCAATGCCAGATTGAGTTTGTGCAATTCTTGTTTAGCGGTGGCATTGGGGGCTTGTTGTGGATCTAATGACAACACATCATGCCCTAAAGAAGGACAATTGATTTTCATAAAAATCAATCCCAAACGATTAGCGATATACTCCATCAAGGTAGTTTTACCGTAACCGGGCGGCGAAATCATCATCAATAAACCCATCAGATCAGAGCGTTTATTCTCCCCAACAGTCCCCATTTGTTTGGCTAGGTTGTCACCGATAATCGGTAAGTAAGCTTCATTAATTAACTTATTGCGCACAAATGAACTCAACGGCTTGGGTTTAAATTCCTCCAGTCGTAAAGCTGCACGTTGCTCTGCCATAACTTGTTGGCGAAGCTGATGGTAATGATGATAACCAGGAATCACGACTTGCTGGTGATGATGTAGACGTTGTAAAAATGCATCAACAGAAAAATTTAGGCTACGTTGTTTGATACAGCTGTGCTCACCCATCAGATTATCGATAGATAACTCAAGATCTGCCTGTGTACTGCGTCGATCAATACGTTGATCACCATTAAGCAGTGCCACAGCTTCTGCAATATAATTCTCAAGATGATTGAGCTGTTTGTGTTCTATCAGCGCATGTAACCAGGCATATGTCAGTTGCCAACGCTGGTCAACACCATGCATTAATTTTTGCAATGCTGTCTGGTAGTTACGCCAAGTGCTCTCATCCAGACTACGCTTAAGTTCATCAGCTAATTGCTGAGCATATTTACTACCAATAAATTGCAAGCGTTCACGACTCAATTCAGCCACCAGATAAGTTGCAGCTTGCTCTATTTCAAGAGCAGAAAAACCAATCGGGTATTGCTCTAAAAAAAACTGTAAGGCATGTTGTACTTCTTTAGCCAATAACTGCGTTGCTTTATGACTGGTTAAGCTGACATGCATTTGTGCAGCTGATTGTGCACGTGTCTGCCAGCTAAGATAATTAGCTTCAAAATTTGCAATAGTTTCCCGGTTAGCCCAGAAAACTTGTGCCAGCGCGCGGCTTGCAGGCGTATAGCGCAACAGTTCAGCACTTTGCAATGCAGGTATCAGACTTTTTAAAATCAGCGCACAATCATGATCATGTATGCCTTTTTCATAGCCCTCACGATAACGGGGAGCGGCAAACTCTCTAATCAATTGCTGTAGTGTATCCTCATCAGTTAAGGCGGCCTGCAAGCGTGATAGACTTAAGTTTTCGTGATGATTTTCCGCAGCCTGTAAAATTAGATACGCTAAATACTCTGCTCGATAAACCTGTGTGGATTCAGATTCAAGAGCCATCTCCCAATAATCTTTTGAAGCCAGAAAATCAGGATGATTCAATGCTTCAAAATAATCGGTTCCTATAATATGCAGATTAAGTACGCCATCACGTGGAATAATGGTCAGATCTAAGGCTTGAGTATTAACACTAAACTTATGCCGAGGCCCCAGTTTTATAACTTTACCGCCTTCTTCATAAATATCTTCTTGATCACGTAAAGATCGTAACGCCTGTTCTTGTATAGACTTAAATCGCGCTGCAATATCATCGGCTTTTACTGCATTATCCAACGCCCGTAATTTATCAATTAATTCCCGAATTTTTAGTACCAGCGCATCAGAAGCAAAATAAGTATTTAGCTCATCAGCCTCAGTAAAGCGATTACAACGACGCTCTATATTAACCAACATCCGTTGGGCTGCATCATTCAGTGATTGTGCTTTACGTTGCCTATTATCCTGCAACTGCTGTTTATGCTTTTCAAAGGATTCATAGATCTCTTCGCGTTTAGTCATAATGTCAGTTATAAACTGATCATAATCACTAAACTGGCTTTCTAACTCTTCAAGTTGTACCAATAATCGCGATAATTGTTCATCACATTGCTCTGGTGTACTCGCCATTTCCAGTGCATTGGTTATACTTTGTGAAAACAATTTAAATTGTGCGCCAAACTGGGCAAGAGCCTCTTCTGAGCCCATGTCTTTTTGTTTATGGCGAGCATTGGCTTTACTTTGATTAAGTTTTGAATAGACTTCAGAAATAGCATCAACAATCTGTGTTCGAATGGTTGAATCACTGATTTTTAATGTAGTCATCAATTCAGACAGCAAATCCAGACCGCTAGCGGTGGTTTCAATCGCCTCAATGACAGGTGTCAACTCAGCATTAGTATTGGCTTTATCTACTTGCTGATTAAAGTCAGCAATTTTTTGTTGATACGGTTGTAGGGCATCATCTCCAGCCAAGAAAGCCCCTGTTCGTTCACTGAGTTTCTCACCGGCTTGCTGCAAAGCCAAATCCAAATCGGCTATCCGTTGTAAGTCAATGTAGCGGGAGCCTTTAATCGTTGCCAAATGTCCACGCTGATGTCGCAGTTTATCCAAAGCCAGCACGTAGTCTTCTGCTGTTTCCCAGCTATCGGGCTGGATTGAATGCAGTAGCTCCGTCTGATTTTGTTCTGCTGCCTGCATAGTTTTTGCCGATTGATGCCGAATACTCTCGACTTTTTCAAACTCATCAATGACTAATTCAGCGGTACTACTGATGTTTTTTAGTGATACATCAATACCTTGTGCTTCTGACTCATCAACCCAATAATGTGCATCAAGCATTTTTGCTGCCTGTTGACTCAGGTCTTCGTACAATCTTGCTGAAACGGTTTGTTGGTCAATCAAACGACCAATACTGTATAAATCAGCAATGCCACGTACTAACTCAGCATTTCCAATTCGTCCAAAAAAAGATTGGTTTACAGGTGCCTTGCTGGCAAACTCATGGCTTTGATAAGGCGTTTGCCAAATTTGCATAGGATGCACACGAGTGGGCTCATCTTCAGCAGAAAAAATCACCACCGTGCCATCATCAGACAAAGCATGTCCATGTCCATAAATTGGGTTTTGCAGTGATTGTTCAATCATGTTGTAAGCAAATAATCCCACCACACCTTGCTTTGCCTGATAAAACACATAAAGAATATCTTCGCCATTGGGTGAATTAATGCGGCGTCTAAACTTTAAATCTTCAACTTCGGTATCGTAGGTTTTGTACTCGCCCGTTTGTAGATAATATCCACCAGGGAAAATAATCCCCTGATCTTCAGGGAGCTGTACGCAGGATTCACCCACAGCATCTAAACGTAACACAGTTTGTGTAACGCTATTAAAAACCAGATACCGCCAATGCTCTTCTCGATAGGGCAGAATTTTAAGTAAAATCAGATTCCCTACTTTGGCATAACTAATTGCCGCATCATCCAGTGATTGGGTTTGATCTTCAACCTGTTCACGGTAAATACCGAGACCATCATCAGTATTGTCTTCTACCTTAATAGTCAAATCACCGTTAATGGTTTCAACAAAAACAGTATCAATAATATTGACATGCGGATGACGACCATTGACCACATCGTCACGGGTGGTTTCCTGCCATTCAAAATCAAAAGCTGGCGGCAATTGAATATCACGCTCGCCACGATTATCAATATAATCAACTTGCTGACCATCAGCTGAAATTGTCCAGCGAAAAACACGAATATCTTCCAGCCGCTCACCGATCTGAAAACCAGCCAGTAACTTACCGTTTTTTGCTGTCAGTTCTACTAACTGAGTATTTTTGTAATAACGATACAGTTCTGCAAAATCGTTCTGAAAAGAAGCACCTGTCAGAAAGCTATTATCAAGAGACTGTTGCTCCATCTCGTATTGGCTTTCCTCATTATCTTTTGTCAAACGAAACAAAGAAAACACATCTTCAATACGAATTTCTTTCTTCAAGCCAATATGCACGTTATAACCAAACAACAATAAGTCACCGACTTGTACTATATCGCGTGCAGTACAATTATTTTCGGTACGAACTCGAACCCGTGCAGCAACAGCCATCTCAGAACTGCCAAACTCAGCCAAACGCGCCTTATTGAGTGTTTGAGTTTGCTGTTTCAGTTTTTGACCTTGCTCTAAAAGTCGCTTACGAATAACCTCATAAGCCCCCCCTTCAGCAACTGCTTGGTCTACTATATTGTTTTGTTCTGTTTGTTGTTCAGCCATAATATTTATAGTGCCCACGTTCTGAGGCTGTGAAAGTATCCTTTTTTTGACTCCCCCTTTGGAAAAGGGGGATTGAGGGGGATTTTACAAAACAATAACGCTTTGATATTAAAAGCCTTATTTGTATAATAAAATCTCCCCCAGCCCCTCTTTTCCAAAGAGGGGAGCTAAAAGCCAATACTTTCACAGCCTCTCTGCGTGGTAATTCATACTTGAACGCTCTTGCGTTCCGAGACGCAAGAGCGTCACAAAATACATTCCCACGCGGAGCGTGGGCGTGGGAACGATAATATTTTATTTTTTAGCTTTTCGGCTTTCCATTAGTGTCTAATTTATTCATAACCTTATCTAATATTCCAGAAACAACACTACTTTTAGTTGATAAGCCATCTATTGCTTTGCCTATAGATAATGACTTGGCAAAAGTATCAAAAAAGTGCTGCTCGCCACCTACAATATCAATATTAGCTTCTTTCAATGCAGTTGCTAATACATCTGCATTTTCATGGGCAATCTCTTTTCCTGCTTCAATTGAAGCAATAGCTTCTTTAAAAGCTGTCTCCAAACTCATACGGAATTCTTCATGTTCACGTGCTTGAGCGCTCATATCACCCATAGCTGAGAATTTATCAACTAGACCCTCTGCTTCTGCCTTGAATTGCTCTCGTGTCACTTCGGCACCCACCATACCTACATCTTTTTGTGCTCCCGCTTCAGCTTCGCCTTTGGCACTAATGACTCTGGCTTCTGCCATTCCTTGTTTTTCAAAAGCGTCTGCCTTGGCTTCCTGAACTTTAGCTTCAGCTAATCCAGAAGCAGCTTCTTCGGCTTGTGTGCCTTCTGCCAGTTTTTTCTTGGCATCAGCCTCACGAGCTGCTGCATCCAAATCTGCTTGAGCCAGAATAGTTATTTCAGTCGATTTATGATGCGCAGAAAGTTCTTCGGATTCGGCTGCTTTTACACGCTTTATTTTTTCTTCTTCGGCTTCTGCCTCTGCCCCTAAAACTTGAACTTGTTTCAGCCTGTCTGCTTCTGAAACTTGTCTCACTTCGTTGATTTTTTCTTCTTCAATAGCAACCGATTTATCAACAATTACTCGCTCTTGTATCACACGAGCAATTTCTTTTTTCTCAATTTCGATAGCTTTTTCTGCTTCAATAGTTTGCAGATCGACTTCTCTCTTACGAGACACAATCTCCAAATCTCTCGCTCTAATCACTTTTTCCACTTCAATCGCAACCGCGCGTTGACGATTTTGTTCTGCCACCTCAACTTCACGCTGTTGATTTTGTGTTTGAATTGCTAAATCCTGATCAACCTGAATAGTGGTTGAATCGGCTTTTTTACGTTCTTCCTCTTGGATTTTTTTAGTTTCAGCCTCTTCTCTGGCTCGTATCGAAAGTACTTCACGTTCTTGCTTAGCTTCAGCATTTTCTTGTTGACGCTGTAATTCCAGCATCGCTTCAACCGTTTCCACATCCTTTTTCTTAATTTCTAATTGTTCATCTCGTTCCAAAATGTTGGTGCGAACATTTTGAATAGCTGTCATTTCTGTGATTTTTTTAATCCCTTCCGCATCCAGTATATTATTAGGGTCTAATGATGCTTTGGGGGTTTGTTCAAGATAATCAATCGCCACATCTTCAAGTACATAACCGTTTAAATCATCACCAATCACTTCAATAATTTTTTCGCGAAAATCAATTCTGTTTTCAAATAACTGCACAAATTCAAATTTTTTACCCACTGTTTTCAAAGCTTCTGAGAATTTTGCCGAAAATAGTTGGTCAACGGCATCTCGGTCAGATGCTCGGTCAACCCCGATTGATTTAGCGACTCTTAATACGTCTTCAGTAGTTTCATTGACTCGCAAATAGAATGCAACCGTAATATCTGCCCGCATATTGTCTGCACAAATCAAACCATCGTTGCTACGTCGATCCACCTCTAAGGTGATCAACGAAATTTTCATGAATTCTTTCTTGTAAATAATCGGGTAAACCAGCGCCCCCGTGAAATGCACTTTTGGCTTGGAACTCATATCATTGACGATGAGTGCAGTGCCTTGGTCAACCTTGATGTAGAACGCCTTGAATAAAATGGCAATTCCCATGATGATGACAAAAAAGATACCTATACCGGAAATAATAGGCATTAATACAGATAAATCAGCCATTGCTAAGCTCCATTGTTTAGTCAATTAATAAAAAAATAGCGCTTTATATTTAAGCGTTAAAATCCTGTTCAGAAATTACACGATAGACATTATCGGTTTCTAAATATTCTAGCAACACAACTTTGTCGCCTTTTGCAAAAACCTTATCATCACTCGATCTTACTTTCAGTATTAAGCCAGCCCCGCCATCATTCAAAAAGGCTTCACCAAAAGAATTGTTTACCTTGGATGTTCGTACCACAGCCGTTTGACCCAGCACTCGCTTAATAGTTTGTTGCTCCATTTTCTGAAAAAAGGGTCTAAGTAGTTTTACAATCATGGCCGTTATCATCACTGCAACCCAAAATGCACCTATCAATACCATCAATCCAAATAGAATGTGGAATAAGCCTTGAGGAATATAGGGAGAAAGATAATGCACACAGTAATAACTCAGCAACCAGCCAAATAGTGATAAAAATGAAACAATAATGGTGACAGGAACGCCATTTAAACCAAATTTAAGCATAACGCCAGCAAGTGCATTGGCCACACTTGCCTCACTTCCTGTATCAAAATCAGCATCTAAGCCATCAATATCTAATATATCGAGATCGACAACCCCAAGTACTGCAAATAACCAGTATAGGACGCAAATTGCCAACACAAAAGTAAATGCGGCTGTTGGAAATGACGCTATATTCTGATAAAAAGGATCCATTCCTTTACTGAGTAGAATCGCAAACATTGTTTCTTCTCCAAATTATGGCTTAATGAGAATTTAGAAGTGAGACTTTAGCCACGCTTAATTATCTAGATCTAAAGTTCACTACAGTTTCACTCTGCTACATGACTATCGTTACCTATTTTTGGTGTAACCTTGCTCTTTAATCGAGCTAATACCGCATCACTATTCAAACTGCCAGGAACAATACCTGCCGCTTCAAGTCGATCATTTAATGAATCATCAGATACATCTTCTGCCAGTTCCTGTGCTGCATTAAATTGAGCATTTTTCAGCTCCTGCTTTTCTTTGATTCGTTCTAGCGAGTCCATTGCCGTGGTTAATTTAGAACTAGAACCACTATGTCGTTGAGCAACTGCCGCTTGAGCACGCTGCACATTTTCAGTTGCTCTTACTGTATCCACTTGATGCTTCAGACGCTTAATATTGCTATCCGCTTGTTTGATAGCATTTCGCAGGCTATCTGCATTACTTGCGTATCCATCATGTGCATTTTGTTCGGTGGCAAGCTGATTTTCCAGATCTGCAATTTTTTCAGCCAGCTCCCGAGCAAGCGATTCATCATTTTTCTGTAAAGCCTGAATGGCATAATCTTCAAATTCAGCAATCTTGCTGTTAAGCGTTATACATTTTTGTTCCGCAACTTTTTCTCTGGCCATCAACTCTGTCAGACTGTCCCGGGAAGCTTTTAATTCCTCAGCTGCATCACGCACTTCCTGATCCAAAATTCTCAATGCTTGTGCATCAACCAGTGCTTCACCCAATTCATTTGTACCACCACGCAGAGCAGTTATCAATTTTGACCATACATTCATTTTTTATTCCCCTTCTTCGCACATAACTAAATAGTCACTATAAGCTTCAGTTACTTTAATAAAAGTTGCTAGCGAACATTTTTAATTCAAAAAAGTATATTTAACAAGGTTGATCTTGAACTAAGCACACCAAACATACGATAGTAGTAATCATCACCATTTTCCTGTTTATCCAAACTGATTGTCGAGAGCGAAAAATATTTATGAGTACGTAAAACCAGCTCATTAAAATCATTTTTAATGATCACATCGGTTGTTAACCAGAGCATAGATTCCACAACAATTTGCTATCCACAAACCGTTAGAAAAATGGGTAGTTCGTCATATTCACGCATGATAATATGCAAAGCAGGGTCTATACCATCAATTAACTCTACCGAAATCTGTTTGCCAATAAATAACTCTGTTTACAGTAATCCAGTCAACAGACTTGAAAGCATGCTCTGACCTAATCCAGATCTCTTTCTTAACCAGACCATTCTCACGCAACCGCCGCCTGAATTCTCTTTTATAATGTGCCGATGTTTTTTACCATAAGTTAAAGCATACTCTATTACATGTAATTTTCAAGATTCAGCACATGCAATAAAATATCACCATCCACTTGAATATTCATTCTCATCTACTGTAGGTTTAAAATACTTAAGAATCTCTTTCTTTTTAACGGCCGCAAGCGACCGAGCTTGACAAAGTCACTAGTGCAACAAAAAGTAAGGGAGCTGGAGATAAATAACCATCCATTATTAGGTAGGATTTTTGTTTCCAGCTCACTAAGTCCATGACCCTATTTTACACAACCATGACTTTACCTTGATAAGTCCATTTAAAATGGTTTGGCCATGGTTTTGTTAAAATAATCAATAAATGACATGCGCTAAAAATCAGGAAAACGGAGCGGTAGCGGAGTGATGATTGTTAGTCTTCGGTAGGCGATAGGGAACAAGCCAAACCAAGTAAATGATAGCAAGCGAGGGCGGCTAAAATTTTATACCGACAGCCATCCAGTCATTGAGGGAGAATTAACTGTGCTGCTTTTGTGCGTAGTTGATCCGGAGGAAAGGACGTTCGAGGTTTCTCCAATTCGTTACTCACTTTTTGCATTCACGGGCATCCCTGAATGCAAAAATTGAGCAATCGCACGCAAGGACTTTATAATTAAATTCACGCATGAATTTTCTCAAGTTATTTCATGCGCGTACCTTATTATTAAATACCTCGATTAAGTGACAATTCGTATGACAAAGTGTCAGCCTATTTTGCCTAATCCATCTAAAATTATTTCTTTGCTTCAGCTAGTGATTTTAAGTGCGTAAGGTAATGGCGTCTTAACATTGAATCTTCAGGAATATTTGATGGCGCTGCTGCTGATGATGATGTTGATGAACAAAATAAATTTTTAATAGTATCGAGTAATGACATGTTTTGCGTCCTAATAGTGTTTTAAATACAAGCGGTTTTATGAATACCTAGAGATAAAGAAACCCCAAAACTAAAAAAGTTTGGGGCTAATGACTTAATATAGTGGCAATATTATTTTTTTCAACAGCCTAAAATTCCCTCTCATTAATTTTAGAGGTCAAATCTCTATCTTATACTTCGCGCAGTCACGGATGCAGAATTTATAAGCTGCTGATTTTTGTTGGTAGAAATACGCTGAAATAGACGCATGGCAAGCTACGCAACTTATTTCAGCAACGCAGCTGTCGGCAAAAAATCAGCGGTTAGAAATCAGCAGTCGTGATCGCGCGAAGTATATTAGCTTAATCGCTGTGAAATACGGTTATATGTTTCCTTAAGTTCGTCACCAATTATTTTTGTAGCTTTAATCAATTCCTCGCCAACTTCTTCTGTATCATCAGTGATTACACCTAGAGCATCAATAAATTCACCCCAGTTTTTCTCTGCTTTTTGCCACTCGTCTTTTGCTTCCATACTTGCCAAGTGAATCTGCACTTCAATTTTATCGCGCTGCTGTTTAAGTACTTCAGCCGATTCTTCAAACTCTTTTTTTAAATTCATTACAAGCTCCTATTAAAAAACCATTGATTTGAAATAATAACTTTTCTCCCCTCTACTTAAAAATGGAGGCTAAGCAGTTACTTTTCAAGTTTTTATGTTTGTATTTTATCTTTAGATAAAAAACATGGGGGAATGGATAGCCCATACCATTTGGTAATGTGTAAATAATGGCGTACAGGTGTTTTAATCAACAAAAGTAATAAGCCTATGGAATACAAACACCAAACAGCAGCCCATTCATTCATATTATTAGTCGTCAAATATGCCAACATAGGCCCTGTTATAACATGGTATAAAACCAACTTCCATGACCCATAAAGCAAAGGAACTAAAAAAGCCGCATAAATATACGCATTTGCCATTTGAAGACTTCCATTCGCTGGAATTTGCCATGCTATATGCCACTCACCTGATGTTGAGCATATTTGTTCACCACAAAAGGGCATGGTAAAACTTATTTCTGGAGCAAATAATAGTCGATAGTTTTTATCGAAACAGTATTCAACCCAGTTGAATGGGTAAATCCGCAACATAAAAATAACGGCTGAAACAAAACACAACAAATACACCAGTGGTGCAATACGCTTCTGCATTTCTTTGGGAATAAAATGCATTGCAACGGCATTAACAAAGAAAGGCTGAAACGCAATATGCATATACCCTAACAATGTCGCAACCTGATTACCAGGGTTAAAACATTCATCGATAACAGTATAAGTATAAGCCTGCAAAAGCTCCATGAGCGAAAAATAGGCTAATGCCCCACACAGTACTTTTGATTCACCTTTGTAATAAAAATAGGCTGTACTGGTAAACCCTGTCACTGCTAAAACTGCGGATGCTTCACCACTCCAACACATTACTTTTCCTCTATTAAAAACCAAATTAGAACAAATAACCAGTCTAACTTATCTAATCATTACCCTCTTGCATATTAATCACTTAGGTTTAAATGGTTTGACTTATAGTGCTTAGGGAGATGGAAACAAATAATCACCCAATCTTGCTGGTCTTTTTGTCCGTCTACAGCCGTGTAGCAAAGTTGCGTAGCCTGCTATGCGCCTCTTGCTACACGACTGTAGACAAACAAAAATCCTGCCCAATAATGGATGATTATTTATTTCCAGCTCCCTTAGCTTAAACCGATTAAGCTAGAAAAACTATAGAAGAAATTATTACATTCATCGAAATGCATAAACTACCCTATACATTAAAGTCATCAAACAATTTCAGTTTTCACGATTTATTCAACTTATTTGGTTTTTTTCCAGATGGTTTATTATATGGAGAGATAGGTATTTGTGAGCTAGTTGAACACGGGGTACCTAAGTTTCGGTGATATAGGGAACAGTAAATTCCAACCGAGTACCGGCCCCTTTTTCATTCCCCGAAATAGAAAATCCACCGCCCAATGCCCGTATTCTTTCTTTCATGCCGATCAAACCAAACCCTGCCTTCGAATCATCATTCATCTGAATTCCTACACCGTCATCTGCAATAACTAAGCGTAGAAAATCATCCTTATTACTCTTGCTGATTTGACTCAGAATAATGCTAACCTGATGTGCCTCAGCATATTTTGAAATATTAGTTAATGCCTCTTGTGCAACTCGATATAAAGCGACTTTAGTGTTCTCATCCAGTTTATCTAGCCCATCCATAAACTCGCTATTAACTATGATATCCTGATTGTGGTGTAACCATTCTTCAACCAATTCTTTCAAAGCAGGCACTAAACCAAGATGATCTAGTGTGGCTGATCTTATTCGCAATATAGTAGCGCGAAGGTTATTAATCACTTTTACCGTTAAACTATCAATAGAGTTAAGGATTTTCAATACCTTCTCATTATCTTGTGCATAAGAAAAAGTCTTTAAGTATTCAGCATTCATTCTAATAGCCGTAATATGCTGCCCCATCTCATCATGCAACTCTTGAGCTAAAAAGTGACGTTCTTCTTCTATTTTTTCAATCGTTCTACTCGTCAGATTACGGTTTTCATTTAACAGTTCTGTATTTGTATAAAGCAAGCCAGTCGTTTCTTCTAGATAGTTAGCATTTAAGCATTCAATTTCGTGCCGATATTCAGCCAGATAAAAAATCTCAGCAATCATCTGAAATAACGCTATATCTTCATCTCGCCATGCCCTTTGTTCTTTTACCCGGTCAAAACCGAAATAACCTGTTAACTTTATTCCATCACTGATGGGAATAAATAATATTGATTGGATTGATTGCCGTTGCATTTCAACTTTTTCAGTCATTGCTTCAGCAGGTAAATTATCAATATCAGCAATACTAACAACTTTTTTGCTAAATAGTTGTGCCATCAGCCATGAATAGCTATCAACCTCCATAGCTTGTAAAGAATCAATCATCGATTCAATCCCTTCAGCACACCATTCATGCGTATTTGTCATAAACTGCGTATCAGCAGAAAGCTTAAATAAATAACCTCTATCTGCATCTAATTCAGTACTCAATAATTGTAAACATTGAATAATTGCGGCATCAAAACTATCTGAAGTGGCTTTTAACATTCTAATCGCTACATCAGAAATAGTTTTCTCAATTGTTATGCGTCGACTTAAAGCCGCCTGTGAACTTTTATAATCCGTCAGATCTGTAAAATGTGCCAGAAAATATTTTATATCACCCTGCTTATCAAGCACTGTGTTGATACTGAGCCAGGCAACAAACGTGTCTCCATTATTCTTTAAGTCAACAATTTCCCCCGACCAAGACCCTTGAGCGTACACCGATTGCCATAATTTGGCATAAAAAAACAAACTTTGTTTATCACTACTCAATACCTTAGGTGTTTTCCCAAGCAATTCATCTTCTTTATAACCGGTTAAAAGGCAGATGGCCTTATTAGCTTTGATAATTTCCTTATCAGGGTTGGTAATAATAATACCTTCATGTGAATCAAAAACGGCAGCTGTTAATTTTAATTCTTGCAATAACTGCTTATTAATAAGCGTTTCTTGATCTAGTTGTTTTGTTTTGAATGACACTAAGCGAGTTATAAACAGCCAGGTAATCAGTAATAGAGGAAAAACCAAAAATAATAGCAAAGAAACACTGCTTGAGCGATCAAACATATTTTGTTGCCTGGCCTGATAAAATGCCTCATGTTCTTGCAACAAAACCTGCTTTAGTAATGAAATGGATTTTATAAGCGGTGAGTCATCTATTTTAACAATCCCATCCAGCTCCTGAATTGGAATATAGTGAGGTTTCTGAAAAGATTCATTAATGAAAGCAAGGCTCTGCTGGTATTGCTTTAGTACCCCTAGTATATTTTGTAATGCCTTTTTCTCATCCAATGATAATTGCAAGGATTTATATTTATCACACAGAGTTTCAATTTCAACAAGATGCACTTTAGCGGCTTGGTAGTCTTTTATTTGTGCCCGAATCAGATAGTTTTTAAAATGATGAATAAAGCCACCAAAACCTAAGTTATATTCCAAATCATTAAGCAAAACGGCCTTTATTTCTAAATAATCATGGTAATGCCTGTAATTTTCCTGAATATTCAGTTGTTCAATTTTTGTTTTGTAAAAAACACTAATGCTTATCAACAAAACCAAACACAAAAATAGATTATAAAATTTATAATAAAAGGCTGTTTTTTTCATGTCAAAATAGTGCTAAAGGTAACCGTTCAGCTTGTGAGTAGACAATGTTGATGTAGGAGCGTCCGTCCTCGGCGCGAAGATAATCGATAGTTTCAGAGAAAAGAGCATTATTTTAATCGCGTCGAGGGCGGACGCTCCTACGAAGTAACAATACTAAAAAGCTGCATAGTTACACACAAAGTATAAACCTACTTAGTTGTTTACAACGGTTACACCATCTAGCTGAATTAAATTATTCTGTATAGCTAAATGTACGAGTTCAGCCGAGTTCTTAATTTGTAATTTTTGTTTGATTTGTCCAATATAATTAGCAACGGTTTTTTCAGCCAGAAACATTTTCTTGGCTATCTCAGGGATTCCTTTTCCTTCAGCAACCAAACAAAATATATTAAATTCACGCTCAGATAAGATGGAAATGGGAGATTTTTCCTCATTCAAACGAGAAAAAACCAGCGATTGAGCAAGCTCTGATGCGATATATGTTTTGCCACTACACACTGTTTTTATAGCACTCACCAGCTCACTTAACTCACTCCCCTTAGTCACATAAGCCATAGCACCGGCAGCTAATATTCGATCTACAAATTGTGTATTCTCATGAATCGAAAATATCACTATTTTGGCATTCGCATCGTGCTTGATAATACAAGAAACAGCCTCTGTTCCAGAACTTCCAGGCATAGAAATATCAAGAACCAGTACATCAGGCTTTAAGGATTTATATAAAGCCAAAGCTGAATTCTTATCACTCGCCTGCCCGACCACCTCAATCGAATTAGCCTCCAAAATACCCTGAATACCTTCTCGAACGACTGCGTGATCATCAGCTATTAACGCGCGAATTGCCAATTTAATTCCTTAGTAAACCATGGTAACTTGAGGATAGTGGCTTATTTGATGTAAAAATTCAAGACAAAATCAATTACCAAGGTACTTTTCCCTTAATCTAAAGGATTTAATCCTTAACAAGTTGTAAGCATCACCCTATATTCCTGCGACAATCAGCCTTTGTTTAGCATGCTAATACCCTGCATTATTGCCCACTGCTTATTCTATACTTAATCTTAACTGGTAATGTTCTAGAGCAGCAATGATAAAGCCATCTCACATGGACCTTAGGCAACAGGAAACAAAAATTCTGCGCAATCTGAGTAGGTTATTTATTGCCTGCTGCCTTAAGCGATCATTACCTCCGATCGAGCA
>ENA-ORXI01001855-ORXI01001855.1-sediment-metagenome-genome-assembly--contig:-NODE-1855-length-15991-cov-11.361694_pt1 | contig 15991 bp, 14 predicted proteins | sample MGYA00237861_ERZ511468 | MGnify/ENA primary metagenome ERZ511468 (study PRJEB26299, sample SAMN06266213) | sediment metagenome | isolation source: Hudson Canyon methane seep mesocosm | place... | reverse complement strand
ACACAAGCAAGCTCTGTTGGACAAGCTATGTCAAACGGGAACTCTGCTGTTGCATTAACACAAATTGCAGATAAAGCTATGGGTGAGCAATCTAATATCTTAGATATTGTTAAAACGAAACTTATTCAAGCAGGTACTGCAACTACAAGTAGTGCTGGTCGTACAGCTATTGCCAAAGATGTGGGTAAATTACTTGATCAGTTAAACAGTATTGCGGTTCAAACAAATTACAATGGTATTCAACTTTTACAAGCTGACACTACTGCGGGTACTGGTGCAGCTGCATCATCTCAAACATTTGTTATGGGTGAAAAGTTAACCAATACAATTTCAACAACAACAGGGACTCGTGCTAATATTGCAGGTCTTTCTTTGACTACTTTAAAACTGGATGTTACTACTTCAGCTACTTTTACAGCAACTGAAGCACAGACGGGAATGGCTAAAATTGATACAGCCATTGATACTCTAAATGGATGGAGAGCAGATTTTGGTTCGACTCAAAACCAATTAGAATCAGCTATTAGAAACTTAGGTACTCAACAAACAAACATCAAAGCAGCTGAGTCTGTGATTAGAGATGTTGATTATGCTAAAGAAAGTGCTAACTTCAATAAACAAAATATTGTTGCACAAGCAGGGACTTATGCCATGAGTCAATCTAATGCTATTCAGCAAAACGTTCTTAGATTACTACAGTAATCTAGACACATTTCCTTTAAACCCTAAGTTTTATAACTTAGGGTTTATTTTATAATTAAGCTAATAACCTTTCTATATATTTTATATATCGTGTTGCAATACCATTAGTACTCTCACACCATAGATTACGGTAATCTTGTATCATCTTTTTGTTTTCTTTTAACTTTCTATCATTGTAAGCAAAATCTATATATCTGTTTATTATTGAATAAAAATTTGAGAATATTTCAAAAAAATATGTATTCTTAGTGCCGATATTTGCCATCATTAGGATATTACTCGTTTCTTGAACAAACTGATCATAGGATGTGACTTTTGAGTTTTTGAATTTTTGAATTTCATCTCTTACATTTTCCACTTTTTCTATTTCTAACTCAATGTTTGCTTTGTCAGATTCTTCGAATGAATTAATTGAAATTTTATCAAATATATTTAATAAAGATTTATGAACTTCTACTTTATCTAACGTATCAAAATCCATATTCATTGTTTCAATTCTTGTCGGTATTGTTTCTTCTATAAATGCGCCATCTGCAGACAAATTATAAATTGTTTGATTCTCTTTTTTATACATAATCATTGCTCTGTTATAATCCGTTAGCGAAAGATGGAATAACCTTGTGGTAACCACCTCATCGTGAAAATTTCCTTTGGTTAATATTGTTTCATTATCCAAAGAAAAAGATTCGTTTAAGATTGACTCATTATATTGCTTATTTTCATCAATTTCAAATTTATTAGTCGTTACGTGGCCCTTTTCATGAGAATATCCAGTTTTCTGATTTAAAGCTAAATCCAATCCCAAAAGGTAAATGTTTTTCACATTGAGATTTAACAGTATTTTAAATGTTACTTCACCAATACTAAAACCATCTAAAAGTAGGCCTTTTTTTCGTAAAGAAATATTGGGTTCAAATGCGTACACTGTTTTATTATTACTATTGAGTAATTCAAATATCTTTTTGTTAGTGATTAAGGATACAAGTTTAATACAATTTTCATCTAACTTTGTACCTATATCTGAAAATTGATCTACTACTTGTTCTCTAGAATCAAGCGTAATGACAATATCTGCCTTAATGTCATTTTTCAATAAAGTTTTTATTACCGCCGCCATTGCTACAATAACAAATTTATTTTGATTCTTTTTCAACCATTCAATATTACTACCCAATGATGGTCCAGCACCAACAAACAGAACATTTGAATCTTCAAGAAAATTTTTATGCAGTTTTGCTTCCTCAAACTTCAATGCTCCATATTTATTAAAATTAGCGGTTGTTCTATTTAATAAACTATCTAAAATGATATTATATGCATGTAAAGTTGGATCTGCGCTAAAAGATACATTAACGATTCGATCAAAGTAATTACTGATATTATAATTAGTACAAAAATACTTAAAAATATTATTCTTCAGATTATTATTTCTAAAGAATAAGAGAAACTTATTCTTAAAAACATCTTCTTCTTCCATAATAGAAAATACAACGCTTCGACCTTCTCTAGCCAATAAACTATAATCACAGACAAATAAAGATAATCTAAAAATCTCAAGATTTTCTTCACAAACAAAATGATTTGTAGTACTGAGTTTTTTTACAATTTTGGGTATATGCCGACCAAGTAAAGAACCTACGAAAATAAATTTGTTGATTGATTTTAATTTCTTTTCTTTATTATGTAAACTGATATTTTGTATTTTTTTATATTTTCCTATTTCTTTGTATAATTCGAGCTCATTTCTTTCTATGGTATCTTCTTCATAATAGGGAATAGTCATACCAGTAGGTTCATATAATTTGGGATTCAATAAATTGATAGAACCACGCAAGTCAAAATTATTGCTTGAAAGGGCTTTGTTATTCCATTGTTTTGGTTTTTTATTATATATATACACATCATTAACCGTATCATATATATCAAAATCCCCATTTTCTTTTATAAATTCAAGTATGTACCTTTCTGTATATTGTGTTGCATTAATCATATCAGACAGTGCATTTACTCTGTTAAAAAGATCACTATCGTATTCTTGTAAAAAACTCAAATTATGTATATAACTATTTAATAATGCATCTTGTAATTCTTGTTCTTCTTGAGTCATATATTATTCCCTTTTAAATAAATTATATTCAACGGATTCTACAGTAAAACTTATAAATTTAAGTTATGCGTCACTTATCCTTAGAATATGTCACTATTTACTAAATTGAACGAGTAAAGTATCCGTTGCGCCCACACTTGCCAATTGATTTTCATATGCAGTATTTAGTTCTCCTGAGTCAATAAAACTACCCCATATCTTATCACCTCCAGGTTTACCTTTACTTAACCAATGTAGATGATTTGAAAGAGGATATCTTTGAATATGTTTTACAAAATCGACTTTTAGATCAGCTTTTTTAGCCAATAATCTAAGAGTAAAGTCTGTGTATAAATACAAATGGCAACTCCAATAAGTGAAGTTCGAAAAAGCATCATTTTCGTAAATGCTTAGCAATGCATCATTTGCGTTAGGCACTTCTACTATTATTTTACCTTCTGTGTTCAATTTTGTTTTCATTTGTTTCAATATTTTAAGTGGGTCTTGTAAATGTTCAAGAACATGAAAAGATGTAATTACATCAAACTTACTCTTTATGTCATCCATCTTGCTAAATAAGTCTATTCTTTGCATTTCATAATAATCTTTAACTGCTTTTTCTAATTCTACACCGCATGCATATTTTGTAACCTCTTTTGCATAGCTCAAAAAACCTGCATTTCCACTTCCAAAATCTAGAACACTTTTATTCATAATAATATTACTGACAAAATCAAATCTTCTCTTGTCATCCTTTATTGTATCAATTTTCCATTTTTCAAAGTCAATTACAGGATGCATATTTGATTCTTTATAAAACTCTTCATCTATATGGTCATGATTTGACAAAAAAACCAATCCACAGTCACAACATTCATAAATATCTAAGTCTTTATTATCTCGAACACTACCCATTCTTTTTTTATATTGAGTTGATGAACATAATGTACATTCCATGCCGCTATCCTTATATAAACCAATACGTTAATAAAATATTAAATATCAGTTTTTTGTAAAACTTTTAGGTATAATAACGTACAAGTTTATAATAAAATATTAAACCCGATAGGATATTCAAATGAAAATATTACTAATAACATATGACAATGAATCTTTTGTTCAATGGTTTCCTCAATCAAGTGCATATCTGGCAGGAATGCTTCTAAAACATGGATATGAGGTTAAGATATATGAACAAGATGTCCATCATTACCCAGATGAACACTTAACCCAATATCTTGATGATAATAAGTTTGATATGGTAGGTTTGAGTTTTATTGGGGGCTATTATGAATATGAAAAAGCATTAAATATATCTCAAGCAATAAATAATTCTAAACAACGGCCTTTTTATGTTCTTGGTGGATTTGGTCCCAGCCCAGATCCTGACTATTTTATAAAGAAAATGGGAGCAGATGCTATTGTAATGGGAGAGGGAGAACTTACTCTTATTGATTTATTAGAACACATTAAAGAGGAGAAATCATTTAGCGACGTATTAGGGCTAGCGTATTTAGAAGACAACCAAATAAAAATCAATCCATCAAGACCACTTATTGAAGATGTTGACTCTATTCCAATGCCTGCTTATCATTTATTTAATGTAGAGCACTATCGTTTATCTAGAATGCCCAATTGTACGAACATGGATTTTGTCATGCCTGTATTAAGTGGTAGAGGTTGTACTTTTACTTGTAATTTCTGTTATCGAATGGATAAAGGATTTAGAGGAAGAAGTAATGAATCAATTTTAGAGGAAGTTAAGTTTTTACAAGATACGTATAGGGTAACATATATAGCATTTTCTGATGAATTATTGATGTCATCTATTGGAAGAACCATGGACTTATGTAGAGCTATTATTGACTCAGGATTGAAATTTAAGTGGTATTGCAATGGACGCCTCAATTATGCTAAACCAAAAGTATTGAAACTTATGAAAGAAGCTGGGTGCGTATTTGTCAATTATGGAATTGAATCCTTTGATAATGATATACTAAAAGTGATGGATAAGGTTCTTACAACAAAACAAGTTGAAGTAGGAATTCAAGCTACTTTAGATATTGGAATCAGTCCAGGCTTTAATATAATATTTGGAAATATAGGAGAGACCAAGGAGATATTAATGAAAGGGGTAGACTTTTTATTAAAATATGATGATGGCTCGCAAATGAGAACGATTAGACCAGTAACTCCATATCCTGGTTCTCCACTATTTCATCATGCTATTAAAGAGGGCTTGTTAAAAGATACTGCAGATTTTTACGAGAATAAACATACTAATTCTGACTTAATGACATGTAACTTTACTCCACATTCGGATGAAGAATTTTATCAAGCAATTTCAGAAGCAAATGAGTTACTATTAAATAACTACCAAGAAAAAGAAAAAGAAAGTATGAAACAAGCATTAGATGAATTATATATTGGACAAAATACAAGTTTTAGAGGTTTCAGGCAACGGTAGTAGTACCTTTACCAGATACTTCTACCTCCATCCATATTTAAAGTAGCCCCATTCATGTAGCTACTCGCGTCACTACATAAAAATAAAATTGTAGCTTCATATTCATCTATTCTTGCCATTCTTTGCATTGGAATAAGAGATATCAATTTTTCATAAAATTCATCTGGATGATTATTAAAAACACCACCTGGTGCAAAAGCATTACATCGAACTCCTTTATGGGCCCAATAAGTTGCTGTGTATTTTGTTAATCCAATTAAAGCGTGTTTTATTACGGAATAAGTCACAGGTTTTACACTTTGTTCTTCATCTTTTAAATCACTTTGTTTATATAGCCTTTGATCAGGAGCAATAACCCCTAAATCAGAGGACACATTTAAAATTACACCTTTGTTAGAATTTGCCATTTCTGTACCAAATATTTTGCTACATAACATTGCACCAGTTAACCCAACTGAAATTTCTAAGTTCCATTGTGTTAAATCAAAATTTTCTAATCGTGATTTATTTATTTTACTATTTTTTTCAAATTTTGGATCAATTCCTGCATTATTTATTAGTATTGTTGGATACCTACCAATTTTTTCAAATATTTTTTTCTTTACCTTGAGTATCTTTTTTTCTCGCGTAATATCTACATTATACGAGAAAAAGTTTTTCTTATAAGTTTTTTTATACTTTTTTTTTACTTTTTTTAGAGACTCACTATTAATATCAAAGAGGATAACAGTTGCACCACATTCCAATAATGCTTTAGTATATCTTTGTCCTAAAAGACCAGCTCCACCCGTAATAATCACTATTTCATTTATTAAATTAAATTTTTCAAGTACCATTTTAAATCCTATATTATTTTTTTAATCTGCCCGCCATCAATAATAATATTACTGCCCGTAATAAAACTACTTTTTTCTAAAAATAAAATTGCTCGTGATATATCTTTTGGTTTCGCAAAACCATTTAATGGAACATTTTCTTTAATATATTTTACAACATCATCTTCATTTTCTCTTTTTTTGGTATCCCATGTACTTCCATCAAACATGACATTGCCAGGGGAAATACAATTTACTCTTATATTTAAGTTTGCAACCTCTTTAGATAAACTGTTGGAGAAACTTAAAAGTGCAGTTTTTGCACTGGAGTAGCTAATTGGTGCACCAAGTGTTTCACAACCTGCGATAGAGGAAATGAAAATTATATTGCCCTCTGTTTTTTTCAATAATTCTATTGAGTGGGTAGATAAGCAAATAGCAGCAAATAAATTTATATCAAACATTCTTCTATACTCGGATATATCAATATTCCAACCAGGAATACTCTTACCACTCCCCAAATTAGCAACTACTAAATCTAATCTATTTTCTTCTTCTTTAATTTTGTTAATTGAATCAATAATGATTAATTCATCTCTCATATCTCCCAAAATAGGCTTTGCAAAGTCATTATTTAATTTCTTTATTGCTTTATTGAGTTTCTTTTCATTTCTACCATTAACATAAACAATATAATTTTTCTTCAATAAATCTTTAACAATTTGTTTCCCAATTCCTGAAGTTGAAGCACTGACCAATGCAACTTTTCTTTTCATGATAAATACTTTTTAATATATTTGTTTAAAAAATCTTTTTGAGATTTCACAAACTTTAAATCATCAGTATACGAATCGTCTCTGGCCGCTTGCATTATAATATTACCATTAAACTTATAGCTTTTAAGTAATTTAAAAACCATTTTAAAATTTACATTTCCAGTCCCAAGTTTTACAGAACCACCACCTAAAATTCTATCCTTTATATGCAAGTCCGATATATATTCTCCATAAGCTTCAAATTCCTCTTTTGGATCATAACCCAAGGACGAAGAATTCCCAATATCATAATTGACTTTTATATACTTAGAATCAAAACTACATAATAGTTTTTTAAATTTTTTGGGATTTAAATCCGTTTCAAAATTAATATTGACATTATATTTTTCAGCGGTGGGTAATATTTTATGAATTGATGAAACAAAGCTTTTCATATTATTGTTTGATTTTATTGATGATTGATCAACACAAGGAATTACAATATCGATAATATTAAGTTCTTTCACATTCAAAATAAGTTCTTTTAGAATTTTCTCACTCTGTTTTTTATGTTCCGAATGAAAAGGAGCTTCCATAAAATAGTCTGCACATATTGATTTTACTTTAACACCCGTTTGTTTACTTATTGCTTTAATATTTCTGATACCCTCTTTACTCATTAAAGGATTGTCTTGATAATTGTCATAATCAAAAATAAATTCAATTTGTGAAAAACCAAGTTCTTTTGCAATGTAAAACTCCGCTTGCCAATAGTTGACAGGATGAGATTGATATCTATTTTTATATCGAGGAAGTAATCTCCCTTGCATTATTCCAATCTTTCTCATAAATACTTTCCTTTAAATTTTCATTATCTACAATCATAGTATATAATGTTACAATAACTGATATTTTATCAAAACTTATTTAAAAATCTATAGAAAAAGAATTAAAATGATTCAACAAGTAAACAATAATATTTTACATGGAAAAAATTGCCTTATCACAGGTTCGACCGGTGGAATTGGACAGGCACTGGCTGCTCAATTTGCGAACGAGGGTTGTAATTTGTTTTTAACATCAACAAATAAAGATAAATTAAAACAATTGAAAAAACAATTGAAAAAACAACATAACATTCAAGTTTTTTGTAAAAAAACTGATCTATCATCAAAAAAAGATATGAAGAAACTCATCTCCACAATAAGAAACAAAATGTCTTATATCGATATTCTTATTAATAACGCAGGTGTTTTTATTGTTAAACCACTTGAAAAATTAAAAGTCAAAGATTTCAAAAAAAGCTTTGATATCAATGTACTACCCTCATTTATATTAAGTCAAGAGTTTTCCAAGGACATGAAAAAGAAGAAGTGGGGACGTATTGTAAATATTGGTTCTTCATCTGCTTATGGTTGTAGCAAAGAAACCATGTCATATGCAGCTTCAAAGCATGCTCTATTGGGATTAACAAAAGGCTTACATACAGAACTTTCTCCTCACAATGTAAGAGCATTTATTGTATCACCCGCTGGAACACAAACCAATATGGGAAAACTTATCAAAAATCAAACTTTTGATAAATTTGTTTTACCCAATGAAATTGCTGAGTACATTGCATTTATTGTGAAATTTAATAAAACGATGGTTACCGATGAATTGAGATTAAATCGAATGAGCTTAGGATAACTTCCTCTATGGTTTCCGTGCACTGCCAATAAGCATTATTTCACGGGACCAACGTAGAAATTTATTTTTTGTTCGAACAGGAACAAAAGGTGATATAGCAGCACTTACATAATTTAATATTGGATACTTCCATAATATTGGTAATTGTCTAAATTTAAAAACTTTCACATTATTAAAATTATGCACTTTTTGGATGTTTTCTAAACTTACCTTTGTAAAGGGTGTTTTATGGGTATAGTCATCAAAGTAAGTTTTATAGTTAGCTTCCCAATCTGGAACTAAAGTTAAAATTATTCCTTTTGGTTTTAGTACTCTAAAGACCTCTTGCATGTATCGTTCAGGAGAATTCAAATGTTCTAATACCGACTTCGAATACACTATATCAAAAGTAGCATCTTCGTAGGGTAAAGCACTTTCTTCGACATTAGCAACTTTTATTTCTATATTTTTATTAAAACTTGGAGCTTCAGGAGATAAATCTATTCCTTGAACATCTAACCCTAACTCTTTAAAATTCTGTAACATTTCTCCTCTACCACACCCAATTTCAAGCATATAGTTCTTTTCTTGCATACCAAATTTTTCAAAAAGATATACGGCTAGCTGCTTTGGATAGTCAGTATAGGGTCTTTTTTCTTCGCTATACACAATATTTAAATAATCACTCATATATCATAACTCCTCAACAATTTCTAGAATTGTGCCATTAATATCATGGGCATACATTACTTTTACTTTTCCATCAGGAGATAATAAAGGTTTACTATTACATTTACATTTGTATTTTTGTAATTTTAAATATGTTTCATCTATATTTTTTACGCTAACAGCGATATGTGAACAGCCCAACCTATCCGCTGAATAATTATCTGTTTTTTTATTTATATCACCTTTATATTCTAAAAGTTCTATTATTGTATTATCTTGAGCTTTTAGTTTTGCCCAGTGTATAGAAGCATTTGGGATACCCACTAGGTTTTCAATATATTTACCATCCTCAATCATTTGTTTATCTAAGATAAGAGAAAATATATCTTCATAAAATCTAATGGATTCTTCTAAATTAATCACTACAATACCAACATGTCTAAGTTTTATCATGTTTTACTCTTTATTTTATTTAGATAATTTATAATTTTTAGATTCTGTTTAGTTATTTGATATTCAAGATATTCAAATTCTTCTTTCGTATCTACTTCATATCCGATTGATGTGATATATCCAAAAATCTTATCACCAAACAGAGAATCGTTATTTTTTACATACGCAGATCTTATGATATCAACATACCCATTAGGTATATACGCAGGGGGAAAGGACTGTCTGGGTCTACCAGTATCCTCCAAAGTATAGTCGTCACTTATTGGAGTATAAAACTTATCTTTTACGTAGAACCATTTAAATGGAGATTCTGATGCCATATGAGATGAACGTAGCGAAGTAGCAGTTTCATTACTGGCCATTTCAGTAATTGCATCATCTATATATGCGCTATCTCTAAATGGAGTTGTAGGTCGTAAGAGGACAACAAGGTCAGGACAATATTCTTCATTGTCTTTTAGCCATTTTAGAGCATGTGAGATATATTCCATATCAGTCGCTTTATCACCAGAAAATTCTTCAGGTCTAAGAAATGGAACCTCTGCACCAAAATCTCGAGAAATATTTGCTATTTTTTGAGTATCTGTACTAACAATTACTCTCGTGATTTTTTTGGAACTTTTTGCAGCTGCAATTGAATATGCAACTAAAGGGTATCCACCCAATAGTTTAATATTTTTATCAGGAACACCTTTGCTTCCTCCTCTTGCAGGAATAATACAGAGAATATCTAATTCTTTTTTTTGAATTTTGATGTTTGTCATTTTACTTCCTTAGATCCTATTTTCCATTCTTTCTAAACTTACCCAAAATCCTTCACCATTATTTTTATGCCCTTGCCAAACCTCAGGAATAAATGATGCATTGGGAGAATACTCATTTATTATTGTGTAAATGTTGTCAAAATCAACATTACCTTCACCAACTTGTATTCCCTCACCATCAACACCTGTTCCATCAGATATATGGTAGTGTTCCGTATATGGTGCAAGTTTTTTAGTATATTCTAAATGATCCCAATCAAACTTATTACAAGCCAAATGAGAGTGTGAAATATCTTGACAAATCCTTAAGCCTGTTGTTTTACAAAAATTGATAATTTCATCTGGATCAATAAATATATTTTGATATCGCTGACCACCAAACAACCAAGGAAATGGAGCCATGTTTTCTGGTAATAATTCAATACCATCTAAGTTTAATTTCCCAATTGAATCTATAAGGTTTTTATAATAAACTGTTCGTTTTTCTAAAGGTAAAATTTCATCCTTTGTAAAACCACCACAATGCACAACAACCTGAGGTATTGTAGTGTTAGGAAAATATTTCTTCATAGAAAGTGTTTTATCTATAACTCTTTGTAAATGTGCAATTGATTCTTTACGATATGCGTCATTTGGAGTGCACAAATCAAGCAAGTGATCATCTTCAAATAGTTCCGGAGCATGTACAATATACCCACAAGAATACTCTTTGATTAAAAATTTCGATAGATCTTCTGATATATCTTGAAAACTCATATGAAATTCAACAGCTTCAGGAGATGTATTTTCCAATAAAAAATTAATATCATGAAATCTTACAGGTAGTGCCCATGTTCTATTAAACGAATACGTTTTTTTTGCATGAATCAATCCACCTAAGTCCGATTTAAATAAAGCCTTTCCCTTTTCAATATCCCTTACTGCTTTATATCCAATAATTTTATTTAAATATTGAGGGCTTAATCCTTGACCGGGACTCTTAATCTCAAACATTTCTCTTGAAAACTCATCACCCTCTTTAATATCAACTTTTGAGAAAATGCTTTTAGATAAATTTTCTCTATTGATTAACTCTCCTTGAGTAACAATTCTGTCATTGTTATTTCCCAGCGATGTCTCAACTTCACGAATACCATCCACAAGCCTTTTAAAATCTTGAAACTCTAAACTGGCCGTATGATCAGGACCCTCCATCTCTCTATCAAGAGTAAAATGTCTTTCAATAATACGTGCGCCCATTGCTACAGCAGCAATTGAAACAGCAATACCTCTCTCATGTCCAGAGTAACCAATGGGGATATCATATTGCGCTAACTTATTTATGTACCGTAAATTAATATCCTTAAATGGTGCGGGATAAGTGGAATTACAATGTAAAAGGGCAAAATCAGCATCTAATCTTGTTAAAAACTCTACCGTTTCATCAATCTCTTCTTTTGTACTCATTCCAGTGGAGAGAATTATAGGTTTATTTTTATTAACTAAATATTCCAACAAATCAAAATTTGTCATATCTGCAGATCCAGTTTTAAATGCAGGCACTCCAATACTATCAATAGCATCTGCGCTTTTTTTATCCCAGGGAGTACACATAAATATAAGGTCTTTACCATTGGCATATTGAGCTAATGCCTTATACTCATCATAACTCAATTCAAACTTTTTAAGTAGACCCATAGTGTATTGTGTTGATAAATCACTACTTGTCATGTCAAGTGCATCTTGGGAATACAGTTCCTCCAAGTTTCTCATCTGAAACTTTACACAGTCGACTCCACAATCTTTAGCTTGATCAATCATTTTGATAGCATTCTCATAAATTCCATTATGATTCATTCCAATCTCAGCTATGATGAAAACCTTATCATCTTTTCCTATTTCAAAGTTTTTTATAATCATATCTTTTCCTTTGTTATCCAGCTTCTTAAGCCAATATTATCAAAAGTAAAAGTATCCATTTCCAAGCCTTTACTTCTAAGTGAATTTATTAATTCGATTTTTTTAAATGTAGGTACATAGAATAAAAAGTACCCTCCACCTCCTGCACCTAAAAGCTTTCCACCCAAAGCACCACTTTCTATGGCATAATCATATATTTCGTCTAAAAATACTGTTGAAATTTTTGAAGAAAATTTCTTTTTAACAGTCCATGCTTTGTGTAAAAGTTCACCAAAATCATCAAGTTTACCCTTCAAAAGTCTTGATTTCATTTCATAAGCTATATCTTTTGTTATTTGAGAAAATTCTTTTTGATCATCTTTTTTTATATTCTCTTTTTGACTATTATGGATATCTCCCGAATTATGGCTAATCCCAGAATAACAAAGCACTAGAGAGTCCTCTAATTCATTTAAAATTTCTTCATCTATTCTCAATGGGTTTATGATATTTTCAACTTGTTTAAATTCCATGAAATTAAACCCACCAAAAACTGTTGCATATTGATCTTGCCAACCTCCACTTAAACCCAATTCAATTCGTTCCGCTTGAAAAGCCAATTCTGCTATGTCATGTGAATTTAGTTTATTTATTCTGAAATTATTAAAAGCACCTACAATAGCAGCCAAAATAACTGCCGACCCACCTAAACCAGACCCTGTTGGGACATCGCTATAAGTAGTAAGCTCAAACCCAAAATCTGGATTTAGCAATTTAATTCCAGCTTTTATTAAATCCAAAGAACCGTCATACTTAATCTCATTGATATGATCAAATTCCAATATTACTTTAAAGTCATTGGAGTTAATAACTATCTTTTTATCTTTTCTTTTTTGCAGAATTGCATGTGAGAATTTGTTAATTGTCGTATTTAACACAACACCTTCTTCAACAATAAAATAGTTTGTCAAATCAGTTCCTCCTCCTGCAAAACTTATTCGTACAGGAGATTTTGCCTTTGAAATTATATTGTATTTATTATTCCAATTAATGTCTTTATGTGATGCAATTGAAACTAGTTTAAAGTCTTTTGTCAAAATAGGAATTACATTTATCTTTGAATCCAAAAGTTTTAGTATATTTTCACGTGATGCATTTTCTTGAAATAAATATTCAAAATCTAGGTTTATTGCTTTCTCAATTTTTGAGGATAAAGAACCTTCTTCTATTAAAACTCTTCTAATATCACCATCAGTAGCACATCCAATGATTTTGCTCTGCCTAGTAATAAAAATGATTCCATAGGTATTAAGTTCTAACTTTTTTAAGGCTTCCTCTATCGGAGCATTGATATTTATCAGAAAATTCGTTTTATTCACGTTCACTTCCTATATAAAATTTCATTTTTTCATAATCTTCAGGAATGCCAATATCAATAAAAATGCTCTCATATCGCATTACCCCTATTTTATTTTTTTTTACGTATTTCTCGAATTGAAGCTCCAAGGAAAAGGAAGAATTCAATTTGTAGTCATCATTAAAAAATTCAAGACTTTTAAAATAGTAACAACCTGCATTTATATAACTATTTTTGCAAACCTCAACTTTTTCCTTAAAATCAAAGATTGTATCATTTTTTATCTCTAATGTACCATATCGACTACAATCTTCTTGCAAAGAACTTAAAATTGTCAAATCATATTTAGAAGAATCAATCATTGTTAATAAATCTACTTCAAGATAAGTATCTCCATTAAAAACCAATAGAGAGTCTTGAGACTTTAATCCCAACTTCCTGATGGCATTAACAACACTTCCCCCTGTTCCTAAAGGTTTGCTCTCTTTAATAACCTTAATATTTTTTTGATTTTCATAATATTTTTCTATTACTTCTGATTTATAATACGTCAGCAAATAAATAGTATTTAAGGGAAAAGCCATTCGTATGTTTTTTATTTGATATTCTAAAAATGGTTCTTCATTGATAAATGCCATTGGTTTTGGAACATCAGAGACTACACTTCTTAGTCTGGTTCCAAAACCTCCTGCTAAAATAAAAATATTCATTTTATACTTACATATAATACTTCAAGATTATTTGTTATTCTCATAATACTTAACATAGTTACCCTCTCTCATATAATAATTTATTTTACTATGAAAATCATTAAAAAGCAAAAAATGGCTCAATTTTATATAAGCTAATATTAAGAAATGGTGTGTCATAATTCATTTACATGTTTATAATTAACTATATTATTTAATTATTGTATAGGTATCAATGGATACCAAAGAATAGGATTCTATGCTCAGATAATTCCGAGAAGGCATTTAGGTTGTAATTTTCTAATTACACAGGTTAAGACTAAAAGGATAGGTTATGAAAATCAATACAAATGTTGCAGCTCTGAATGCAATGGAATCAAACTCAAATACACAAAGAAATCTCTCAAGCTCTCTAGAAAAACTAAGTTCTGGGCTACGAATTAATAAAGCAAGTGATGATGCTTCTGGGCTGGCAATTGCCGATAAACTTAGAACACAAGCAAGTTCTATTAATCAAGCAATGGCAAATGGAAACTCTGCTGTGTCACTGCTGCAAATTGCAGATAAAGCCATGGCTGAACAATCTAATATCTTAGATATTGTTAAAACTAAACTGATTCAAGCAGGTACTGGTACTACGAGTAGTGCTGGTCGTACAGCCATTGCAAAAGATGTCAGTAAGCTGCTTGACCAATTAAATCAAATTGCCGTACAAACTAACTACAATGGGGTGCAATTGCTACAATCAAGTACCACAGTCAATGCCACAGGTTCAATTGCATTGACATTCCAAATGGGTGAAGCTTCAACAAATACCATTACCTCTGCAGCTGGAGTAAGGGCTAATATATCAGGTCTTACTCTCACATCATTAAAAGCAGATAGTCTTGCTTCCACTTCTTTTACAGCAACAATGGCAACCGATGGTATGGCAGAAATTGATGCAGCTATAGATCAACTGAATACTTGGAGATCGGATTTTGGTTCGACTCAAAACCAAATTGAATCTGCGGTTAGAAACTTATCAACTCAGCATACAAACATCAAATCTGCTGAATCTGTAATCAGAGATGTTGATTACGCTGCTGAAAGTGCTAACTTCAATAAACAAAACATAATAGCACAAGCAGGTACTTATGCTCTTAGTCAAGCAAATCAAGTCTCACAAAACGTTCTTAGATTATTACAATAAACTAATTTTAAGAAATGGTTTGTTATTATACTTTATAACTTTAGAATAGGGAGCAACAGATTCCGAAGAGGCAAACCTCTATGCTCGTTTAACAATGAGAAAGCAATCAGGCTGTGATAATACTTATGTTTATTACGATGTGTCATAATTATTAACAAGGATAAATTGTGAGAATTAATACAAACGTTGCATCTTTAAATGCACAAGAAGCCGCTCAAAATACACAAAGAAATCTGTCTAACTCATTAGAAAAACTAAGCTCAGGTCTTAGAATTAATAAAGCAAGTGATGATGCTTCTGGGTTGGCAATTGCCGATAAACTTAGAACACAAGCAAGCTCTGTTGGACAAGCTATGTCAAACGGGAACTCTGCTGTTGCATTAACACAAATTGCAGATAAAGCCATGGGTGAACAATCAAATATTTTAGATATTGTTAAAACGAAACTTATTCAAGCAGGTACTGCAACTACAAGTAGTGCTGGTCGTACAGCTAT
>ENA-ORXI01001854-ORXI01001854.1-sediment-metagenome-genome-assembly--contig:-NODE-1854-length-15995-cov-3.918583_pt1 | contig 15995 bp, 18 predicted proteins | sample MGYA00237861_ERZ511468 | MGnify/ENA primary metagenome ERZ511468 (study PRJEB26299, sample SAMN06266213) | sediment metagenome | isolation source: Hudson Canyon methane seep mesocosm | place... | reverse complement strand
CGGCTTTTTTATGCCCTCAAGAAAAACAAGAGCTATAATATTTTCTTCTGCTTATTCATGTCATTGGTCAACGCATACTTCTTACGCACCCAAACACCCGCCACTGCCGCTAACATCAAACCACAGGATGTCATCAAAAAGTGCACCAGGCCCTTTAGCTGAGTCACTTCTTCTGCTAGTCCTTTCGTTTCCTGTTTAGTTGCTTGCTCCAAATATTTCTGAGCAATCAAACGCCCCGACCCTGTTTCAGAATAGGTTTTTAAAACCACCAGATCATCTTTTAAAGCACTAATCGTAGCCTGCCCTGTCTCAGAAATAGTACCTGACTGCAAACTGCCCTCTAAAACCTTCAGCTTGCTTTCAATTGAACCACTGACCAAAGCAACTAACTGGGACTTTAAAGCGTCTACCTCTGCCGATAGCACTGGATTCATCTGCCTTTCATACAATTCAACAGGTTTATGTGCTTGCACTGATTGATTAATAGCACCGCTTTCAGGTATCAACAACACCCCCATATAAACCACACTCGCCATTAAACTAATCATCACTGCTAGCACCAGCCGGTTCATTTTCAATACACTAATGTGTGTCGATGAATTGAGAACGGCTACTTTACGCACTGCTTTATTATTCTCATTTTTTTTGCGTAAGTTGCTCATTAAACGTCTTCCTCCAAAAGAAACTGCATGGGACATTATACAAGTTTACTAAAAAAAATCCCGTTCACTAAGAAAGTCAACGGGATTTTTTTAATTCTATTTTAACTTCTTGGCTGCAATCCGCATTCTTAAAGCATTCAGCTTAATAAAGCCTTCTGCATCTTGCTGATTATACGCGCCCTCATCATCCTCAAAAGTAGCTATCGCCTCATCAAACAGGCTGTCGGTATCGGACATACGCCCCACCACAGTCACATTACCTTTATAAAGCTTAACATTCACCTTACCATTGACATTTAGTTGCGACTGATCAATCATAGCCTGCAACATCTTACGCTCAGGACTCCACCAGTAACCGTTATAAATTAAAGTCGCATAACGCGGCATTAATTCATCTTTTAAATGCGCGACTTCTCTATCCAAAGTAATAGATTCAATTGCACGATGCCCACGCATCATAATCGTACCACCGGGTGTTTCATAACAACCACGCGCCTTCATACCTACATAACGATTTTCAACAATATCTGCACGACCAATACCATTAGCACCACCGACAACATTTAATTTAGCCAACACTTCAGCGGGTGAATGCGCAACACCGTCAATCGCAACAATATCACCTTGTTGGTACGTCAATTCCATATAAGTTGCTTGGTCTGGTGCATTCTCAGGCGACACACTCCAGCGCCACATATCGTCTTCGGCTTCGACCCACGGGTCTTCGAGAATATCACCTTCGTAAGAGATATGCAATAAATTGGCGTCCATAGAATATGGCGACTTCTTTGATTGTTTTTGGTAATCAATTGGAATATTGTGCTTCTCAGCATAGTCCATTAAGCTTGATCGTGAAGATAAATCCCATTCGCGCCAAGGGGCTATCACTTTGATATCAGCATTCAGTGCATAAGCATTGAGCTCGAAGCGCACTTGGTCGTTACCCTTACCAGTAGCGCCGTGTGAAATAGCATCGGCACCGACTTCGGCAGCAATCTCTACCAATCTCTTAGAAATGAGTGGACGTGCAATTGATGTGCCTAGAAGATACTCACCCTCGTAAATGGCATTCGCCCTAAACATTGGAAAAACAAAATCGCGCGCAAATTCTTCACGCAGATCTTCAATGTAGATTTCTTTAATGCCCATGGCTACGGCTTTCGCACGCGCTGGCTCAACTTCCTCGCCCTGACCGATGTCGGCCGTAAATGTTACAACCTCACAACCGTAAGTTTCTGTTAACCACTTTGCAATAATACTGGTGTCTAAACCGCCTGAATAGGCCAATACAACTTTATTCATTTTCTGTTATTTCTTGATTTTTATAGTTAAATGTTTTCTCGAAAAGCACAGTAGCATCGTCAAGAAGCACTTGCACTCTCCACTCACCAATCCATGTATGCCAAAGATTTTTAGAAGACCAAACACGCCAACGCGGACCTCTAATTTCAAAACGCACATCAGCCATCACCTTGCCGTCATAAATCCAACGATGGGTAAGGTGCTCGCCTTTTAAATTGCGGATGTTGGTGAAGAAGTAGATTTTACCTAAAGAGTTGTCGAGTTCTTCGATAATATCAATCGGCACTCTGTCTTCGACATTAAGAGAGAATACCGCTTCAGAAATGTTTTCATGCGGCCATTCGTGCGCCAAAACTGAAAATGTGAGAAAGAATCCAAGAATTGCGATTGCGATTTTTTTCATTTAATCCACCCAAGTAATGACGTGTTCAAATAATTGATCTTCGCTAACTTCGTTGTCTCTGTAGGTGCGTCCCCGCACCGAAATACCAGCCAAGTGCACACTATTTTTATCGCCACTAAGCAAAGGGTGCCAGCTGTGTAGATCTTTGCCTTCATATAGTAACCGATATGCGCACGTTGAGGGTAGCCAATTAAACTTTTTGCCCCAATCCGGTTTGATTGTCAAGCAATCTGGGACGTAGGCTTGTCGATCCTCATAATGAGGGCAAGAGCATGTCTCTTCGTCAAGATAGTGACAAGCGACATCGGTGAAATGGATTTCGTTGTTGTCTTCATCTTCTAACTTGTGCAAACAACAACGCCCACAACCATCGCAAAGAGACTCCCACTCGTTGGGTGTCATCTCATCTAAGGTTTTAGTTTGCCAAAAAGGTTTTGTTTTTTTACTCACTACTGAGACGACTGGGAAAGAATGTATCTGAGAATCGCCTTACCTTCTTCGTTGCCAGAACGTGCAGATTCGCTCGCCCAATAATAAGCCATGTCAAAATTTACCTCTGTACCAATGCCCTGTAAATACATCATCGCTAGCGTGTTTTGAGATTCAACAGAGCCCTCTTCAGCAGCCCTAGACATCGATAAGAATACTTGCAGATCATTACCGCTCGATGCTGCACTGAGTCCACTGATATCAGCCACCTCGCCTTTATGATCGGTAATACCCAAGGACTGCATTTGGTTAAAGACCTGTTGATTAAGGCTTAATGATTGCGCTATCACGCCCAGATCCGAACCTGTATCCTCGCCAACCTCAACCTTGGTATCTGCACCACTAACTTCAAGCGTTGTGTTTGGCGCAACTTCCAATCCGCCAACATCAGCTTTGGTCGACTCAACGATTAACTCGTTTTTCTGTAGAGAGATAATCTGTGAAACCCCTGTACCAATCTTGGCGCTAGTAATTATTGGCTTTAATTGCTTTGAAACTTCACCCGTTTGCTTTAATATTTTCTCGTTTGATTGAATACTGGTCTTGGCTTTAACAGTTTCATTTCCACTCGTCGGCTCTATTTTCAAGGGCTCCACCTCAATGCTCGGTTGCGAAGTGATGGCGTCCATCTTAAAGGCTTGTGGCACTTTCTTGGCTGACTTAGTGAACGAACTTGGCAGCATCTTACCTTGCGTTTGTTCTGGCTTAATTTTTGATTCTATGATTGCAATCTCAATGGCGCTTGGTTCAACACTATTAGAAGCCTTGCTGCTGACAGTGCTGCTGGCTTTTTCGGTGTTTTTAATTTCAACTTTTTTCACTGACTCTGTTATTGCCACTGCCACCACCTCAGTTGTTAGCTCAAGTTCGACTGGCTCTGAAACAACAACCTTTGCCACTTCTTTAACTGGCTTTGCTTCAGCTTTGGCTGCCTTTTCAACACTTTTTTCGATCTCTATAATGACAGGCTTTCTTTCAGCTTTGCTGGCGTTCAAAGAGGCATCCGGATTTTGCTTGATACTCTCAAGTAACGCCTGTGCGGCGGCGTTTTTCTGAGCAATAGATTTTTCTAGCCAAATCAAGGCGTCGTCAATATTACCCTCGTCAAAATACTGTTTACCCAAGCTGTACTGGGCAGCATCGTAACCGCCTTCCGCTGCTCTTTGTAAATAAAGCCTAGCAATCGTGTCGTCCTGCTCAACCACATTCCCCTGTTGATAAATGACATAAAGCGCGTACTGCGCAACCTGATTCTCTTGTGCGGCTAAATCCAACAGCATGGCAATGGCCTTTTGCGGATTGTTATTGACTCCATGACCATCCAAAAGCAATTTAGCCAATCGATACTCTGCGTCTAAGTTGCCCTGTTCGGCTGATTTTTGGTACCACGTCATACTGGTTTCAATATTCTTCTCAACCCCCGAGCCTAATTGATATCTCATTCCCAGTGAATACTGAGCCTCAGCGTGGCCCTGCCTAGCTGCCTTCTCAAACCAATGAACAGCTGCAGAGGCGTCTTTATTAACTCCTGAGCCCAACAAATATCGAAGCGCTAAAGAATATTGCGCTCGAGTATGCCCCTGGGTGGCTGCCATTTGATAAAGGGCAACCGCTCTTTGTAGATCTGTTGCAACACCATCGCCTTTCAAGTACATCGTTGCCAACTGATATTGGGCCTTGACCTGTCCGCCTTCAGCTGCACGACCAAACCAATACAGTGTTTTGCCGCTGTCTCTATCTATTTGCGTACTAGCGCGATATATTTGCCCTACTAAAAATTGAGCATCAACATTATTTTGCTGAGCAGCCAACTCAGAGAACTGCAGTGCTAAAGCGTCGTCTTGGCCAATAAGCTTTCCTTGGTAATACATTTCGCCCAACATTGCTTGTGCACCTGCGTGACCTTGCTCTGCAGACAATTGGTAATATTCAACTGCAGAAGCGCTCTCACCTTCGCGCAGATAAAATTCAGCCAATTCAAACTGAGAATCAGCACCGTACTGGCTGGCTGAAATTTCGTATAAGTTCTTTGCAAGACCTTTGTTGACTGCAGTTCCTGTGCCAGTGTCGTACATTTTTGCAACAATAAGCTGCGCAGTTGCGTGACCTGAATCGGCTGCTTTCTTATACCACTCAAAGGCTTGAACGTCGTTAGCTGACGTGCCTTCGCCATTACGATACATAACACCGAGACTAAATTGTGCCTCAACAAATCCTTGGTCTGCCGCTTTTTGATACCATGCAAAGGCACTAGAAAGATCTTTCTCGACACCAACACCATGATAATAACCGTTGGCAACATTAAACTGTGCGCTTGCATGGCCCTTCTCAGCAACCCGTGAATACCAATAAAAAGCCAGCGCGTAGTCTTGCTCAACGTTGATACCATTGTGGTACATATTGGCCAAACTAAATTGAGATCTTGCGTCACCTTCACGAGCAAATTGCTCTAGCTGTTGCTGTAGAGTTGTGGCAGAGTTGTTTGAATTGGAATTATCTAGATTTTCAGCGGCCAAAGCACTGAATCCGATGAGAGTAATAAGAAGTGTAATCAGTCTCAACATATTATGAAGTAACGTGCAAAAATGGCATCAGTACCGATTATAGACACATTTTTAACAATAATCTCTCAATTCCAATAGCCACACCAGAGCAAAACGGCAACGGTGCCGACAAATCAGCTAAAAACTGTTCGTCAAGCGCCATTAATGGCTTTTCAAGTGCTTGGCGTTTATTAAGCTCGAGCTGAAAACGCTCACGATAATCCTCGGCACTTTGCAACTCTTGATAGCCATTAGCAACTTCAACGCCGTCAAGATACAACTCAAATCGATGCGCCACTCTATTCTCCACTTGAGCAAGGGCAGCTTGCTGTGATGGAAAGTCATAGATAAAACAAATCGGATGTTGGCGCAACTTTGGCTCCACGAAATGCACAAAAAGCAGCATCTGCAGATCTTCAATCCAGTGAAAATCATCACTCAGCCCGTGTGACCCTGCAAAGATCTTGAGGGCATCAAGGTCTGTTTGTAAAATATCAATACCTACGTAGCGAGTAAAGGCCTCACTGTATGACATCTTGATCACGGGTCTGGAGTCACCTAGTGCATTAACCAATTCACCAACTTCACTCATAAGCTGGTGCATATCAAAATCAAGTCGATAATATTCCAACATGCCAAATTCGTTGAAATTACGCTCACCGTACTCATTGTCTCGATATACCGAGCAAATCTGAAAAATATCACCACTGCCTTTTGCCAGTAGTCGCTTCATTTCAATTTCTGGAGAGGTGTGAAGATACAATGCATCGGCCTTACCAAGGCCTTCATTCACGCGAACACCGATACTGTCAATATGAACATCAGTAATTGGCGATGAAACCAAAGCAGGCGTTGTTACCTCTGTGACGTCGCGATCGTAAAAAAAATCGCGAATCGTTTTGATCAGCACAGATCTTGTCCTGAGGGATTTTTTTAAGGATATCGCCATACTTTAAATTTCTAGAGTGGCATCATAAATGACAGACTGTTTTAAGTGCAAGACCATGTCTTTACATTACTAGTTAAAATTTTAATTATTGCGGAAAATAATGCGAAGCCTAGTGCTCCTATGCGAGCAATATTTGACAATAAAAATTAGGATTTTAGGACGTAATTAAGCGCGACCTGCGTATTCGTTGGTTCGCGTGTCTACCTTTACTTTCTCGCCAATAGCAATAAACAACGGCACTTGCACAACAACGCCGGTATTCATTGTTGCTGGCTTGCCGCCTGTGCCCGCAGTATCGCCTTTTAAACCTGGGTCAGTATCGACAACTTCCAATACCACATGATTTGGAGGGGTGACTGAAATCGGATTGTTATTCCATAGAGTAACCACACAGCTATCTTGCTCAACAAGGTAATTAATAGCACCAGACATCGCCGTTTCATCAAGTGCGTACTGATCGTAAGAGTCCGGATCCATAAAATGCCACGATTCGCCATCGTTATACAGATATTGCATATTCAATTCCATCACATCAGCGCCCTCTAAAGACTCGCCAGATTTAAAAGTCTTTTCAAGGGTTTTGCCAGTGATTAGATCTTTAAATTTAACGCGGTTAAAGGCCTGTCCTTTTCCTGGCTTAACAATTTCATTGTTAACGATTGAACAAGGATTGCCCTCCAGCATTAATTTGAGGCCATTTTTAAACTGGCTTGTACCGTAATGTGCCATTTTTCTCCTGAGTTTATTGATGTTGAAGTCAATTCAACCACTATTTATTATAACTATATTGTATCTTTGTGTAAAATACGCAAGCTCACATTTTAACCTTTATTTTTAACCAATTTTATGCACATCCACGAATACCAAGCAAAACAGCTATTCTCAGAAAATGACATCCAAGTGCCAGAATTCGTTGTTATTTCTAGTGCAAACGAAACAAAAGACGCCTGTCAAAAACTTGGCGGCTCAGTTTGGGTTGTGAAGGCGCAAGTTCATGCCGGCGGTAGGGGCAAAGGGGGCGGTGTTATTGTCTGTTTTAACATTGAGGACACGATAAGCGCTAGTGAAAAATTATTAGGTGGAAGGCTGATTACGCCACAGACAGATGCAAAGGGTCTGCCGATAAATCAAGTGATTATCGAAGCGGGTCAAGATATCCAAAAGGAGCTTTACTTAGGCCTACTCGTCGATCGTGCAACATCAAGCATTACCGTACTCGCTTCAACTGAAGGTGGCATGGACATCGAAGAGGTGGCTGCTAATACGCCTGAAAAAATAATAAAACACGCAATTGATCCACTGGGAACTCTTGAAGAAATCGCGTGCAACGAAATCGCCAATCAACTGAAATTAGACTCGAGCCTTCATTCACAATTCGCAACAACCCTCACTGGGCTTTACAACATCTTTAGTGAAAACGATGGCAACCTCATCGAAATCAACCCATTGATTATTACGGACGCTGGAGAAATCATTGCACTCGATGGCAAAATCGACTTTGATGATAATGCTTTGTACCGCAACGAAGCCATTGCCGCTTTACGTGACCCGTCTCAAGAGGATGAAAAAGAAAGGAATGCCAGCGAATCTCAATTGAACTATATTTCCCTAGACGGCAACGTTGGCTGCATGGTAAATGGCGCTGGCCTTGCCATGGCTACGATGGATCTCATCGAATACCACGGTGGCTCCCCCGCCAACTTTCTTGATGTCGGCGGCACGGCTACGGCAGATCGTGTTGCCAAAGCATTTGAAATCATTCAAGGTGGTGCTGACGTAAAAGCCATACTGGTGAATATTTTTGGCGGAATTGTCCGCTGTGATCTTATTGCCGAGGGCATTCTTCAGGCTATCGAAAAGATTGGTCTTACACTGCCTATTGTTATTAGGCTGGAAGGTACCAATGCCACTGAAGGCTTGGAAATATTAAACAAAAGCGACTTTAATATATCGACTGAAGCCGATTTAACGCAAGCAGCAAAACAAGTCGTGGAGATGGCGAAATGAGCGTACTAATTAACAAAGACACCAAAGTAATCTGCCAAGGCTTTACCGGAAGGCAAGGCACATTTCACTCAGAACAATCTATCGCCTATGGCACGCAATTTGTTGGCGGCGTTACCCCTGGAAAAGGCGGACAAACGCACCTGGATCGCCCCGTTTTTAGTACGGTTAGAGACGCAATGGATGAGGTCGGTGCAAATGCCTCTATGATTTATGTACCCCCAAGATTTGCATTTGCCTCAATTAAGGAAGCGATTGAAGCGGAAATACCAGTCATTACTTGTATTACTGAAGGCATACCTGTGCAGGATATGATCAAAATTAAGGCAATACTCAAAGGCTCAAAATCAAGATTGATTGGCCCAAATTGTCCTGGCGTAATCACCCCTGGCGAGTGCAAACTTGGCATCATGCCTGGCAACATTCACCAAAAAGGCGCGGTTGGCATTGTCTCGCGCTCTGGCACTCTCACTTATGAAGCCGTTCACCAAACAACACTCGCAGGCCTCGGCCAAACAACGTGTATTGGTATTGGTGGCGATCCAGTAAACGGCACTAACTTTATTGATTGTCTTAAACTCTTTGAAGACGATGAAGAGACAAAGTCAATCATCATGGTAGGTGAGATTGGTGGCAGTGCCGAAGAAGAGGCTGCCGAGTTTATTTCATCCAATGTCTCTAAACCTGTTGTCTCCTACATTGCGGGCTTGACAGCACCAAAAGGCAAGCGCATGGGACACGCTGGCGCTGTAATCAGTGGTGGCAGTGGTGGTGCGCAAGACAAAATCAACACTTTAGAGCGTTGCGGTATCGCCGTTGCTCCGTCTCCAGCATTGATGGGGTCTACCCTACTAGAGGTTCTTAGCTAAAGAGAATTAAAACAACTCTCTCAGGTTTTGGTAAAAAACATCAAAGTTTGGGAGATTCAATAAGGCCTCTCTTTGTTTCTCTCCCCACACTGGTTGAGGAAAATAACTGTCGTTTTCAAACCGTGCCATAACGTGCCAATGAACTTGCGGCAGCATGTTGCCAAAAGAGGCAATGTTGATTTTGTCGGGCGCGAAGTAATCATCCATCTGTCTCTCGATAATATCAATCACCCGAAAAATCTCGATCTTTTCCTCAACACTGCATTGAAAAAATTCCTTCACCTCTCTTTGGCAGAACACTTTTATCCAAGGTATTTCGGCCTGCTCCACCTCTATACGTATTAACTCGTTCGAGGCAACAATCATTGTTTTTCTAACAACATCGCGTCACCGTAACTAAAGAAACGGTATTGGTTTTCGATAGCATGATTATAAATTTCAAACATTTTCTCTCGAGAGATAAAAGCGCTGACCAGCATCAACAATGAAGATTTTGGTAAATGAAAATTGGTGATCATGGCGTCCACCAACTGAAATTCAAAGCCTGGATAAATAAAAATGTCAGTATCACCCTGAGTTTTGCACACCTCACCCTTTAAAGCCATTGACTCTAGAGTGCGCACTGCCGTCGTTCCTACCGCCACGATTCTTCCACCATTAGCGCGTGTTTGTTTAATTTTTGCAGCAGCTTCAGCGCCCACTTGATAGACTTCGCAGTGCATATGATGATCTTTGATATTCTCAACTTTTACCGGCTGAAAAGTGCCAGCACCAACATGCAACGTGACAAACGTGTGCTCAACCCCTTGCTCTTGCAGGCGGGTGAGCAATGCTTCGTCAAAATGCAAGCCTGCAGTTGGTGCAGCCACAGCGCCATCGTTTTGCGCATAAACCGTTTGGTAGCGGTTTAAATCTTCTTCTTTATCGCTGCGCTCAATATAAGGCGGCAATGGCACATGGCCCACCTCATTGAGACAGTCAAGAATTGCGGTACCTGAGAAGGACAACGTATAAATGCCTGAGGATTTGTCAACAACTTCGGCTCGTTGGCCGTTTTCCAAAACGACAAAACTACCAACTTTCGGCGCCCTACTGGCTTTGATCATCGCCAAAGCTTGGGTGTCGCTAAGCAATCGCTCAATGAGTATTTCGATCCTACCGCCCGATTCTTTTTGACCGAACAATCTTGCTGGAATCACGCGAGTATCGTTAAGCACCAACAAATCACCTGCACGCAAAAACTCACCTAATTCGGCGAATGTGGTATCAACAATGCCCTCGCCAGCGACCAATAATTTTGAATCGGTGCGCTTCTCACTGGGGAATTGGGCAATTAACGATTTTGGTAGATCGAAATCAAAATCACTTAACTTCATACTCTCTGACGTACTCTAATATCTGATAAGCGGCGCTGACGATAGCTCGAGGGGTAATGGTTGCGCCGGTAAATTGATCAAAGTTGCCGCCATCACGCTTTACTTTCCACTGAGACTTATCTAAATTTAGCAATGACAAGCCCGAAAAACTCTTGATCCAATCCGATTTACGCGTCTCAATTTTGTCGCCCAAACCCGGGGTTTCTTTGTGACTAATCACCCGAACGCCAAGCAATTCTCCGTCTATATCAATGCCAGTCAATAATCGAATATTGCCGTTATAGCCGTTTGGATAAGTGTGCTCTATCAGATGAGCAAATACCTCGCCATTTTTCTCTGCCGGAAAAATTCGTATGGTTTGATCAATACCATGCAGGTCAACTTCTTTTTCAAACAGATCATCAACAATATCGTTATCGTAATTGGCAACGATTTCATTGAGTCTTTTGATAAGCAATTGCTCTTCGTTAAAAGCAATTTTTTCCTTGGTAGTTTGCTCAGCTAGACTGACAAAAAATACACAAACCAAAGTAAAGACAAGCATCAAAGTGCCTGATTTAAATACGGTGGAATTCTTCATTTTCCAAACACCTTCGGTTGTGTGTAATAATCAATCAATGGCACGGTAATATTCATTAATAGTACGGCAAAAGCGACAGCGTCTGGGTAGCCGCCAAATACCCGAATAACGATAATAATCACACCGATTGAAAAACCATAAATCAACCTACCCAACGGGGTTGTGCTGGCAGAAACCGGGTCGGTAGCAATGAAAAAGGCCGCCAACATAGTGGCGCCATTAATCAAATGAAAAGCCGGTGAAGAGTAGCTGCTCGGATCTATCAAATACAAAACACCTGACATCAATACCAAGCCAAGGACTAAAGAAAGTGGAATATGCCAAAAAACAATTCGGCGCAACAATAGATAGATGCCGCCCACTAAGAAGCCAAGATTAATCCACATTTGACTAATATTTTCGAATGTTAGTGCGCCGATACTCTCCCCAAGCATCAACTGAGTTTTGGTGTAATCCAGATTAGTGGCACCGGTTAGTGCGTCCACAGCAGAGAGCTCAAAAATACTCAATACACCCTGAAACTCAGACGGCCACTGTGTCATTTGCAGTGGGTATGAAACCAACAAGAAAGCATAGCCAAGCATGGCGGGGTTAAACGGGTTATTGCCGAGGCCGCCAAACAATTGCTTACCAAAAACAATAGCAAACAAAACACCCAGAACAATAATCCACCACGGGGCAATGCTTGGAATAGCAATCGCTAATAAAACAGCAGTAAGAACGGCAGAGCCATCACACAGGGATGGAGTAATCTGTATACCGCGCATGCGCAGCACCAAAGCTTCTGCACTGAGAGCTGTGACAATTGCCAATGCAATCTGAACCAACACCGAAAACCCGAAGAAAACCACTTGCGCAGCAACGCCTAGGACAAGTGCGTAAATCACTTGGCGCATTACCTGATTGGTGCCCATCACCTTATCTCGCATCTTCTAACTCCTTTGCAGTTTTGGCCGCATTCACGCGCTCTTGAGCTGCCGCAATGGCTTCTTTTTGCACCTTGTCTTTTGCCATTTTTTCCTTTAGCGCTTTTTTCTTCGCTTCCATCATTTCCGCGCGCTCTTGTTTATTTCTTTCGAGACGAAATTCGCGAAATTCAAAACGCTCTCTGGCGTTGTCTGTCTGTACTTTTTCCTTGGTTTGCTGTCTATTCAACGCCTTGGCAAACTGATAATAATCAACCAATGGAATGTTGCTCGGACAAACGTGCGAACAACAGCCGCACTCTATACAATCCAACAAATTATAATCCAAGGCCTTTTCAATATTCGAGCTCTTAGAATACCAATACAGTTGTTGTGGTAGTAATTCCATCGGACAAACAGTATTGCACATGCCGCAACGTATACATTCTTGTGCAGCGGCTTTTTCAATCGGTTTATTAACAAAAATACAATTGGTGTTTTTGCTGATGGAGTAATCTGTACCTTTAAGATCGACACCCATCATCATTCCTGCCATGCGAATATCGTTTTCCCCTGGGTCAATGTCAGCAAAACCGAGAACATAGTCGTAACTTGCACCCAGTCTTACTTGGAGATTTTTTGGCTCTTTGATGGCGCTTCCAGTAACCGTAACAACACGAGAAATAAGCGGCCTGTTTTCAACCACAGCATCAAAGATAGCAACCAATGTTCCTACATTTTGACAAAGAACGCCAACATCGGAGGCGTACCCACCGGATGGAATTTCAATACCTAGCAGCGATTTTACTAATATTTTTTCAGCGCCCGAAGTGTATTTAGTCGGTATCGCCTCAATGGTAATTCGCTCATTCTTGCAAAACTTCTTAAGCAGTTTGATGGACTCTTTTTTATCGTCCTCAATGGCGATGATGGCTTTTTCAGCGCCACAAATATGCAGCAACACTTCCACACCTCGAATAACCTTGGTAGGATAAGCCTGCATTAGGGCGTCATCGCACATAATGCCCGGCTCACACTCTGTAGCGTTGACAATTAACGTGTGACAACCTTCGGCAAATTGCACTTTGGTGTGCGTCGGAAAACCCGCGCCACCCATGCCAACAATGCCCGAGAGGCGGATTTTGTTATAAATGGTGTCCGGTGTACAAAAGTCGTAATTCTCAGTACAAGCGACAGAGTTATCTATCCATTCATCTTCACCATCGGACTCAATGGTAACGCAAAGAGCTTTGAGGCCCGATTGATGGGCCATTACTTGGTTGTCAATTGCGACAACAGTGCCGGAAATCGAAGCGTGCACTGGCGCACAACGATCGTCATCAATAGTGGCAATTACTTGACCTGTCAACACATGTTCACCCACACTAACGCACGGCTTGGCCTGCTCGCCAATTCTTTGCTGCATGGGCAATACAACCTTGTCTGGTAAAGGAATACGAATAAGGTCAATCTCCTTAGCAGGAAAAGGATTTTCGAGTACAAGGCCACCTTTAAACGTAAACTTAGACACTCGCCAACTCTCCAACATTAGGCACAAAAGTATTCAGCGTCGGCTTTACTTCAACCATGTCAATACAATCCACCGGACAAACCGGCAAACACAGATCACAGCCAGTGCATTCAGCGGCAATCACCTGCGTCATCACCTTAGAGGAGCCAACAAAAGCATCCACTGGACAAGCTTGAATACAGAGTGTGCAGCCGATGCAAACTTGCTCGTCAACCACGGCAATTCGCTTTGGCTTAGTTTCACCGTGCTCTGCATTTAGGAGCAAGGTTTCCACGTCCAATAGTTCCGCTAAAGCGTCAACACCGTCTTGGCCGCCGGGTGGGCACTGATTTATTTCAGCCTCGCCACTGGCAATTGCTTCAGCGTAAGGGCGACAGCCCGGGAAATCACACTGGCCGCATTGAGTTTGCGGCAAAATGGCATCAATTTGATCGACCAAGGGGTTACCTTCTACCCTGTAGCGAATTGCAGCATAGCCGAGCACAAGACCCAAGACAAGTGCCAATATAGAGAGTATAGAAACCGCGTCAATCATTAGAGACCCTTACACCAAACCAATAAAGCCCATAAAGGCCATTGACATTAGCCCCGCTGTAATCAGCGCAATCGGCACGCCCTTAAATATTTCAGGGACATTGGCAGATTCGATCCGTTCGCGAATACCAGAAAACAACACCAACACAAAAGAAAAACCGACCGCAGCACCAAAGCCGTATACTCCAGACTGGAGAAAGCTATTACTTTCACCGACGTTTAACAAAGCAACGCCGAGCACTGCACAGTTGGTTGTAATAAGCGGCAAAAATACGCCGAGTGATTGATGTAATACTGGCGAGGTCTTGTTGACGACAAGCTCTGTAAAGCCTACTACAGCTGCAATAGTGACGATGAAGGCAATGGTTCTAAGGTATTCGAGCTCAAATGGAATTAACAAATAAGTGTTAATCAAATAGCTCGTAATACTGGCTAATGTGAGGACAAAAGTGGTGGCGAAGCCCATGCCGATTGCGGTATCCATTTTATTGGAGACACCCATAAACGGGCACAAACCCAAAAACTTGACTAAGACAAAATTGTTGACCAATATGGTGCTAACAAGGATTAATACATACTCATTCATGAGGCGAATTTTAAACTAAATACCTTCTCCATTGCCATCCTACGTTAGCCCCCTGCCAAAAGAAATTTTGTTCCAGGCACGTTCGTGATAATAATAAAGAAAAACCTTTGTTACTACTTCGATAGAGCCAATGGAGGCCGCCATCTTAAGGTTGCCGGTAATTAAGTAGGAAATAATCACTGTATCCATTGTGGCTATAATTCGCCAAGAGATCGTTTTCCAAACCGATCTAGAAGTTTTCTCTTTCATTACAATGCCTCTTAGAGTGTGACCTTACTAAAACTTCTCTTTCATATCGGCGTTATTTGCTGCCACTTGGTAACAAATACTAAAGCCATGCGTATAATCATGCTCATTAGAGCCTTGGTATTGCTCTTGCAAGTCGTAAGTATTAACACCCGATCTCAGCATAAATTGCAACTGATCAAGGTGCGCATTAATGCCACGAATTTCGCCGCTATAACTCCACCTTTTGCGGATCAATGTCGCCTGAGAATAGCCACGACCATCGTCAAAGCTAACAAAATCCAACGCAATTAATGGAATTTTATGCAGACTCTCCTGCAATAATCCAACATCATCTGCCGGTGTAACAACAACGCCTTTGCCCGACTTGACGCCGCTATCAACATTAGCAACCCATTCATTCACACTTAGCAATTCGATAACCTTACCCTGTTCATTGACAACACTAATAATCTCGCTATCTTCAACCATAGACCTTCTCCTTAAACGGGGCAATACCAATGCGCTTAAAAGCGTCAACAAAGTTTTCACCCTCTTCTCTATTTTCTAGGTAAATATTGACAATGTCTTCAATCGCATCGACCACTTCAGCGCCAGCAATTGAACGTCCAAGCTTCCTACCGATAATCGTTTCTTGCAGTGTTTCACCGGCGAGTGTAATTTGATAAAACTCTTGCTCGTTCTTTTTCAGGCCCAAAAGCCCAATATCGGCAATATGGTGATGGCCGCATGAATTTTCACAGCCCGAAATATTGATATTAATTGGGCCAATATCGTATAACTTGTCCATATCATCAAAACGCTGTTGAACTTGCTGTGCGATTGGAATAGATACTGCCTTAGCCAAATCGCAATAATCTGCGCCTGGACAGGCCACAACGTGGGCCAACGTGCCGTGGTGTGGACTGGCCAAATCACTTTTATCCAGATCCTGCCACAACGCATGCACCTGATCTTTCCTTACATAAGGAAATACAAGGTTTTGACGTTTTGTCGTTCTTAATTCTGAATTAGAG
>ENA-ORXI01001852-ORXI01001852.1-sediment-metagenome-genome-assembly--contig:-NODE-1852-length-16005-cov-3.363762_pt1 | contig 16005 bp, 16 predicted proteins | sample MGYA00237861_ERZ511468 | MGnify/ENA primary metagenome ERZ511468 (study PRJEB26299, sample SAMN06266213) | sediment metagenome | isolation source: Hudson Canyon methane seep mesocosm | place... | reverse complement strand
ATGATTTATCGCCTACTGACGCATTCAATGTATTGGGTGGGACATTTGGTTTATGGGGTGCGCCAGACTATGCACCCCATGAATTACAAGCGTCCTTTACCGATGATCAGTTGCGTGCGGCTGCTGAAATGCAAACAGCCATTACTGAAAAGTCTACACCTATTAAATGGGACAATCTCCCTATAAGCAAAGATCACTTGGGTTCGTTGTATCAAGCCTATCCCAGTTATTTCCAACAGCGCAAGCCCGACCATGTTTATCAGTATAAGAACTCATCAGGTGAACTGATGTTGCTTGAATTACGTTGGGATTCTGGTGATGGAAAGATGATACGTCCGGCTATTTTTGGTAAACCCAATCCTGCCATATTCGCTGGAGCAGAAGATTTACCACCACGATGGGTAGGTGCGTGGCCTAAAACTATACCATTGAAGAATTCGGACTTGATATGCGACAAGCCCATATTAATAGTTGAAGGGGCTAAAACGTGTAATGCAGCAGCTGAAATATTCATCGACTACACCGTTACTTGTGTGGTGGGCGGTGGAATGATTACACGGTGTGACTTATCCGTTTTATCTGGAAAAAATGTTTATATATGGCCTGATAACGATGAGGCAGGGTTTAAATTAGCGCACCGTATCAGAGAAAAAGCCATCTTTAGTGGTTGTAAGTCCGTGGCAGTTGTCGGGTTGCCTGTTGATGGTACTTTGCCGACTGGGTGGGACCTAGCAGATGAAGTACCTGATGGGTTTGATCCTACCAAATTACTTTCAAGGGTTGTCAGTCAAAAGACGGGTGGACCTGATATGTCGGTGCTCACACCTATAAAGCGTGAAGTTGCAACGATCCCCAGCGACGTACTCCCATCATGGTGTGATTGGCTTGATGTCATGTCCCAGGCTAAAAATACACCCAAAGACTATTTGTTACATACGTTGATTGGTACTGCCAGTGGTTTGCGCGTTGGTAAATCAACAATTACAGCACGTGCAGGATGGGTGGAACCTGCTGCGCTTTTTATGGTGGCTGTCGGTGGAAGTTCAGCAGGAAAATCACCGGCATTTTCTGCAGTCGAACACGGCATACATGCTTTGGAATCTGAGCATAGAAAAGAACTGAATCAACTTAAAGCCCAAGCTGAATTAACAGGTGACGATGTGGAATTGCCCGTTAAGCAATTTAGAGTGATGGACAGTACCGTTGAGTCGTTAGCTCATATTATGTCATTGCAAGAGCAGGGATTATTGTTATGGCAGACTGAAATGACAGAGTTCATTAATAGTTTACAACGATATAACCGCAATGGATCAGACCGAGGTTTCTGGTTGCGTGCATGGGATTGCTTGCCAGGGTTAGTTAATCGTAAATCGTTGGGTGCTGAGCCGATGTTCATCGAATGTTTGGGGTGTTCTATTGTTGGTGGAATTCAACCCGATGTGCTTTCTGAATTTAATAAAGGTGGTCTTGCTGCAGAGGATGGGCTTATTCCCAGAATGATGTTCGTTTATCCTGATCCATTACCAGTACAAACCCCAGCATTTAATGAAGTCGATTATTTGATTGCTGAACGCAAAATAACAGACTTTATCCATCAAACTTATGAGCGACCTAAACAAGCATTAAAGCTTTCAGAACCAGCCCATGATCATTTTGAAAAATGGCGCATTGAGTATCTTCAGGAATTACGAGTAAATCACAAAGAAAATGATGCATCCGCCCATAAAGCACCGGGGCAAGTATTACGTCTGGCACTGACATTTCATTTGCTTGAAGACTGTGAAGGTGACGTGGTTGACCTGGATATTCTGAAGCAAGCGTTAAGTTACAGGCAGTTTATAGAAACCCACCATGAAAGAATCAGAGCAGACATTCTTACGCCACGAAGTGAGATTCTAGCTATGCGGTTGGGGCAGTGGATTGTGGAAAACAACATAACTGTTATTGATACCGTCCAACTTAGAAAGAATGTGAAGCTTGAAGGATTGCGTTGTAACCAGAATATTCATTCTGCATTATGCGAATTACATGATTCTGGATGGTTAGCAGTGGGTTCCGATTTGGATAAAAGTCGATGGGGAGCTGACAAGTTGCCACGAATTGTTGAAATAAACAAGGCTGTGACGAGCCCAAACCCCATGTCACAACCGGCTGGGTAAACTTATACTCAAATTACCGGAGTAAAGAATGCCTAAATTGACAGATGCGCAGAAGGCTAGTCGTAAAGCCACACGCGCCGCCAATCTTGAAAGCAAGCGAGAAGAGGCGGCTCGCACAGATTATATCAATCAGCCCATGACTGAGGATGAGCAAGCAGCTCTTGATCAAGTGGCGCGTGTGTTCTTTCCTGATATGAATGATGTGAAAGAGCTGTTTTCTTCGGCAACTAACGGCAAAGAATTGAATGTAAGTGATGACTCATTACGAGTCCAGTTATGGTCGTTGGCAACGGAAAAGAAATTCACGATGAATCATGTGATGAAGGTTCTCCGTAATGCGCAATTCGCACGTGAAGTTGAGAAATCCAAGCTGAGAGAATTGCTTCTAAGTGAGTTGCAGGACTAGGAGTCCCAGCAGTTCTATTTGAAAACAATAGCCTACAAAAAATTACACAATAATTTACACATGAGAGGGATAAATTTATGGAATTAGACCCAAATATAGTAGAAATTCCTGATCGATTACGTGACCTGAATACAAAGCATGTAAACGGTTTGGCTGAGACCATTACACAATCAAAATGGATAGCACCCATCACGGTGTTGAAAAAGTACAGTGATGACGGTGATGAAATATACCAACTTGTCGCTGGCTATCATCGACTAGAAGCCTGTAAAAAATTATCCTTATCTGTGCCGGTTTCAATAATAGAAGATGCATCACAAATTGAGTTGTTGGAAATTGTTGAAAATTACAGTCGACTTGAACTATCAGCATCAGAAAAGCTTGAGCACCAACAGAAATTAACACGGATTTACAATCAGCGTCCTGGTGCAACCTATGGTGGGTTAGTTGAAGAGACTGCTGAATCAATGGGCATTGGTGCGAGCACTGCACGTAGAAATATATCGCGTGCAGCTAAATTATCCCCCAGTGTTTTAAAAGAGATCAAGGGTACACCACTCGATACTCAGAAATTCATTGATACATTAGCCGGTATGGGTGATGAAGATGCACGACTTAATCGTATTAAAAATGAGAAAACCCGTTTAGCCAAACCCACAACAAAGGCAGTTAAGAAAGTTGATGATTCGCAAGCCGCTGGTTGGATAGCAGGAATACTACGTCAAGGGTTATCAGATGCAGAACTTACTCAAATACGGGGATTATTGCTGGTCACAACTCGAAAAGCTTTGGATAAGGCCATTGAACAGGAGCTGGTATGACCAAAGACACGGAGGCACGCTTACGATGGTTAGAACGAGAAAAGCCGGAACTTGCAGCCCGAACACTGCTGCCAACAGATGATCCTGAATATCTGACCGTCTGGCAAGCGTATCGATCGGATAAAGAATCGTGGCGGTTACAGTATTTGAGGAGTAACGCTACGGAACTATATGCCCGCACTTTGTTATCGAGGGACGATCCATTTTATCTAAGCCCAACGAAAGCTTACCAAGCAGCAAAAAACAAACCCACTGATATTGGCCCTGCTGAATGTTCAGCCGGGTTAGCTAAGGCCAAAGAGGCAATCAATGTGCTTACGGCTGCAGAACTTTTAACCATACGAACTTATTTACGAGACTTATTATGAATATCAATATTAATGTACAAATTGAAGGAATGGATCAACTAATTGCAGCACTGCAAGGAATGACCTTACCAATGCCTAATGTTGCAGAAACTGTTATTGATGAGTCACCAAATGTTGCAATAAGTGTTGATGAATTCAAATCATTGTTGATGGGGTTGATTGATTCTAAAAAAGGCGATGATGCTAAAAAAATGATGCAAACTTATGGTGCGGAACGTATCAGTGATTTATCTGATGCTGATCGCATTGAATGTGCTGTTGCACTCAGACAGTTGGCGGCTGGTGGTGGCGATGAGTAAACAATTCATGAAAAATGAGTTGCTGGCTCAAATAGATAATGCACTGTTAATGAGTTTGTCAGATTCTGCACAACCCGTCCAAGTTATATTTTTAGCCGGTGCTACTACTTACAAAGTAATGAATAAGTATGAGCATTTACTGCAATTTAGAAAGAAGATCGAAAATTGCCCTGGTTTTAAAGAAAGCCGTGATCCCCCAAAGATTAGAAAACCTTCAACTAAACAAGCCGATGCTGCTAAGTTATATAATCGATATTTACGTTTATCTAAGCAAAAAGATTTAACTGATGAAGAACGAGAAGAACACCTCCATTTCGCTCAACAAATTGAGAGAGAATTATGCCAGAAGAACACGCTAAACTAAGCCCGTCGGGCGTAGCGAGATGGAGACAATGTCCTGCATCACCGGACGTGGAAGCCGAATACCCATCGACCACCAGTAAGGCTGCTGAGGAAGGAACGCTTGCTCATCTGCTACTCGAATCAGCATTAATGATGGAAACTCAACCGATTGATGTTATGGCCGGTGCATCGGCTGATGGTGTATTCAAAGATGTGCATGGAGAGATGGTTGAGTTAATCAATAATGTCTACCTCTCGGTGTTAGCTCTTGGTGGAAAACTGTTTATTGAATCTCGTGTAAATCCAGGGAAGTTACTGGGTTTAGGTGATAATTTGATGTGGGGTACAGCTGATATTATCGTCGCATTACCTGATGAGAAAAAATTGATTGTTGCTGATTTAAAGTTTGGTAAAAGTCGAGTGAGCCCAAAGTCAGATCAACTCAAGATATACGCTTTTGGTGCAACTGACTTGGTTGATTATGACGTGGAAACATTTGAACTCATTATCTACCAGCCGAGGTTGCATACAGGTAAATCACATATTATGTCTGCAAGCGATATGAAGATTTTTGCCGATGAACTATTTAATGATGCGCTAGCTACAATGCCAGAAAGTGACCCACAACGGGTTGCAGGATCAGCTTGTTTTTGGTGTCGTGCACGAAAAGATTGTTCTGTTTTAAACCATAAAACGGCAACAGATGCCTTTTCAAAAATAGATTTTTAAAGTATTACACAAGCTAACACAAAGTTACACGCACAGCCTCCTTTATTCTCAAAACATGTGACTTATCAATATCTTGTGTCACAATTAACTCTGTATTATTGATGGCAGTTCAAGGGATTAACCCAAAGAACTAAATGCAATTACGTCGAATTTAGACACAAGCAACACTATCTATTTCGACGTTTTATTAATTTCAATTTTACAGGTAATAAAATGTCCGAAAACATAACAATCAATAATGTCATTTTTGCATATTGTGCATTTGACGAACCCAAAGCAGTAACGCCTGGTGCAGATCCTCGTTATTCCGCATGCATCATAATTCCAAAGTCTAATACAGAATCTATCGAAGCAATTAAAGCTGCTGCCACTGAATGTGCAATAGCTGCAAACGGTGGAAAAAAACCAACAGGCTTTGATCTAGGTATTCGTGATGGTGGTGAAAAAGATGCAGTGACTGGTGAATATAAAAAACGTAATCCTGCATTTCATGATGCGTTCTACCTTAATGCAAAAACCAAGTTTGAACCGCACGTCATTGTAGGAAAAGATAAAGCACTATTCTCTGAAACTAGCGGTATTAACCCCGACGGGATGATCGGTGCGGTTTCTTTGTCACCATTCGCCTACAGTCACACCGGTAACAAAGGTGTAAGTTGGGGCTTGCAAGCGGTTTGGTTGAAAAAGAAAGGCACACCTATTGGTGGAGGTGCCGGTACTTCAGCCTTTGACGAAATGGATGACGGTGATTGTGACGAGTTCAATACGCAGCCAGAAGCATCGGCCGCAGATGAACTTAATGAAATGTTGTCATAACTAATGGAGTAGGGCGGTGTAACAACCGCCCACACAAATGATGATATTTGATTTTGAGGTATATCCAAACTGGCATCACGTTACCTTTCTTAATGAAGGTGGCGAGATGATCCAATTTAATTCACCCATCGACCGGAAGTCACTGATAGATGTCATTAAGCATCAAACGTTGGTAGGTTTCAATAATCGTAATTATGACAATCTGATTTTATCAGCAGTGCTTACGGGCTTTTCAGTTGATGAAGTGTATCATCTGAGCACTGAGCTCATTACGTCTGACCAACCCTCATGGCAAATAAGAAAGTCATATGGATTAGATGATTTAACAAAGAACACCGCACTTGATTTTGTAGACCTCCAACCGCTAGTGGCCGGATTTATTGGGCTCAAATTATTGGGTGCACGCATGCACCATCCCAAATTACAAGAACTGCCATTTGACCCATCTTTGCCGTTAGATGGTGTTCAGCAAAATATAGTCGCTGAATATTGTAAAAATGATTGCCGAATTACTAAAAAACTCTATGACAAACTGAAAGATCAATTAGCTTTACGGGCAGATATGAGTGCCAAATATAAAGTTGATTTGCGAAGTTCGGGTGATGCAGGGATTGCTGAGAAGGTTTTATTAGCTGAGTACAGCAAAGCAACCGGCACGACTGCATCTAAAGTTAAGAAAAGCATTGTCAAACGCGAAGCATATCAATATAAGGCCCCTGCGTTTATACAGCCCAGAACACCACAAGTGCATCAGCTTATGGCTGATATGGAAGCCTCGGACTATAAGGTTTCAGCATCAGGCCATCCAGAACTGCCAGAGGTATTAAAAAATCGCATCATTAGCATTGGCGATAAGTCTTTCAAAATTGGATTGGGTGGATTACATTCGATTGATTGCAGTGGAATGTTTGAAGCAGATGATGATTATCTCATTGTCGATGTTGATGTCACCAGTTATTACCCTGCCATAATAATCCTTACGGGATGGCATCCCCCGCATATGACATCGGCATTCAACACAACTTTTAAAAGCCTGGTTGATAGACGGATAGCTGCTAAAAATGCGGGCAATGTAGCTGATGCTTATTCACTAAAAATTGTCGTTAATTCCACATTCGGTAAGACAGGCGATAAATATAGTGCCCTGTATTCTCCCAACTTAGTAATCGGTATTACGCTCACTGGTCAGCTGGCATTGCTAACACTCATTGAGGGCATGAGTTCGGTGGGGCTCGATGTAATAAGTGCTAATACTGATGGTGTCACTGTTCGGCTGCGTAAAGGGTATGAAAAGTTATTAATGCGAGTATGCGCGAATTGGGAAAAAATCACAGGCTTCAATTTAGAACGATCTGATTATCGATTGTTATCACAGCGCGATGTGAACAGTTATATCGCCATTACAACGGATGATGCAGTTAAAGCCAAAGGCGCATTAGCGGTGCATGCTGATTTAACCCATAACCCCGCAGGTGACATTATTCAGGTTGCCGTTTCTGAATATTTAAAGTCAGGAAAACCGATTGAATCAACGATCTTAGGATCAACTAATCTGACTGATTTTTTGTTTGTACGTAAAGTAACGGGTGGTGCTACTAAAGATGATGAGCCATTGGGTTCAGTCGTTCGCTGGTATTACAGTACCGGCACCACCACTCCCATTCTGTATGTTAAAAGTGGAAACAAAGTACCTAAATCTGATGGGGCAATGCCTGTGCAAGATTTACCCGATTGTTTCCCTGGTGATATTGATTATTCAATTTACATTGATCAAGCAAAAGAAATATTAGCAGATATATCATCCCCTAAAAAATCGGGAATGAACCGTACAGCTGAAGCATTGAAGGTGATTGGGTATTCACCAGCTCCCATCGACCATAAGGGTAAAACACTGTATTCAGATGACTTTAGTGCTTGTGCTGAAATAGGAACTCAAACAGGTGAACGTTGCGGATTGATACGTGTCGATGGCACATTCTATATCCATGCCGAATTAGGATGGCCTGGTGCATATACTGCTGCATCGAAGAAATTAGGTTTTCCCGTTCAGTTTGGAGGCGTGGTTTCTATTGGTGATCAAGCAGAGATCGAACAGCTACCAGTTGATTTGAAGAGGCAGCTCTTTAATGTTCTAACAAAGACTCAAAAAGCGAAGCTCAGGAGTGAGAATCCCACGATTTATCAAGTGGACGCTATAGATGATGGGGGTTGTGGCTTTGAATGATATGGAATTTACACAAAAAATACCCAGAACCAAGCTCAGAACGTATCAAAACGACATGATTTTACGTTGTGTTGAGTCTGATTATTACGGTGTATTTGCTGAACCCGGTGCTGGAAAAACCATCACAATGGGGACTGTTATTGCCGACCTTAATGTTAAGGCGTTAGTTGTGAGCACTCCCCGTATTTGTGATTGTGTTTGGCAACAAGAGTTGGCTGCATGGGAACATACCGCTCATTTAACTGTAGGTAATCTACACACAACACCCGCCAAACGAAAAGCGCAGTTAGATAATCAAGTCCTGCTAATCAGTTTCGAACTGGTGAAATGGTTCATGGAGCAAAATGTTGATATCGATTGCTTGGTTATTGATGAGTCAAGTTGTATAAAAAATACGAGCTCAAAACGCTATAAGTTGCTACGGAAATTGGGTAAGCGGGTTAAGCGACGTTATATTTTATCGGGCACACCTAGGCCTAATTCAAGTCTTGAACTTTACCCACAAATGGCATTTTTATGTAGTGGGGAAAAAGCACCTTGGAATTTACCATTTACCCAATTCCGATTACGGTACTACAACCCATTGGATAAATTTGGCTGGCGGTGGAGACCGAAAAAAGGAGTGGATGCCGCACTTACTAAGCTTGTCGCTAGGGATGCTATCAGTATAAGAACGGCTGATTGCCTAGACCTTCCAGAACTTAATATCAATGATGTATTCATCGAACTGCCTAAAAAAGCCAGGAGTTTATATGATGAAATGTTTGATGAATTTGTCATTGAACTCAGTGAAGAAACAGTCATTGATGCCGTTAACGGGGGCGTAAAGGTTGGCAAGTTAGCACAAATCGCGGCCGGTGCAATTTATGATGAATTTAGAGAATGGCATTTATTACATGATGAAAAGATAAGTGTAATAAAAGAGTTGGTTGATGACATTACAACACCTGTAATGATTATTTATCGTTTCCACCATGACTTGGAACGGTTACGTCAGGTTTTTCCATATGCTGTCGTTATGGATGGTGGGACTGTTGTAGACAGCTGGAATAATAACGAAATCCCAATACTACTGCTTCAGCCGCAAGCGGGTGGGCATGGTCTAAATCTGCAAAAGAGTAAATGCCAGCATCAAATTTGGTTCAACCCAACGTACAGTTGTGAACAATATCAGCAGACTATTGCTCGACTCCATCGATCAGGTCAGCGCAACACAGTATTCATCCATCGAATCTTAGCAGCAGACACTATTGATTTGACCATTGCTACTATTTTGGCAAGAAAAGTGGGTGGTCAAAATGCACTGCTCGAAGAGTTGAAACTTGATATTCAACTTCGGTCAGCTCCAAATGACGTGAAGCTGAGGATTAAACAGTTGCGTGCAGCTATGCAAAATTCTCACCCCGATCGAGGTGGAAATGATATTGACTTTATTGTTGCACGTAAAGCCTATGAGACTTTTGTCCGTGACAACACCAAATAACCGGTCACACGTTAAAACCTAAAATGGAAAACATGATGACAAATGAGCAAAAAATTCTAACCAATCTTCGGGGGAAGGGACACCGATTTTCAATTGGAGCTAATGGGATTGAAATTGTACCGGCTTTAAAAGATTCACTGATGGATCAACTCAAACCATATTTAAACGGTATAACAAAAGAATTAGCGTATGAGCAATTGCATCCAAATGCTGATCAGGATCGTGCATTAAAGGGTGTACTTGATGCAATAGGTGCTAATACGGTAGTTGCTATTACAGGTGCGGCTGGTACTGGTAAAAGTTATTCGATGGCGAGCTTAGTGAAGCAATTGCCTGATGATCTTAATTATGTTGTCACGGCTCCAACGCATAAAGCTGTTTCAGTGTTACATGCAAATGGAGTTGATCATGCATTGACCATTAAAGCTGCAACACAAAGGCCTATATGGACTGAAAGTAGGACTCGATTATTAAATTTTCTTGAAGGAAATGGTGACTTGCCAACCTGTTTTGTTTTCAGTAAATCTGTTATCAAGCATGCGAAAGAAATTACAAGAAGCCACTCAGCAGAGGATGGCTTACGAACAATGGGCTTATCCGCTTTTGATGAACGACTGTTTCAAGGATGGGCTCTACGTGATGAAGCATATGATCTGATTATCGTTGATGAAGCTTCAATGATGAGTGGCGATGAACTGACAAAATTGAGAAGTATCACTGATACGTTAATTTTGATTGGTGATCCTAATCAGTTACAGCCAGTTCGATCAAAAAGCAAAATGTCACTGGCTTATGCCAATGCAACGTATCGACTATCAAAAGTTAGGCGACAGGCAAACGACAGTGGTGTGCTCGATTTAGCGTATGCGGTATTGAAAGGCAGTCGAACACCAAGTCAACTACTAGCATTTGCTTCAAATTTAGACCATGTGCGAGTAGTCGACCATTTCCCCAAAGATGCCTTATGGAAAGTGCCCGCATTGTGTTGGAAAAACGAGTCACGCATTCAAATATACCAACAGTGGCGAAACGTATGTGATTTACCCAAGGAAAAGCTAGTAAACGGTGAGCCCTTGATATGCACTGGATCAAAAGAACACGATTTATATATTAACGGTAGTCGGTGGTGGGTTTCTAAATCGGGTTGGTCGAAACGTGAAATAGAACTGTTTAGTGATTTTGATTCGACCACTCACCACGTGATAGCAAGCGTTTCTGAAGGACAGGAATTTAAAGGTGGTGTTGGCGTGCCTCTGTTTAAAAACGGTCATGGTGGGGCTTTTTTTAGGCATGGTGCGGCCATCACCATACATCAATCACAAGGCGGTCAATATCCAGCGGCATTAGTCGCTTGGCCAGATATTGTGGCTGCTTATCACATGTACGACAAACCAGACGATCAAGGGTTAAGGCTTTGGCAGAGGTTGGCTTATGTCGCAATTACTCGAGCAGAGCAAAAGTGCTTTTTATGCACCAGCTTGGAGGTCGAATGATAGATCCTGAAATTGAATATTTAGAGGCCAGCGATGATGAGTGGATGGTTCGACGCTTGTGGTCATCTGTCATTCTTCTAGCTATATCGGATTATTACGGAGGGGGTCATAAAAACAGCGCGATAACTTGGTTGTTTAGTGGTGGTGATGAGTTAAATGGGTTTGTGCATCTGAGCGATATTTTAGGCTTTGATGTGCATAACCTTAGAAAAACTATTTTGAAATGTAAGTCGATGAAGGAATATCGAAAATTAATGAGAACAGCAGATGAAGATGTTATTTAAAGCAGATAGTAGTGGTCGAATTAGACAGTGGGATATACGTGTTGTAGGGAATGGGTATGTTGTCTCTCACGGGGTGAAAGGCGGGAAGTTACAGCATAAAACGACCCAATGCAAACCCAAGAACATAGGACGGTCTAACGAGACCAATGCACCAGAACAAGCCATAATTGAGGCGGAAGCTCTGCACAAGAAAATGATAGAGAGGGAGTGCTATGTTGCTGACATAGATGATAGCCCTGCATATCTGCAACCGCAATTAGCACTGGATGCTACTAAAGTAGGCCATCGTATTCCGTGGCAACAGGATCATATTACAGCAACGCCTAAGCTTGATGGAGTTCGTGCAATTTGGACACCTAAAGGTATTCAGTCAAGAAAAGGTACTTTTTATTCAGTACCCCGAATTGAAGATGCATTGAGTAAAGTTGAAATTCCTTTGGATGGTGAACTCTATTTGCATGGTGTACCGCTTAATCAAATTAATGGTGCTGCTCGTAAACAATGCGACTTAACGGATCAGTTGGAATTTCATGTATTTGATGTGGCTGTCCCTGACCTTACTTTTGATGAACGCTGGGAAATGATATTGGGTTTGAATTTACCCATTGGTGTAATTGAGGAAAACGCTTCGCCTATTAAACGAGTGGGGATAGGAAAGGTTACACAGGTAGGTTTGGAAGAAAGACATCGAAAGTTTGTGGAGCTGGGTTTTGAAGGAGTGATGTTACGTGATGGCCATGCTAATTATGGGTTTGGTGAACGTAATCCTTCGTTATTCAAGTATAAGACTTTTCATGAAGATGAATTCTTAATTACGGGTGTGCACGCTGATAAACATGGAGATCAAGGAATGTTGGAATTGATAACAGGGCAGGGCACGTCTTTTTCATCCAGAAGCAGAGGTACTGATGATTACCGTCGTAAAATGTTAAATGAGCCAGAACTATTTATTGGAAGAATGGCAACCATTCGGTATTTCGCCATGACGGAATATGGTGTGCCGCAATTCCCTGTTGTCGTCAATATTGGTGCTGAAAAGTAAGCGTTCAGGATCGGCAATCCCATAAACAGTAAGGTGTATAAAGGGATGTGACTGGATTTACACAGTTATTTACACATGACCTGTTGAAATTTAACTGATTCAGTATAAAAAATATCAATGATATACTTTAGGGACGGAGCCACGAAAAGGGTGGCTCCACAATTTCTTTCGCAACTAAGACTGGGCAAGTTTTTATTGCAGAAACAAGAAGTTGAAATAAGGCTGGTGCCAAATTCACTATTGATTTTAGCACATAACCTACGTCAAACATATAACCTGGTAATAGCCATACTGGGTGACCTCGCATGACGGCATTATTTCTTCTTACAAGTTTCCATAACTTGGAGAAGCTTAATAAATGCTTACAAAATTAAATAACGTAGCAATCCCTACTAAATTTCACACCATAGCCTTAAAAGGGGTGGTGGAGATCATCAAGGGTTCTGATCTGGAAACCTCGACAAAGAAATGTAACAAGTTGGCCTCAATCCATCATAATTTAGTGCTTCAGCATGGATTACTGGGAACGAATGGTGCTGAAGAAATATCCGCTGCAAAAAAAGCATATACAAACTTTAACCCATCTTCGTGACTTTTGTTTTTCCAAGTCATTGATTTATGGTTGACAGCACTTTTTTATTAAAAAAAATCCTTTAAAATCAAGGGTGTTTTTTTAAAATCTTTTGTAGTGCCATAATCGTCTTTTTTCACCATAAATCCATTGACTTTTAGAAAAATAACCCTCAAAATTATGTTGAGAAATTATTTTACAAAAAATTACCTGTAACTTAATGATTTATATAAAAATACAAAATTTGTAGTGCCAACCGAACACTTTTTAAAAATTCAAGTCCTTGATTTATTAGGATAGTGCTTATAAAAGTCACGAAGATAGGTTAGAAGTGCCATGTACTACTACAATTCATCCAATGAGCTTCGGTTTCTTTTCCTTTTCTAGATAGCCCTGTGGCCAATATAGATAAGCCTCCTGTAAGAAGCCCACCGACCGCTTTTCCTCCACTTATACCCTTTTTTCTTATACCAGGCTTTGTACGGACTTTTCCATTAACATTGCAATGTGGGCATGTCATTTGGTGATTGGGAGCACCATATTTTAAGGATTCAGTGTCATGAGGGTTTTACCTGAAACTTGTTTTAAGGATTTAGTGTTAATTGAGGCAGTGTCATGATTTAGCGTTGCTCCGCACTTTAAACAATGAGGATATGCGGGAGTCTGTTTTTTACAATTTGAGCATTGGGTGGTGCTCATGTTCTATTCCTCTTGTAAGAAAGCGTATGTATTGGATGAGTGAGGGCCCCCTTATTTTGAGAAAGCCGTTTAATGCAATGGCGTAGCAAAAAAAGACTTGCGATTAGCATCTGCATATTCTTTGTCAGTCATATACCAAAAGTCCTGTTCTTTCTATTCGATATTGTCATTAAAAATTACTATACGTGAGAAAAGCTCGAATCCGCTTATGTAAGGTGTTAAGATTATTAAAACCTTAACAACTAATTCCATTAAGGCATTCCTATGGCAGTCACGGAACAACAAGTTATAGCAGGATTGTATGCTGCTTTTTTTAACCGAGCTCCTGATGCTGAAGGACTTAGTTTCTGGGATGGAAAGGCCTCAGCAGATAGCTCACTAGAAACCTTTAAGGAATTAGCCGCTGGATTTGCTACTCACTCCATGTTTTCTGAAATTTATGACTCTTTAAGTAACCAGCAGTTCGTTGAAAAGATCTTTATCAATGTTCTTGGATCTAGCGGCGATACATCGGGCATAGAATATTGGACAGGAATTATTAATGGCGGCACTAGTCGGTCAGATATGGTCGCTGAATTTGTTGTTAGCGCCTTAAATATTAATTTAAGTGATATTAAATGGGACTCATTAACAGCACAAGAAAAAGACATAGCTCAAAACAGACAAGATACCTTAACCAATAAAGCTGAAGTTGGTATTACTTTTGTTGAAAATTATGGGGATGCCACTAATATAATTAGTCCAGATGATTTAGATAATGATGTAGCCTATCAAGCTTCGATAAGTGTGCTATCAGCTGTTGACCATACAGCGGACTCTGTTATTGAAGCAGAATCATCGGTTAAGCTATCAGCAGCTATTGTCATTGCTGAAGATGGAACTAGCTCAACAAACCATGTAATAACAACATCTGAAACAATTGATACCGAATTCACAACTGTTTCCGAAAGTATCACTGATGAAAATGGTCAATTAATAGAAAGTACATATATCATTACTTCAACTGCTGGAGTTGTATTCTATCAAACTCATTCCTATTACACTTTAGATGCTAATGGTAACCTAATAGTTACCGGCGACTGGACTGAAACTGATAATAGCGGCTCTTTCTTCGAATCTGGTCAGCTACTCACAACAACAGATTCAGAAGGTTATCAAATAACCACCACCGACAGTGTTTTAACTAGAGAATTCACCGATGGGTCAAGTGAGTCCACCCACAGAAATTCTGAATATGATTTCATTCCTAACTCTGAAACCATGTGGGCTCAATCATACTTAAAATCGACCACCGAGACTACTCAAAAAGATAGCAGTGGTGCTATTACTGGGTCATATTCATTATTTACTCATAACCTTTTGGATAATATATATGGGTGGTACATAGTAGAATCGATTGAGACTAGAGTTAACCCAGGTGGCTCCATCTACTCATCCCATACCGATGTTACATTAACTGAAAATGGCACAATATCAAACGGTGAGGTTACTGAGTCTGATAGTAATGGCAATATCACTTCAATGAGCTTAGAAGCTGGCACTTCATCCGGAAACTATAATGTAGATGAAAAAGAAACAACATATTTTAATAGTGATGGCTCTATTATCTCAACAAGCTCATCGTATACTGTTACGGACTTTGCATTAATTAGTAGCTGGAAAACTCTGGAAGAGTTAAATACTGATACTCAAACCGATGGTTCGAGTGTTCGTGTCCACAAGATTTATACCTCTGATGCTGATGGCAATCAAACTGCCACAGTTGAGACAATTGAAACAGATAGTAATGGTAACATTACCACAGATACAAGTATCGAGATTATTAGTCATACCGGCACTCCACAATTAGTCTCAAGCAAACCAGCAGATGGTCAAACAGATGTCTTTATTAATCAATATTTGCTACTGGAATTTGATGAGTATGTTGCATTAGGATCTGGCTCCATTGAATTGCATTTAGCCTCTGATGATTCACTTGTTGAAAGCTTTAGATCAGGAGCAGGGTCTGCAGGGGGGGCAGCCTCAGGAAGAGGCCATGGTTACAATATTGGTATTGACCTCGGCTCTGATCTCGAAGTTAATACAGACTATTATTTAACAGTTTCAAATACTGCCATTGTTGATACGACAGGTGAATTCTTTATTGGTATCACAGGTACAACTGACCTCAATTTCACTTCAAGCTTTATGGCCGATACCTAAGATAAGTACAACGAAGCCACCAACACCGTTAGCACAACATCTGACTTAATATGGATCTATAACGTTT
>ENA-ORXI01001851-ORXI01001851.1-sediment-metagenome-genome-assembly--contig:-NODE-1851-length-16005-cov-5.683953_pt1 | contig 16005 bp, 16 predicted proteins | sample MGYA00237861_ERZ511468 | MGnify/ENA primary metagenome ERZ511468 (study PRJEB26299, sample SAMN06266213) | sediment metagenome | isolation source: Hudson Canyon methane seep mesocosm | place... | reverse complement strand
TTTTTCATAAAACTAATTTGGCGAAGAAAAAAAGCAATCGTTTAGATTAGTTTTTTTTCTTCTCCCTTTACAAATCTCATTATATTTGGAATGTGTTTATATATAATGATAAAAGCAATGATATATAAAGGTGCATATGAACCAATACTCAGTGAGTCACTTAAAAATAAAGCAGCAATAACCAAAGCTATTAGTCCCAACAAAGAAGCCATCGAAGAGATTTTCAATACTTTAGCACAAAAAGCCCAAACCAATGCCCCTATAACTGTAGGAATAGGAATAAGTACCAAAAGTACACCCAGTCCAGTTGCCACACCTTTTCCCCCTTCTAATGCTAAGTAGATACTGTAACAGTGTCCTAAAACAGCCAATACTGCTATCCCCCACAGTGTTGATTCACTAACCCCTGCAGCCATTGCTGCAAAAAGAACAATCATACCTTTTACTGCATCTAAAATCACTGTTGCAATTCCAAGTTTTTTTGCCAATGCAGGATTGGCTTCTTTGACTACTCTTAACACATTTGTAGCCCCTATGCTTTTACTTCCGTGCTCTTTTACGTTTATGCCTGCAAATTGTTTGGCTAAAATAAGACCAAAAGGAATAGAGCCAATAAGGTACGCCGCTAGAAAAAATTGTATATTTGTATTTGATAAAAAATCCATTTAAACCTCTAAATAATTAAATTCTGTTGTTAATTTAAGAGATTATAACCAATATTTTGTTATATTCCGATTATAAAATAAAGATGAGTAATATAAATACTCAAGAGACTTATATCAAAGGTATAAATTGAACTTAAAAGAAGAAATCTTCAAATTAAAAGAGAAACTGGATGTAACCATAGTGGCTCACTTTTATCAAAGAGATGAAGTATTTGAGTTAGCAGACATCACAGGGGATAGTTTAGAGCTTGCTAAAAAAGCGATGGCTTCAACTTCAAAGTATGTACTGTTTTGCGGAGTTGGTTTTATGGGAGAGAGTGTAAAAGTTCTTTCTCCTGAGAAAAGAGTGTTAATGCCAAAAATTGCATGCTGTGCAATGGCTCGAATGATTGATGTGGATTATTTCGATGAAAGCTTGAAGAAACTCAATGATTCTGGAATCACTAACGATGATATTTTACCCATCACGTATATTAACTCAAGTGCTGCTGTTAAAGCCAGAGTTGGAGAAATGGGTGGTATGGTATGTACCAGTTCAAATGCTTATAAAATCATTGAAAAAGGTCTAACAAGCGGTAAAAAGATCTTTTTTGTACCAGACAGATGTTTGGGACAAAACTTTGCCAAACAAATGAATCTTGTATCTGCAGTCATTGGAGATGGAACATCTTTACATGATGCAGATATCATCTGTTACAATGGATTTTGTTCGGTTCATCAGCTTTTTACTGTAGATGATATAGAGTTTTACAGAAATAAATATCCAGATATTTTAATAGCTGTTCACCCAGAGTGTGATCCAGCTGTTTGTGACGCATCTGATTTTGTAGGTTCTACTTCTCAACTCATTACGTATATAAAAGAGTTACCTGTAGAGCAAAAAGTTGCTGTTGGAACGGAATACAATATGGTAAACCGCTTGCGACAAAAAAATACATATATTTTATCTTCAACAAAACCAGAATGTCCAACAATGAATGAAACAACACTGCAAGATGTATATGATTCTTTAAAAACATTAGAAAAAAATCAAGATGAACCTTATCCAAATGAAGTATTAGTAGATGAAAATGTTGCCAAATGGGCTAATGTAGCTTTAAATAGGATGTTTGAAATATGATTAATATTAAAAAATTTGTAAAAAATGCGATTATCGAAGATAATGGTCGTGGAGATTTATTCTTTGATGTAGCGCCAAAAGGTAGATTTACCGCTCGTGCTATTGCTAAATCTGATGGGATACTTGCAGGTGTAAAGTATGCTCGAGTATTAGCCAGAAGTGAAAAGTTTGATTGTAAGTTTTTAAAACTTGATGGTGAAAAGATTAAAAAAGGTGATGTCTTAGCAATACTTGAAGGGAAAGCTTCAATTTTGTTAAGTAGTGAACGAACTTTTTTAAATATGCTTCAACACGCAAGCGGAATTGCAACCATGGCCAATAAATATGCAAGACTTATGAAAAATACTGGGGTTGTTTTATTAGATACTCGAAAAACCAGACCACAATTAAGAGGTTTTGAAAAATATGCAAGTAGAGTAGGTGGTGCAATAAATCACAGACTTGGACTTGATGATTGTTTAATGTTAAAAGATACACACTTAAGAACCATTGATAATTTAGAAGAATTTATAAAAAAAGCAAGAAAAAGAATATCTTGGGTTACAAAAATTGAAATTGAGTGTGAAACATTTGAACAAGTAAAAGAGGCAATGAATGCAGGCGGAGATATTATTATGTGTGATAATATGACTCCTGATATGATAAGAGAAGTGGTAAAATATAAAGATGAAAACTATCCTCATATTTTATTAGAAGCCAGTGGAAATATCTCACTTGACACGATTGTTGAATATTCAAAAACAGGTGTAGATGCGATTAGTAGTGGATCAATCATCCATCAAGCTACGTGGTTAGACTTCTCAATGAAATTTGACTAAAATTTGTAGCTAGTCGGCAATTTTTGCCCAGACTCTGCGTTAAAAGATGATTTTCTGTCCTCATTTGCTTGAAGCAAACTGCGGGAGAAAATCATCTTTTGCCTTGATTGGGAACAAAACTTACCCACTAACTACAAATTTGTAATGCTATTGTGGATTTAAAAAAGGAGATTTATATGAAAAAAGATTTTATAACTGATCATGATGTAGATACAAGTGCTTATGTAAAAGCATTGGATTTAATTGAAAAGTCAAAATATATTTTAATTATAACACATGTAAATCCAGATGCAGATACTATATCTTCTGGACTTGCTTTATCAAATTTCTTTTTTGAAAATAAAATAAAACACAAAGTTTATAATATTGGAACTAATTTACCTTCGAATTTAGATTTTATAAATAGGTTTGATAAAATTACAAATCAAATGCCAAAATCATTTGACTTGGCTATTTGTGTTGATTGTGGAGCCCAAAGTAGAATGGGATTTACTCCTCCTAGTGATATACCACTTATAAATATTGACCATCACAAGTCTAATGAGGATTTTGGTACAATAAACATTGTAAATTATCATAAGTCAAGTACAGCAGAAGTCTTATATGACTTTTTTAAATACAACGGACTTTATATAAATAAAGAAATTGCTACAGCACTGTATGTAGGTATATATGATGATTCCCTTGGTTTTACTATTAGTAGATGTGACGAAGAGACGTTTGAAAAAGCAAATTTTTTAGTAAAATGTGGTGCAAATCCTGCTTTAATAGCTGATAAACTAATAAGACGAGACTCTTTAGCTAAATACAGAGTAATGCCAAAAGTACTAGATAGTTTAGAACTTTTTGATGAGGGCAGAGTGGCCATTATTCATGTTTTACCTTTATGGTTAAAACAAACAGGTGCTAGCAGTGTTGATTGTGAAGTAGCACTTGAGATGATAAATAATATTTCAGTTGTAAAAATTGCCGCATTTTTAAGAATAGTAAATGGAAAGGTACGAGTATCATTGCGTTCAAAAGACGATATTGATATCTCACTTGTTGCCAAAAAATTTAATGGTGGTGGACACGTTCAAGCCGCTGGTTGTTCATTGGAATGTGATGATGTATTAGAGGGTAAAAAGATAATTTTAAAGGAAATTCTTGAGAAGTAAAAATAGTTTTGGAAAGATTATTTCAATATTAATATTAATAATAGTTGTTGCTGGTGTTGGATTTTTATATGTATCTCCACAGTTTGAGAAAAATAAACCCACAGTTGAGTTTGAAGAAGGTATTTATTGGAATTTAAAAGATTCATTAAAATTAACATTAAAAGATGATACAGGTATAAAATACTACAGAGTGATTTTTAAAGATAATAGCAGTGAAAAAGTATTAAAAAATGAAGTATTAACTATTCCACAGCAGAAAATAGACTTAGAAATCCAAGCTCCAAAATTAGATATGTTTTTTAAAACAAAAGAAGTTTCAATTATAGTTGAAGCAGTGGATAACAGTAAATGGAATTTTTTAGACGGAAATACTGTACGTAAATCTTATAAAATTCAAATTGATACCAAAAGACCAATTGCAAATGTTATTTCTAATTCACTTGCAATTAGAAAAGCAGGAAGTGCGGTTGTAGTTGTTGAAGTAAGAGATGAGAATTTAAAAGATGCCTATGTTTCATTTAATGATGAACAAAGATTTGAATTAACTCCATTTTATAAAGAGGGTTATTTTGTATCACTAATTGCTTGGCCAGTAACGATTAATGATTTTAATAGAGTTTCTTTAATTGTTGAAGATAAAGCCAATAATATCTCAAAAACTAAAATCCCACTTTTTATTAGAGAAATGAAAATCAGAAAAGATGATATAAAAATTTCTGATAAATTTATAAATAATATAAGTACATCAGTGTTAGAACAAAGTTCTATGTCAGTGCCAAATGATGCTTCTGAAATATTTATAAAAGAGAACAGAGAACTACGAGCCAAAAATGTAAAGAGTTTAGAAGATATTACAAAAAAATTTATGAGTAAAGATTTAATCAGTGATTTTAAAATTAAACCTTTTAGACGACTCAGAGGATCAAGAACCGTTGCCAATTATGCAGAAAAAAGACACTATTATTATAATGACGAAAAAATAGATGAAGCATGGCATTTAGGTGTTGATTGGGCGAGCGTTAGAGCTGCACCTATTCGAACATTTAACAGTGGAAAAGTTATTTTTAATGAGTACCTAGGGATTTATGGTAACACAATAATAGTTGATCATTCTATGGGGTTATCTACGTTATATGCACATACAAGTGTGAGTAAAGTAAATGCAGGAGATGATGTGAAATATAAACAAATCATTGCAAACACAGGGGCCACTGGCGCAGTTTTTGGAGATCATTTACATTTTGGAGTCTTAGTTCAAGGAATAGAAGTCAATCCTTTAGAGTGGATGGATAAGAATTGGATTAAAAGTAGAATTACAGATATTCTAAATGAATCAAAACAAATAATTGACAGTAAGTAGATAATATGAGACAAAGAACAATATCAAAACCCATTGAAATAGTTGGGATAGGACTTCATAAAGGAGTTCCTGTTACTATGCGATTAGAACCTCTTGAAGAGAACATGGGAATCATTTTTTACAGAAGTGATGAAGCCATTTCAATCCCTTTAAAGATTGAAAATGTTGTTGACACTAAAATGGCTACGGTCATTGGAAAAGATGGTATTGTAATATCAACGATTGAACATCTGTTATCTGCAGTGTATGCCTATGGAATTGATAATTTACGAATAGTTATTGACAATGATGAAGTTCCAATTCTTGATGGAAGCAGCAGTGGATATTGTATGTTAATTGAAGAAGCTGGAATAAAAGAGTTGAATGCTTCGAAAAAAGTTCTTAAGATTAAAAAAGAAGTGGAAGTTGTTGATGGTTATAAAAAAGTGAGTTTAAAACCATCTGCACATATTATTTATGATTTTTCAATTGATTTTAAACATCCAATTATTGGGGAACAAAAATTTCACTTTGATTTTTCAATTCCTGAGTATAAAGAAAACATCTCCAAAGCCAGAACTTTTGGTTTTTTACATGAAGTACAATACTTACGAAGTATAGGTTTAGCTCAAGGTGGAAGTTTAGAAAATGCAATCGTATTGGATAATAATAAAATCTTAAATCCAGAAGGGTTAAGATATGATAACGAGTTTGTTCGACATAAAATACTTGATGCAATTGGAGATATGGCACTGTTAGGCTACACTATTATCGGTGAATATGATGCCCATGCTGGAAGCCACCATTTAAATCACTTGTTAACAAAAAAACTTTTAGAATCAGAAGAAAATTATGAAATAGTAGATTTAGAAGTTGCTCAAAAAGAGAGTGAAGTTTTTGAAATGGCATATGCAATTGCTAAATAAAGGGCAGTATATTGTTTGATGTTTTTGTAATATCTATTTCAAATCCAATATCTATAGGTATTTATAAGGATAAAGAACTTATAAATACATATGTACAAGAAGGTAAAACCAGTGATGTTTTACCGATGATATTTGATAGGATTTTAAAAGAATATAATATTAGTGGATTGTATTTTGTTAACTCTCCAGGAAGTTATATGTCCATAAAAGTTTCTTATGTTTTTTTAAAATCATTATCAATAGTAAAAAATATAGAATTAAAAGCAGCATTGGGATTTCATTTTAATGAAAATTCTCCCATAAAAGCTTTAGGAAAAAAATATTTTTTTTATGAAAATGAAGAAATTATAATTGATTTTTTAAATGAAAATCAACAAATAAAAGAATTTAAACTTCCAAAAATATTAGATGATAAGATTTTTAGTGTTGAGAGTTTACCCAAGTATAACCTCCCAGCAGTATAAATTGTTGATAATAAGTTTTGTAAATAAAGGAAAATAGTGAGAGTAAGTGTACCAGCAACGAGTGCAAATTTAGGTCCAGGTTTTGATACCTTGGGTATTGCCATTAAACTAAAAAACCAAGTTATAATAAAACCGTCTAAATTTCATAGTGTCTCTTTAAGAGGTGAGGGTTCAAATAACCCAATGTTAAAAGACAATAATATGTTTATTGCCATATTTAATGATTTTTATCACAATCTATGTACAAAAAGAAGAACATTTAGATTTGAGTTTATTAATGAAATTCCCCTCTCACGTGGATTGGGAAGTAGTAGTGCGGTCATTATTAGTGCCATTGCATCAGCTTATGCTATTGAAGGAATTGAGCTACCAAAAGATAAACTCTTAAATCTCGCTCTTGCGTATGAATCACATCCTGATAATATAACTCCCGCAGTTATGGGCGGTTTTAATGTGGCTGCTGTTGAAAATAATGCAGTTAAATACATTAATAAACCTATTCCTAAAGAATTGAGTTCTGTTGTAGTTATTCCCAACAGATCGATATCAACAAACTTATCAAGAAAAACATTGCCTTATAAATACTCAAAAGAAGATGCAATTTTTAATGTTTCACACAGTTCACTCTTAACAGCAGCCTTTATTAGTGGTAACTGGGAAATGCTTAGGGTTGCATCATTAGATAAAGTTCATCAAAGTTATAGAATGAAACAAATGCCAGAATTGTTTGAAGTACAAAAAATAGCTTTAGAGAGTGGAGCATTGATGAGTACGCTCTCAGGAAGTGGTTCAACGATGTTTAATGTGGTATATTCTAAACAGAGTAAAAAACTAGAAGAAGCATTAAAAAAGAAGTTTCCTCACTTTAGAGTTTTTACAACTGGTTTTGATAATAGTGGTGTAAAAATTGAAATTTAGTTCTTTAAGTAAGATTTAGGTAAAATCATTGGCTAATTTGGAAAAACCCATAAGAATGTGCATAACGTGCAGACAAAGATTAGGTAAAACTGAATTATTAAGACTGCAATGCAAAAATAAAAAACTTGTGCCATTTACTGGTGATGGTAGAAGTTTTTATATTTGTCATGAATGTATTAAGATTGGTGTATTAAACCAGTCTGACCAGACAAAACGTTTGGAAAAAAGAATAAAAAGCTCTCTTTGCAGAGAGTGTAAAAACACAGAAGATTACATGTTTCAACTTAAGGAGATACTAACAAATGTCAGATAACGTAAGAGTTTATGAAATTGCCGAAGAGGCTGGTGCTACAAGCGCTGAGGTAATTACAAAAGCAAAAGATTTAAATATAGAACTAAAATCACCACAAAGTCCAGTTTCATTCGAAGACGCGGAAGAAATTACAAACTATATAATGACAGGAAAAAGTTCAAAACTTCCAAAAAAAGAAGTTAAGAAAAAACCTATCATTAAAAAAGCGGTGAAAAAAGAAGAACCTGAAGTGCAAGAGGCTCCTGTAGCACAAGAAGCTGTGGTAGAAAAACCAGCAGTAGAAAAAGAAGAACCTAAAGCACAAGAAGTATCAAAAGAAAAAGCAATAGAAAATAAATCTGTGCCTGACAAAAAAGAAGAATCTATCGTTGAAACAGCAAATGACAAAGTCAAAGAAGATGCTGAAAAAATAGAAAAAACAGCTGAAGCAAAAAAAGTTTCAACAGAATCAATTGCGCCTTCTAAACCTGCAACTCAAGAAGTAAAAACTGAAGAAGTAGCTGAACGACCTAAAAAAATCATTCCTAAAAGAAGAGGATTGAAGATTGTCAAAAAGAAAAGACCAAAACCTGAAGTAAAAGAAGAAATTGTACATAACTATGGTTCAGGTGCTCAACCTAAAAAACAGATGAAATCTTTAAGTGAAATTTTGGGAAGCGTTAGCAGTGATTCAGATGCTCCAAGACAAGAAGAAATTAGAAGAGTAAAAAAAGAGAAGAGAAAAAGTGGTGCAAAAGCTCATGAGCATGGAAAAGTTCTAAATGTTAATAATAGAGCAGAATTTAAAGAATCAGATGAATCTATTTTAGGTGAAGAAGTAGTATTGCTTGATATGAGTACTACTGATGAATCGAAACTTTTTCAAGACGATAAAAAACCAAAACCAATTAGAACAACAAAACCAAGTGCATTTGGTAACAGACCACAAGGTTTAAAAAGAAAGAAAAGAAAGAAAAGAGTAAGACGTGAAGAAGTAGAAGTAGAGATTAATGAAGTTACGATTCCTGAAGATGTAAGAGTTTATGAATTTGCAGAAGCTTGTGGTAAAACTTCATCTGATGTTATTTCTGTGCTTTTTGGTCTTGGAATGTTAGTGACTAAAAATGACTTCTTAAAACAAGACGAACTTGAAATTCTTGGTGAAGAATTTGGCATTGAAGTGACTGTTAAAGATGCACTTGAAGATGTAAACTATATTGAAGACTACCACGAAGATGATGCGCATGATGATGAAAACTTAGAGGAAAGACCTCCTGTTGTTACTATCATGGGTCACGTAGATCACGGTAAAACATCGCTGTTAGATAAAATCAGATCAGCAAAAGTTGCTGATGGTGAAGCAGGTGGAATTACACAACACGTTGCCGCATATACTGTTATGAAAAATAATCATAAAATTACTTTTGTAGATACTCCAGGTCACGAAGCCTTTTCAGCAATGAGAGCAAGAGGTGCAAGTGTCACTGATATTATTATTATAGTCGTAGCTGCTGATGATGGTGTTAAACCACAAACGGTTGAAGCAATATCTCATGCAAAAGCATCAGGTTGTCCTATTATAGTTGCTGTGAATAAAATTGATAAAGAAGCTGCAAATATTGATATGGTAAAATCTCAAATGGCTGAAAAGGAAATGACGCCAGTAGATTGGGGTGGAGATGTTGAATTTATTGGTGTTTCTGCAAAATCAGGTGAGGGTATCGATTCATTATTAGAAACTATTTTATTACAAGCTGAAATTCTTGAACTTCAAGCAGACCCTACAGTAAAAGCAAAAACAGTTGTTGTTGAATCTGCACTTGAAAAAGGAAGAGGACCAGTTGCTACTGTTATTGTTCAAAATGGAACATTAAGAGTTGGTGATAATATTGTTGCTGATACGACATATGGAAGAATAAAAGCTTTAACAAATGATCTTGGTAAGCCAGTGAAAGAATTAGGGCTTAGTGAAACAGGAAGAGTTTTAGGACTAAATGAAGTTCCAGGTACTGGATCATTTTTAGTTGTTCAAGAAAATGAAAAAGAAGCAAGAGAAATTGCAAATACAAGAGCAGAACATGCTCGTGCTAAAGAATTATCTCACTCAACTAAAGTTACACTTGAAGAAATGAGTGGACTAATAGCTGAGGGTAAAATAAAAGCACTTCCAGTAATTATTAAAGCGGATGTTGGTGGTTCACTTGAAGCCATCAAAGGTGCTTTAGAGAAAATCAAAAACGATGAAGTAAAAGTAAAAGTTATTCATGCTGGTGTTGGTGGGATTACTGAAGGTGATTTAGCATTAGCAGGTGCAAGTGATGATTGTATTGTATTAGGATTTAATGTAAGACCAACGGGTTCTGTTAAACAAAAAGCAAAAGCTGAAGGTATTCAAATTAGTACATACAGTATTATCTATGATTTAATTGATGATATTAAAGCTACGTTATCTGGTATGATGAGTGCTGTTATCCATGAAGAAAATACAGGTCAAGCAGAAGTTAGAGATACTTTTGTTGTTCCAAAAATTGGTACAGTTGCTGGATGTGTTGTTAGTGATGGTAAAGTAATCAGAGGTGGATTAGCAAGAATCATTAGAGATGGTGTTGTTACATATACTGGTAAAATTTCGTCTTTAAAACGATTTAAAGATGATGTTAAAGAAGTTGGTAACGGTTTTGAGTGTGGTATTATGTTTGATAAATTTAATGACATTAAAGTTGGAGATTTCATTGAAACATTTATTGAAATCGAAGAAAAAGTTTCAATCAGTTAGGTTATAAATTGAAGAATGTAAATATACAAAGAACTGAGTCGTTGTTGATGGAGCTTATCCCAGAAGCTCTATCAACACTGGGTGACTCTCGAATAAACTCACTGGCTATTACTGCTGTTAATTGTAAAAAAGGTAAATATGATGCACTTGTTTACTTTGATGCAACAGATTTTGATAAAAAAGAAATTCAAACAATCGTTTCACTGCTTAATAAAGCAAACGGAAGAATAAAAAGTTTCTGTCTTGCAAGTACAGGTTGGTACAAATGTCCTGACTTTAAATTTGTTGAAGATAATATGCTTGAACAAAGTAAAAATATAGAATCACTTTTTGCACAAATAAGTAAATCAAAAAAAGAAGAAGAATAATGAATTTAGAAGAATCTATAGAATTAACTGTAAATGGTTGCGGTGCTGAATTATACGATATAGTTAATATTAAAGAAAATGATACTTCTATTTATAGAATTTTTATTACACATAAAGATGGAATAAACTTAGATAAATGCGCTGAAATTAGCAGACTCATTTCTCCTTTGTTAGATGTTCATGAACCTTTAGGTGGTAAATATAATCTTGAAGTAAGCTCTCCAGGAATTGAGAGAAAATTAAAAAGACCAGCACATTTTATATCATCAATTGGTGAAAACGTGAGCATTAAAGATTATAATAAAGATATTATACAAGGTAAACTTAAATCTGCTGATGATAACGAGATAGTTTTAGAAACCAAAGATGGTGAAGAAACTATAACGTACGATGATATTTCATCAGCTCGTACTTACTATGAGTGGAACTAAGAATATTATAAACTAATATTGACTTGGTTCCTTCCCTTTTCCTTGGATATATAAAGAGCTTCATCTGCTCTTTTAAACATATCATAGATACTTTTATCCTCTTTATTTAAAGTCGTCAACCCTATACTTATAGTAATATTTATAACAATCTCATCCTTTTCAAAAACCATTTCTTCAATTCTTTTTCTTAGATTTTCTGAAAAAAGTTTAGACCCGTCTAAATTAGTATTGAGTAATAAAATGGCAAATTCTTCCCCACCCGTTCTTGCGTAAATATCAGATTTTCTTACAGTGTTAGTCATTGTTAGGGATATGAGTTTTAAAACTTCATCTCCAATTCCATGACCAAACGTATCGTTTATTTTTTTAAAGAAATCAACATCAATAAATACAAGTGCAAGCTCATCATTATATCTTTTTGCTAAATGATATTTTTTTTGCCCAATATCAAAGAAATATCTTCTGTTTGGTATGTTAGTTAAAAAATCTATGGTAGAGATTTCCTTTAATTTGTTGTTATTATCTTTTAAAACTTTATTGTTTTTATTTAACTTGTGAATTGTTTTTGCAAGAAGTTCTTTTAAATATCCATCATCATAATCATGTAAAATAACCACAAAGGCAAGCAGAAATTGAATGACTCTTGATGCAGTGTTTTCAGTAAAAACAACAGCATTCATAACGAGAATAATAATAGCAAGAATATGAGTCACCTTGATTCTAACTAAAGCATTAGAAAAAACTTTAGTATATTGTTTAGAATCATATTCTTCAATTTGTTTTTCAATTGCTCTTTTCATTTTAATTCTTTGTGTGATTTTGTAGTAACATTACATATGAAATTATTATAACGAATAGTTTATAAAAGATACAAAGAATAGGTAACATCCACAATATAAGATGTTATTTAAATACTTTGATATATACTTCATAAATTTTATTGAAAAGGATTATTAATATATGAATATAAATGATAACTTTTATATGAAACTTGCAATTGATGAAGCGTGGAAATACCAGCTATTAACGTATCCAAATCCTGCAGTGGGCGCTGTGGTGGTTAAAAATGGTGAATTACTTGCAATTGAAGCACATAAAAGTGCAGGTCTACCACATGCTGAAGTCAATGCATTAAAAGCAGCCTTTATTAAAAAAAATCCAGACTCTCGATTAAAAATGATTCATGACGCATTTGAAATTCACGATTATTTAATAAAAAATAGTGATTGTTTTTTTAATGACTGTACCCTATATGTTACCTTAGAACCGTGTAATCATATTGGGAAGACACCTTCTTGTGCAAACCTAATTAGTCAGCTTAATTTAAAAAAAGTAGTTATTGGTATAAATGATCCTAATAAAGAGGCTAAAGGCGGACTAGAAACACTCAAAGATGAAAATATACATGTTGATATAGGAATCATGAAAAAAGAGTGTGATGATCTTTTATTCCCTTTTTCAAAGTGGCAAAAAGGTACATTTATTTTTTATAAAATGGCTCAAACAATTAACGGAACAATTGATGGCGGGTACATTTCGTCAAATCAAACATTAGCTTACGTTCACTCATTAAGAGATAAAATTGATTTATTAGCCATTGGTGGAAATACCGTCAGAATTGATAAGCCAACATTGGATACAAGATATATTCAAGGAGATAATCCTGATGTATTTATTTATTCAAAAAACAAAGTCTTTGATAATAAGATTCCTTTATTTAATGTACCTAATAGAGATGTAATTATAAGTGATGATTTATTTAAATTATTGGACTATAAGTTTGTAATGATTGAAGGAACTTATAATTTATTGAATATATTAAAAGATAAAGTAGATTATCTCGTATTATTAGTGAGTCCTAAAATGAGACATGGATTAAATTGTTTGCCCGAAATTAAAATGGATTTTGAAATTATACATGAAAACTACATTGGAAAAGAGAAAATAATTTTTCTTAAAAGAGTGCAAATGTAATAAATTAGTAATTAATTCCATAAAATTGTGTTATACTTGTATAACTAAAAACGAGGATTAATTATGCCTGCAGCCATTAGAGATATTGTTAAGTCTGTATTACTCTATCTTAATGATAATGATTTAACGCCAACACCTGAAAATTATAAAAAAGTCTTTTATGAACAAGCTCAAAAATATGGGTATGATATCAGTGATTGCGACAGACTTGCTGCTTTTGCAAACAAATTAAATCAAGAAGAAATATTAGAATTAAATAATAAAAATATTGTAGATATTGATTCACTTTTTGACTATATAGTGAATAAGCTCCGCGAAAAAGAAAAATCACTGTTATCTTCTTCTAAACCGCTGCTATCAAAATCAACAGTTGAGAAAATAGCATCCTTAATGATTTCCTCCTTAGCACCTGCATATATGAATAATCAATTAAATAAAGATATAGAAAAATTAACAAAAATAATAAAAAATGATTTAAGTAGTTTTAATGATGGAGAAGTACAAAACAGTATAGAAAGTTATATTGAAAAAAGAAAAAATTCTGATAAAAATATGATTACAGACAAAACTCATAAATTAAACAGTCTGGTTAATACCATGGGCAGTTATATCCAGAACACGGTTTCAAAAAGTGGAGACAGTATTAAAAATCTTGATTTGGTACTTGAAGAATTAGAACAAGTAGAATTAGAAAATGGAGATTCTAAAGAGTTAGAACAGTTTAAAAATAAAATGATAAATATAAATACAAATATGAAACAATTAGTTTCAAATTTATCTGAGGATTTAAAGAAAGAACAAAATGAAGTATCAAGTCTAAAACAAAAAGTATTAAAACTTGAAGAGGATTTAAAAGATGCAAAAGTTGAAAGTATAACGGACTTTTTAACCGGTGTATTTACACGACGTGAATTTAATAAAAAAATAAAAGATTTAAATGCTATATATAATAAAAGTAAAAAAGATTTTTCAATTGCATATATTGATTTAGACCACTTTAAAAATGTCAACGATAAATATGGTCATGATGCTGGAGATATTGTCTTAAAGACGTTCAGTAGAGTGTTAAAAAAGAAAATAGATAAGAATGGTATCGTATATAGGTATGGGGGAGAAGAATTTGTTATTTTATTCCCAACTGCAAATAAAGAAGAAGCAAATAAATTTGTCATAGAAGTTAAAAAACAGATAAACAAAAGTAAATTTGTTTATGATGATAAAACAATTAAGGTGACATTTAGTGCAGGTGTTGCGCTTCGAAGTGAACATAGACGTGTCGATGACTTTATAAAAGAAGCAGACCGACTCCTATACAAAGCTAAAGATGATGGCCGAGATCTAATCCACTACAACTAAAAAAGCCATCTTTTGGATGATTTCTGCATTGAAGATTTTAATTTAATGACGCATAAAAAAATTTGTACATTTAGTACAACTTTTTTTACTTCCATACTGAAGTATTCTCCTTGATAAATTAAAAACCTCGCCTTGAACTAATCCAAAATATGACTTTTTTAAGTTGAGTTATACTAATATTTTTAAAAAGGTTTTTCATGAAATTTATATTAAATATTTTTTTTATATTAAGTATCATTTGTTTGAATTTATATGCTTCTAAAAAAATGGATATAAAGATAACAACCTTTGATAGATCAGAAGTTTCAAAAACTGCCAACAAAATCAATAATGTAAGAATGTCTTTTCTTGATCTTCGAACTAATAAGAAAATTGGTATTCGTGAAATTGATTTAGATGGTAAAACTACAAATTTTATACCAATGCCAAAGAAACTTTTAAATAGTTCTTTTAATTATTTTCGTTGGGGTTCAGTTGTTCAATACAATCCAAAAAATGATAGTTTTTTTCTTGGACTCTCTTCTTATGGAATAGTAGAGTTCTCAAGGTCAGCAAAAATAATTAATGAATATAAATTAAATAATATATCACACGAACTTGAAATAACTTCAAAAGGAAATTTACTGTTTCCTTATTCTTGGTCAAAAGAGAATGAAAATCAAGTAACAGAAATAGATATTAAAGGTAATGTAGTTTGGTCTTGGAGTGCATCTAAATTTATTAAAAAACATAATCTTCCAATGTCAATTAGTCACAGAGAACCAGATAGTTATGTTGCATCAACTGGCGCAACTGAATTAAATCCTGATACAATTATTGCTACACTTTCACAAGCTAATGCAATAGTTTATATAGATAAAAAAACAGGTAATGTGTTAGATTTTATAAATTTTTCAGAAAATAGTAAAAGAAATATTAGACCCCATACACCTGTTGTTCATGAAGGAAAGCTAATAGCGTATTCTTATAGAAAACCAAATTCATTAAAACTTTGGGATTTTGAAAAAGATCAATTTAATGATATAAAGATAATAGATAATAATGCTGTTAAAAAAAATGGAGGAAGGTTATCTAGAAGTTTGTCTTTGCAATATTTAGGGAAAAATCAATACTTTGTTTCTAATGTAACTAAGTTAAGACAACTAAATGCTGATGGAAAAGAAATTTGGGTTGCACAAACAAAGTCAATAAAACCATTATGGAAAGGTTTTCATTCTGTAGTTAGATATGAGTTAAAAGATTAATTACTACTTTTAAATTTATAATATTAAAAAGTCTAAGATTTGTTGAAAGAATCAAGAGAAAGTTTTATTTGAGGAGGGAACTTATGTCAATAAGTGACTGAAGAAAAGAAAGCTTTATCGCAGATTATTGCGACAAAGCTTATACTTTTAGGTTTTT
>ENA-ORXI01001850-ORXI01001850.1-sediment-metagenome-genome-assembly--contig:-NODE-1850-length-16010-cov-6.253750_pt1 | contig 16010 bp, 14 predicted proteins | sample MGYA00237861_ERZ511468 | MGnify/ENA primary metagenome ERZ511468 (study PRJEB26299, sample SAMN06266213) | sediment metagenome | isolation source: Hudson Canyon methane seep mesocosm | place... | reverse complement strand
GTCTGTAGCTAACCACTCTTTTGCAAAGGAATCCTGATTTTCGGGGAAGTATTCAATTGGAAATTTTCGTAAACCTTTTAATGTAAACATTTCTGCCAAGAGTTTCCATTTAGAATCGCCCACGATGGCCATCTTCTGGATATAGTGATCATTTCTTTCACCAAAAGTAAGATCTGTCCAATCTCCACTATCATCCCACCCTTTGAAGTCTGTAACAATCACAAGAATTTTTATCTGTTTTGATTTTTGAATTATTACTTCAGCCTCTGATTGACAGTTATCTAATTCTGATTTAGTTAGGGTTCCTGAAACATGAAAAGATATTGTATTTTCATTTTCATGGGTCCATTGAATAGCCATGTTATCTCCTAAGTTATTTATTTTTTTCCATCGGTACAGAAATTGGAAATTGTGAGTATATTTCTATTACTGCTTTTTCTATCGTTGACTGTATGTTTTGTTTTTTTTCTTTTGATAGTCTACCTACAGCAATACCTTCCCAAACCATTGCATTAGATTTTCTTTCAACCATATCTATATTGAGAGTTCCTTCCTCATAGTTTTCGATATAGATTTCATAACTTGGCCAAACATCATAATAAGAGCGATGAGACCTATAGGCATAGTACCCCGCCCTATCAACAATTGGTATTTCATGAACTCGTTGTTTCTGCTCTACATTGGTATGAAAGTTTATCAATAGATCAGAATTATGTTCGGTAAAGATAAACCCTCGCTTCGTCATCTCAGCTATCGTGGCATCTTTAAGATATTGACTCACTAAAGATTCATAACGATGGTCAGTGTCTAACTTTTCGAAAAAACCAAAGCTTTTATACGACTGAAAGTTTACAGAAGCATTAAAATCAGAATAAATATTAGGTGTGCTTGCACATGATGAGACAAGCATGGCAAGTAAAAGCATGATTATGCTACTTTTAATATGCATTTAATATTCCTTCATTTTCAATTCTAGCAACAAGCTTACCCACAGTTTGAATCACTTTTGCTCGAATGGTCCCATCATATAAATAAATAAATTCATCTGTTTGCACCTTGTTTAATATTTCAGGATAATTAAGAGATACAATATAATGTGAATCATCTTCTTTATAGCCAACCATATCTTCTTTTAAAAAAGTAATTTCATCACCACGTCTGAGATAAAAAGACTCTTTGAGATCTCCAATTCGAACTTTTGGACCCGAGATATCTTGTAAAATACCTACAATGGTATTTAAATTTTTCATGGCTGTTTTAATATTTTTTAATGTTTGAGAATGATATTCATGAGTACCATGAGAAAAATTCAGTCTAAATATATTAGCCCCTGCTTTTATTAATCCTTCAATGACTTCTACACTGTCACTCGCAGGGCCAAGTGTTGCTAGTATCTTCGTTTTTTTCATAGTAATCCTTTTTAAATGGGTTATATACTAATTATAAAGGAATGTTGATTACAAAAGGATTACAAATTCTACGTTATTTTAAAGTTGCACTTTTTAGATTATATTGAGCAAGAAAAGTTTGAAGTTCTTTATTTTGATACATTTGAGCAAGAATATTATTAAATTGACTCACAATCTCTTTGGAAACTGTACTTTTTGAAAAACCTATGTAATAATTTAATGTTTTGTGAGTTCCCAAATATTTCAAATTGTTCAGATTGTAATTCTTAATTATTTTGTTGCCTACATCTTTATTAGAATAGACTGATTGTAAATTTCTTGTTTTTTTATTGAGCATTTTAAATGAAAGCACGTCATCATAAGACATCGTAATATCTATGGGACTTAAACCTTTTTGTACTAATTTCACTCCAATTTTATTTAAAGAATCACTGGTATTTGAAGGTCCATATACACCAATGTTGTATCCTTGAACATCGCTGATATCCTTGTAACTGAGTTGGTTTAATTTCAGAACAAAAAATCCATATTCAGTTGTGAGAATAGGCAATGAAAAATGCAACCAAGACTCCCTGCTTTTATTTTTACCTATAACATAAAGAGCATCAGCAAGACCTAGCCTAACTTCTTTTTGCGCTCTTCTCCAGGGTAATACTCTATGGACACATTTTATCTCTATTTTTTTACATACATGATTTATAATTTCAACAATGGGTCCCGCTGCTTTTTTATTAAAAGAATAATTAAAAGGGGGGAATTCTTGTGTGTTAAAATGCAGTGTCTTTTCTTTTGCAAATAAGTTGATGGTTGAAAAAATGATTATGAATATAAGTACACGTAATTGTTTCATTTTTCTCCTTTGGGTAATTGTACTCTTATGTTATGTCAAAATAATTTATGTTTTAGTATAAGTCTAAATTAGTGCGAAAATAAACTTGATTAATATCATTGAAATGCTAAATCAGTCTGTTATACTACGCCAATCATTAGGAGAATAACAAATATGCAAACATCTCAATACGAAGTACAACAATACCCAGATGGACACCCCGTACGTGTTTATTTAGAAGAGAACCAATTTACAAGAGAAATTTTTCAACAACTATTAAATTTAGATATTCAAATAGATTTTCAAATTTACTATAATTTATTTAATCAACTGTGTGAAATAGAAAAACATTTTGCCAGAAAAGAAAATCAACTGTTCCCTTACTTGGAAAAATATGGGTGGACAAGTCCCAGTCAAAATATGTGGGCATTTCATGATCAAATCAGAGAAGAAATTAAAGCCGTACGAAAAAATATTGAAGCTAAAGAATTGGACAATATAAGAAATGAAGTCTTTAATCTTTCAAAAAGTTTAGACCACTTAATGCAAGTAGAAGAACACAGACTTTTACCAAATGCAATGAACATGTTAAGCGAAGATGACTGGAAAGAGTTTTATGAAGGTGATAAAGAAATTGGTTGGATGTTTTCAACGGCACCAAAACCTTATCCAGAAATCACTGAAGAAGAGTATATTCACCCAAGTCAAGATAAGAAAAAAAGAGAACTTCCTTTTTCTTTAGATGACAAAACACATTATGACGAAGGATATTTATCTCCAGAACAAGTTAATTCTATCTTTAGAATTTTACCTGTTGATATTACATATGTAGATGAAAATGACCGAGTTGTATTTTATAACAGAGGTGATGACAGAGTTTTCCCAAGAAGTGCTGGAATCATTGGTCGAGAAGTTAAATTTTGTCACCCTCCAAAAAGTGTTGACCAAGTTTTAAAAATTCTTGAAGAATTTAAAGCAGGACGTCAAGATACTGCTGAATTTTGGATTCAATTTAAAGGAAAATTTATACATATTCGTTACTTTGCTGTTCGAGATGAAAACAAAGTATACAAAGGTGTAATAGAGATGTCACAAGATTGTACTGATATCAGAGCACTTGAAGGCGATAAACGACTTTTAGACTGGGCATAATACTTAAACTCTTTCAATACTTTAACTGCAATATTTCAAATAATATTGCAGGCTAAAGTAACTTCTTTATTTCTTCTACTTTAAATCTAAATCTGTCACCAAATTGTAATGGACAAATAAAATAATACAATCTACATTTATAAAAATTGACAAAAATTAATTAAACATGTAAACTTCCAAAATCAAATCAGAAAGCTTATATTATATGAATAAACAAATTAATTTCAGTACTTATTTTAACGATTGGTTATATGGAGAAAATGGGTACTATACTCAATACAATGCCATAGGAAAAGAAGGGGACTTTTACACATCAGTAAGTACTTCAAGTTTTTTTGGAGGAAGTATTGGTAAAAAGATAACCGATACCATTGAAGATGGATTTTTACCTAAAAACTGTACCATCTTAGAAATTGGCGCGCATCATGGTTATTTATTGGCTGACATCGTTCAATTCATCTATACGTTAAATCCTAACTTATTAAATACTCTTACCTTTGCAATTGTTGAGCGATTTGATCACTTAAAAGAGCAACAAATAAAATACTTTCAAGACTCATTTGGCGATGCTGTAAAATTAGTTCATTATAAAGACATCAAAGAAGTGAAACTCGATTATGCCTACATAGTAGCAAACGAAATATTTGATGCCTTTGGTTGTGAACTTATTTATACCACCTCAGAGGGCATAAGACAAAATGCTGTTGTTAATAATCATAAAATAAGTTTTGAGAAATGTGAAGACAGCTATTTAAATGAAATATGTGATAAATATAAAATTCAAAAAGGTGAAATTGGTTTAGGATATGAAGATTTTGTACAAACACTTTGTACCAATATTAAAAATTTTGAATTTTTATCCTTTGATTATGGGGATGAATATGTTAGAAATGATTTTTCTGCACGTATTTATGATAAACATAAAGTTTTCCCACTTTTTGAAGAAAATCTACCACTGGAAAAATTATTTTCTAAAAGTGACATCACTTATGATGTCAATTTTTCTCATTTAGTGGATTGTTTTAAACCCTATGATTGTCAAGAAATCACTTATAGAACACAACTTAAAACCTTAGTAGAATTTGGTATACACGACTTATTAGAAATGGTAAAAAACAATGCGGGTGAATCCGCATATTTACGAGAAGTTCAGCGAGTAAAAACGTTGATTGAACCAATGGGAATGGGCGAAAGATTCAAGTCAATCTTGGTTAGAAAAGTAACTTAATAGTCACAAAACACCCAAAAAATAGGCTTTTGAGCAATTTTACATACTTATGTGATTATTTTAATATGCAATTTATACAATTTATGATTTAATTCAATTAATAGCTCTAGACATGCTATTGAATTAGGAGAAAAAATGTTTAAATCTGTATCTATAAAAGCAAAATTGCTTTCAATTGTAATCAGTTCAATTGTCATTGTTTCAGCAGCGATGGTTGTGCAATCAGTTCTATCACTTCAACATGAATCTGAAGTTATTATTAATAAATTCAAGATAGATTCTTACAAAACAAAAGAAGAAGAACTTAAAAATTATATTTCATTGGCTATGAAAACTGTCGAATCTTATTATGAAAGAACGGCTATTGAAAAAATCAAACAAGAAGTAGAAAATCACTTAGTAGATCAAACGGGGTTTATCTTTTCTATTTTAGAAGGTGAATATAAAAAATACAATGGAAAAATTCCTGATGCCCAATTAAAAGATATATTAATTAATGCTGTAAAAAGTGTTCGATATGGGCAAGATGGCTACTTTTGGATTAATGATTTAGATGCAAAAATAGTTATGCACCCAATCAAACCGCACCTTGATGGAAAAGATTTATCAAATTTTAAAGACAAAGGTGGGAAAAAAATATTTGCTGAATTTGCAAAAGTTGCAAAAACATCAGGTCAAGGCGTAGTTGATTATGTTTGGCCAAAACCAGGATATGAAACACCTCAACCAAAAGTATCAATTGTAAGACTATTTAAACCATATGGTTGGGTAATTGGAACGGGAGCGTATGTATCTGATGTAACATCAAAACTTCAAAAAGAAGCTTTAAAAACCATTGCAAGTGAGAGATATGGTAAAAGTGGTTATTTCTGGATTAATGATTCTACTCCTAAAATGATTATGCACCCAATTAAACCAGCCCTTAATGGTAAAAACTTATCAGGTGTTAAAGACACAGCTGGAAAATTTTTATTTAATGAAATGGCTAAAGTAGCCAATGCAAAAAAAGAGGGTGGCCTTGTAAAATATATGTGGGCAAAACCAGGTAAAGATGCCCCTCAACAAAAGTTTTCTTATGTACAAAAATTTGAACAGTGGGATTGGATAATTGGTACGGGTGTTTATGTTGATGATATTGAAGACAAAATTGCAACCATGCAAAGTGATACAGAAGAGGAAATTAGAAATACCATTATACAAAATATAATTATCATTTTTGTAATTATGATTCTGCTTGCTTTAGTAATGGGTTATATTTCAAACAAAGTAATCTTTGATCCACTAAAATCATTTCAAGATGGTTTATTAGACTTTTTTAAATATATAAATAAAGAGAACAGTGATGTTCGACACTTAGATGACAGTAGCAACGATGAAATTGGTACTATGGCTAAAATTATTAATGAAAATGTTGTAAAAACTAAAACATTAATAGAACAAGATGAAGCATTAATTCAAGATGTAAAAAGAGTTGTTGGTGAGATAAAAAATGGTCACCTGACAAAAGAAGTTGAAAAATCCACTGAAAATGAAGGATTACAAGAGTTAAAGATTATTATCAACGATATGTTAAGAATAATTGAATCCAATGTTGATGGGGATATCAATAAAATCACTAAAGTTTTAGAAGAATTCAAAAAATTAGATTTTACTCATAAAATTGAAAATCCAACAGGAAATGTATCAAAAGGATTGAACGATTTATCTGATATTATCAATAACATGTTATTAGATAACTTAAGAAATGGTTCTGTTTTAGAAGAGAATGCGAGTACTTTATCATCTAATGTTGAAAACTTAAGCACAAGTTCAAATGAACAAGCAGCATCTTTAGAAGAAACAGCAGCAGCACTTGAAGAAATTACAAGTACCATAGTTAGTACAACAGATAATATTTCTCATGTAGCAACATATTCAAATAGTTTAACTAAGTCAATTAAAGCAGGTCAAGAACTTGCAGCTGAAACAGTTAAAGCTATGGATGAAATTAATTCTCAAACACAAGCTATTGCTGATGCGATTACAGTAATTGATCAAATTGCATTCCAAACAAATATTCTATCTCTAAATGCAGCAGTGGAAGCAGCAACTGCAGGTGAAGCCGGAAAAGGTTTTGCCGTTGTTGCACAAGAAGTTAGAAATCTAGCAAGCAGAAGTGCAGATGCAGCTAAAGAGATTAAAGAATTAGTTGAAAATGCTACAGCAAAAACAGATGCAGGTAAACAAAGTGCAGATAAAATGATTGCTGGGTATGATGAGTTGAATGAAAATATTCACAAAACAACTGAAACAATTAATGACATTGCAAATGCATCAAAAGAGCAACAAGCAGGAATTGAACAAATCAATGATGCCGTAACTACGCTTGATCAAGGAACTCAAAGAAACGCAGCAGTAGCCTCTGAAACAGCTGAAATTGCAACAAATACCAGTGAGATGGCACGACAAATTGTTGATGAAGCAAACAGAGCTGATTTCATTGGAAAAAAAGATATTGTAATTAGAAAAGAAGTTGTAGACCCCCAATATGAGGGTAGGGAAAAAAGAAAATTAGAAACACAAAGAACCCAGCCAAAACCACGGCCTAAAGCAAAACCGGTTCTTGAAAACAAAAAACGGGAAATACCAAAAAGAGAAATAAAACCGGCTACTCCAAAAGTAGTATCGGCACAAAACTCTAGTGATGATGAGTGGGAAAGCTTTTAAGCTTACCCATTCGTTGTAATTCATTTAACTTCTAAATTATTATACTCTTCATCTGTAAATATTCTTGAAACCGTAACAAATTGTTTTTCAATAGCAGTTTCGAGTGAAAATGAGTTTGAACCACTTAAATTATCTTTACAGTCAATGGTTATGTGAGAATGTTTAAAATACTCAAACTGATCAGCATCAATAAAAAATTCACACCCACATACCTCTCCTAATTTTATATTACGACTGGGGACATAGAAGTCACCTTTTTTATAGCACATAGGAGCGCTGCCATCACAGCAACCGCCACTTTGATTAAAAACCAAATCTCCATGACACTCTTTTAATAAATTTATGATGACACTTGCAGCAGTCGTTACGCCTAATCTATTTGTATGCATTATTTTCCTTAAAAAAAATGCATAGAAGAAGCTCTTCTATGCATTTATATTTACTTAAACTTATGTTTGATTTCTAAAAGAAACCCAGTGCATTTTTGTTATAAGATGTTAAAATATTTTTAGTATGTCTATAAGAATTCAACATCATCATATGTGTTTCTCTTCCTATTCCTGATTTTTTATATCCACCAAATGAAGCATGTGATGGGTATAAATGATAACAATTAACCCATACTCGTCCCGCTTCAATCGCTCTTGAAAATTTATGTAATTGATGTGCATCTCTTGACCAAACACCTGCACCCAATCCATACATGGTATCGTTAGCAATTTCTAAAGCTTCTTCTTCAGTTTTAAAAGTAGTCACTGATAATACTGGTCCAAAAATTTCTTCTTGGAAGATTCTCATTTTATTGTGACCTTTAAAAATCGTAGGTTTAATATAATTTCCATTTGGATGAGCTGGATTTTGGTATTCTTCACCACCAATTAAACACTCTGCACCCTCTTCTTTTCCAATTTTAATGTACTCTAAAATCTTTTCTTTTTGATTTAAAGAAGCTTGCGCACCCATCATTGTTGTTGGATTTAAAGGATCTCCTAATTGAATCGCTTCAACACGCTCTAAAACTCTTTTCATAAAAGGTTCATAAATAGATTCTTGAATCAATGCTCTTGAAGGACACGTACACACCTCTCCTGAGTTAAATGCAAACAGAACCAACCCTTCAATGGCTTTATCAAAAAATTCATCATCAGCATCCATGATTGACTCTAAAAAGATATTTGGAGATTTCCCACCAAGCTCTAGTGTTGAAGGAATAATATTTTCAGTTGCATATTGCATAATAAGTTGACCCGTTGTTGTCTCCCCTGTAAACCCAACTTTTTTAACATCAGGATGAGTTGCAAGTACTTTTCCAATTTCTGCACCTGGACCATTAACAATATTAATTGTTCCTGCTGGAATTACATCTTGAATTACTTCCATTAAAATCAGAATAGACATTGGCGTTGGACCAGCAGGTTTAAGAACCACACAATTTCCAGCAGCTAATGCAGGTGCTAGTTTCCATGCAGCCATTAACAGTGGGAAATTCCAAGGAATAATTTGAGCCACTACTCCTAAAGGTTCATGAATTTCTTGAGAAATCGTTTCAGGATCTAAGTCTGCTACCATTCCTGATTCACCTCTAATGACTGAAGCAAAGTATCTGAAATGATCAATAACTAAAGGAACATCAGCAGCCATTGTTTCTCGTACAGCTTTACCATTATCAAGTGTTTCTGCGATTGCCAGTTTTTCTAAGTTTGATTCTATTGCATCAGCAATTTTATTCAACAGTACACTTCTCTCAACCACCGTAGTATTTTTAAATGATTCAAATGCTTTAGAAGCTGCACATACAGCTAATTCTATATCATCAGCTGTTGACTTTGGAATTCTAGTTAACGGTTGTCCATCAACAGGAGATAAATTCTCACTGTAATTTCCGTTCGTTGGTGCAACCCATTTTCCCCCAATAAAATTCTCATATTGAGCTTTTAACTCTGGTCTGGCTAATGGTAATACTTTTTCTTGTGTTGACATTTTTCTTCCTTTTAAGTTGGTATTGTGATTTTGTATTTGAAATCATACTCTTCTTTTATAGCCCATAAATAGCTTGAATATAGCATGAGTATAGCAAGGTTAAAAGTTCCTATAGATTCGATATTTAGGAGGTTATAAGATTTTAATATTTTGTGATTTTTTATAAAATATTTTTAAATTTATGATACAATATTTCATGAAAACATACAATTACAGTTTAAAAAATCGTCATCTCAATGAAGTAATCGACTTTTGTAAATTTAAAAACGAAAAAAATATTTTGGTTCAAATATTTTGTGGTCAAGGCAGGGATATTTTAGAAGTATGTATTGATTTTATTCTTAAAAACTTACCACATGCTATTTGTATAGGCACAACAACCGATGGAGAGATTCTTAATCAAACCACCTCAACTTTTGACACGGTTATTACCATTTCATCTTTTGAACACACAAGCGTTAAAACTTCATATGAACAGAGTTCAGATTCATACAAAAATGGCGTCAATATTGCAAAAGAACTCGTTGGAGAAAAAACAAAACTTCTTATACTTTTTAGTGATGGAACAACAACCAATGGAGAAGAGTTCTTAAAAGGCATAGAATCTGTTAATAACAAAGTTATGGTTTGTGGAGGAATGGCAGGAGATAATGCTAACTTTACTCAAACTTATATTTCCAGTGGTAATAAAATTTTCAAAAATGGAGCAGTTGCAGTTTCACTTGATTCTGATGTTTTAAAGGTTACGAATGATTATAATTTTAATTGGTCACCTATTGGAGTGGAGCATACCATTGATGAAGTGCAAAACAACAGAGTTTTAAAAATTTCGGGTACCTCTCCTTTGAGTTTTTATGAAAAATATCTGGGAGATTATGTTGCCAAATCTTTACCTGCAACGGGGATTGAGTTTCCTTTAATTTTAGAGCGAAATGGAATATCTATTGCCAGAGCCGTTGTAGGAAAACATGATGATGGCAGTTTGAGTTTTGCGGGGAACTTAAATAAAGGAGACAGAGTAAAATTAGGATTTGGAAATGTTGAAATGATTATGGACAATCCTTTTGAACAAATATTTAAAACCTGCGATGAAACCAATACTCAATCATTTTTTATCTATTCGTGTATGGCCCGAAGACGATATATGCCAGATATTATAAATCAAGAATTAGAACCTTTTGCAAATATTGCTCACACCTCTGGCTTTTTTACCTATGGAGAATTTTATCACAGCAAAGGCCACAATGAGCTGCTCAATCAAACATTAACCGTTGTAGCCTTAAGTGAATCAGCTAATACAACTAAAGATTTAAAACAAAATAATTCTTCAAATAAAAAACAAATGAGTGAACACTCAAGAAGCATACAGGCGCTCACCCACTTGATACAAAAATCTTCGGATGATTATAAAAAACAAACTCAACGATTGGAAGTAGAAAAAACTTATTCTCAAAACCTTTTAAGGGCACAAAAGAATTTTCTCAAACACGCAGTTCATGAAACCAATACACCATTGAGTGTTATCATGAGTAATGTTGAACTGTTTGAAATGGAATTTGGTCAAAATAAATACTTGTCTAATATTGAAGTTGCTATGAAAAATATATTCAGCATCTATGATGATTTAAGTTATTTGGTCAAAAAAGATCAAATGATGTATTCAATACAAAATATTGATATCGTTGATTTTTGTCGAAGTAGAATTGAATTTTTCACCCAAAATGCAAATTTAGCCAAATCAAATTTTATATTTAACTATGATTCAAAAGAGATATTTATCAGTTTCATTGAAACAAAACTACAAAGAATCATCGATAATAATTTAACCAATGCCATTAAGTATACCCTAGAAAATTATGATATTTTTATCACCATAAAACAAACTGCAACCAAAGTAATCTTAATCATTTCAAGTCATTCACGCGTCATACAACATCCCAATAAAATATTTGAAGAGTATTACAGAGAAGAAAAAACTCAAGAAGGATTTGGTTTGGGATTAAATTTGGTTAAAAGAATTTGTGATGAAGAAGATGTTAATATTGAGCTAGAATCAAATGAAAACTCGACAACTTTTACCTACACTTTTAAAGGACTTTTATGAAAATACTGCTTTTAGAAGATGACCTACAATTAAATGAAGCCATCTCTTTATATCTAAACTCTACAGGACACAATGTCATTACTGCACGTGATGGACAAATTGCCCTTGATATATTAAATCAAGAAAAATTTGACTTATTGGTTTTGGATATTAATGTGCCAAAAATTGATGGTTTGACTTTGCTTGAAAAAATACATGCACAAAAAAGAATGATTCCTACCATTTATATTTCTGCCCTCATTGATATTGAAGATATTACTCGAGCCTTTGATTTGGGGTGTTACGATTATTTGAAAAAACCTTTTCATTTAAAAGAGTTGACTTTACGTATTAATAAACTCATGAAAACCAGAATCGTTCCCCAAGAGCATAAACGATTATCAAAATATTACAGTTTTGATGCTCAAACCCTGACTCTGTATTTTAATAATGAGCCGCATATTCTTTCAAACCGACAATTAAAAATTATTGAACTTTTAGCACAAAACAGAAGTTTGGTTGTCAACTATGATATGTTTAGAACCTATGCATATAATGACGATGAAATTGATAATGCAACAATCAGAGCAGAAGTCAATCGAGTCAAAAAAGCCTTAAAAGAGGACTTTATAATTAATATCCGAGGCAGTGGATATATGATTAAACGACCAGAATGAAACACGATTAACATTATCTTAGATATAACTTTATTTTTTGATTTATGCTAAAGAATTTTTCGATACAATTCCATATATTAAAACTAACTAAAAAAGAATTTCAAGGGCAAAAAATGAAATTAATCATCAATGGTGAAGACAAAGAATTCACATCAGAGTTTTCTTTACAAGAAATCATTACAGACTTACAAATAGAAGATAAAGTTATGGCAGCTGCAGTTAACATGGAAGTTGTTAAAAAAGACCAATGGAACAGTTTTATTCCAAATGACAATGACAAAATTGAACTCCTACAATTTGTAGGAGGGGGTTGATAAATGATTGCAGATATTAACTCTGTCTGTACGTATTGTGGTGTGGGATGTGATATCACAGCGCAAGTAAAAGACAATAAAATTCTAAAAATCTATGCACAAAATGATGGCTATGTGAGTCAAGGGAAACTTTGTATTAAGGGAAAACATGGATTCCACTTTGTTGATTCCCCTAATCGTATTCGAAACTCTAGAGTTAAAAAATCTTTTATTGAAAAAAATCTTGAAAACTTACCCCGTGAATTAAAAGCACGAGCAAAAACGCTTAAAGAATTTGATGAAAACTATTATGAAGCGGCTTATGAATTTACAACTTCGCTAGCTGCGTGGAAACTCTCAGAAATAAAAGAGAAATATGGAAGACACAGTTTTTGTGGAATGGGAGGAGCCCGAACGTCATGTGAAAGCTCATACATGTTCCAAAAATTTGTTCGAGAAGCCATGGATTCACCTCATGTAGATAACTGTGCAAGAGTATGTCACAGTCCAAGTCTAAAAGGAATGAAAACATTAATTGGAGAAGGAGCAGCAACCAATCCATTTGATGACGTGTATAAAACTGAAAATATTATCATCATGGGTTCAAATACTAGCGAAGCTCATCCTATTGTTGCCAATAGAATTATTAAAGCAGCTCGTTCTAAAACAGCCAGTCTATCGGTAATAGATGTAAGAAGTATTCAAATGGGTAAATACGGTGAAGAGCTGGTCATACCTTATGAAGCAAATTTACTCGTACTTAATATGATGGCATACGTCATTTTAAGTGAAGAACTTTACGACAACGGTTTCATAGATGCAAGATGTAAAGGCTTTGAAGAGTATAAAAAATCTATTTTAGAAGATGAATATGCCAATCCTGAATTTATGAAGAGTGTAAAAGGATATGAAGACTTAGCTCAAAAAATTCCTGCTGTTGCACGTTTATATGCAGCAAAAAAATCTATGTTTTTCTGGGGATTAGGTATCACTGAGCACATTGATGGTTCGTATGCTGTTATGGCAATTGTTCATTTAGCAATGCTTACAGGAAATATTGGAAGAGAAGGAACAGGACTTATGCCACTTCGTGGACAAAATAATGTTCAAGGTGCATGTGATACAGGATGTCTTCCTTACTTTGATCCAGATTATCAAACACCAAAAGAGATTGGTCTTATGACACCTCAATTGGTTGAAGAGATGATTGAAGGACGAGTAAAAGCGATGTATGTAATGGGTGAAGATATCACTCATATCCATCCAAATTTGAACAAAGTCATCAAAGGGGTTAATAACCTAGAACTGATTATTTCAAATGAACTTTTTATGAATGATATTACAAGCCGTGCTGATATTGTGTTTGGTGTAAAATCTGCTTACGAAAAAACAGGTGTATATGTTAATGCAATGAGAAGACTGCATCTTTCTCAACCTCTAGTTGAAGCTGAAATGCCAGATGACTGGGAAGTACTAAGAGACATCGAAAACAAAATCAAGGGTGAATTCATGTATGAAACCAGTGAAGATGTTTGGAATGAAACAAAAGAAAAAGTAAATACAAGATACTTTGGAGCTACGTATCACAAGCTTTCAAAAAACAGAAACAGAGGGATGCAGTGGCCTATTCAAAAAAATGACACTCCCATTCTTCATTTAGATAAATTCAGAACCCAAGATGGAAAAGGTGACTTCCAATATCACCAATACAAATTAAGAGAACAAATTGAAAAATTGGTTAAAAAAATCCAAACACCTGATGATGAGTTTTACTTAACAACAGGAAGAACAATTGTTCACTATAACAATGCAGCACAAACCGTTCAATGTGAACCATTAAACTCAAGATATGAGCAAGATATTGTTTTAGCTTCAATTGAAGATAAAGACAAAATCAATGGAGCTAAAATCATAATGAGAAGTGACTATGGAGAGACAACTGAACTACCTGTCAAATTTGTAAAAACAATCAAACCAGGAACACTGTTTACTACGTTCCATCATGAAAAATCACACATCAATTACCTCTTTGGTGATGAAGCCGATGAACTTATCATGACAGCACGTTTCAAATCAGTAAAAGTAAACGTTGAGTCGGTCTAAGGGAAATCTGGCCGAAGACAAAGCCTGTGAGTATCTCTACTCGCAAGGCTTTAAAATAGTAGAACAAAACTTCTACGCCAAAAAACTTGGCGAAATAGATATCATCGCCACCAAAGACAACACCTACCACTTCTGCGAAGTCAAATCAGCGCTTGATTATGAAACAGCAGTCAACAATATAACACCTTCAAAACTCTCAAAAATAAAAAGAAGTACAGATTATTATTTACAAACAAAAAAGTTAGATGTGGCTTATTGTATTGATGCGATAATTGTGGTTGAGAACGACATCGAACACTTAGAAAACATCACTTTTTAACGCAATCTTTTTCGTAATCTCAGCGTTAAATCTTAAAATTTAATCGGTCACATATTTAGTGATATGCTCCCTCATAAATTTAAACCTTTGCCTTGACCTTATAAAAAATATTGCATTAAAAACATTTGTGTGACAATTATATTTTTTTGTTATAGTTTGTTATAATATTTCAATTTTACACTTAAAAAGGTTATATATGGGTGATACATCTTTAATTAATGTTGGAAAACTAGCAGAACCAGCAACAGTATTAATTGAAAAGATTTCAGGCGCAATAGGTATCTATTATGAACCAACAAGAATAAAGAAAAAAGCAATTGCTAATGCAGAAGCTTCTAAAACAAAAGTATTAATGGATTTGGAAATTGAGGATATTCAAAAGAGAGCCTTAAGTAGGCTTGTTACTGAAGAAATAAAAAAACAAGAGAATATAGAAAATATTACAGAAAAGTCATTTGACTCATTAAATGAAAATGCAAAACCAGAAAATATTGAAGATGATTGGATAGGTAATTTTTTTGATAAATGTAAACTTATTTCAGATATTGAAATGCAAAACTTATGGGCTAAAATATTAGCAGGAGAAGCAAATAATCCAGGAGCTTATTCTAAAAGAACAATAGAATTTATATCTACTATGGACAAAACTGATGCAATGATGTTTGATGATTTTTCCAAAACATGCTGGTTTTATTCTGGTTTTCAACCTATAATTACTAATTATGATGAAAATGAAGTTTATAAAAAATTAAGTATTAATTTTAATAGTTTGACACATTTAAATGACATTGGACTTATAAATTTTGAACCATTATCAGGATTTAAAAAAATCATGCAAGTAGATACTATAAGTATAGGTTATTATGGGAGAGTTCTTAATTTAGATTTTACTAATAAGTCACCAAAAGAAATACAAATTGGACAAGTTTTGTTAACAAAAATAGGGTCTGACTTATTAAAAGCATCACATCCAAATATTCTATATAAATTTTCTTCTTCACATGAATATATAGATAAATATTATCATGAAATTCTTAATTATTTTAATAAACAAGGGGTTATATTATCTGAACCCTTAGAAAACAAGGAGAATTTTCAAAAATTTGTTCTAGAGAAAAATTGATTTAGGATTTAAATTACAAAGTAAGTTACTTATAAATCTACTTTTTCAAAGATGTCTTTTTTATCGTCAATAATACTTTTAACATCTATAATTAGCCCAATAGACCCG
>ENA-ORXI01001849-ORXI01001849.1-sediment-metagenome-genome-assembly--contig:-NODE-1849-length-16030-cov-2.506739_pt1 | contig 16030 bp, 5 predicted proteins | sample MGYA00237861_ERZ511468 | MGnify/ENA primary metagenome ERZ511468 (study PRJEB26299, sample SAMN06266213) | sediment metagenome | isolation source: Hudson Canyon methane seep mesocosm | place: USA:Hudson... | reverse complement strand
TGGTACTGAGGCACTTTCAAGCTGGGTAGTAAGTAATGTTGCCTTGCCTGTCGGACCATTTGTTGTTCAGGCGCATTCTATCAATCCAGTACCATAATTCAAGGTTATATAGACTTTTAGGTTAAACCATGAAGACGCGGATAATCCATACATATTTTTTCTTATTCATACTACTTGCTTTTAATGGTATGTTTGCTCTGGCTCAGGCGGATAATACCCGTATTGAAGCGCTGGATGGCGGAGTAGTGGATTTATCTGGAGTCACGCATATTATTGGTTTGGGTAGAGGTGTCGATGTTATTGCTGATGGTGAAGGGAGCCGGGTCAATTTATCCAGTCTTGAGGTGGTGTTGGATGATGCTGAGGGGCTGGATTCTTCATTAGATGCCCTAAATCAGGGAGTTATTGAGTTAAACAGTACGCAAGCAACGGAAGTGGGAAGTCATGTAAATGTGCATGTGAGGATGACGGGGACAATCAGTTTCAATACACTGTCATTAACTCCGGGAAGTTTGCTATATGGTCAGGGATCATTACCTGGCAATATTATTAATAGCGGTCAGATTAGCCCAGGAGAAGCTGACAATACTATTGGTCGTTTGATTATCGCCGGTGATTATACTCAAATCGAAACAGGGAAATTGTTTGTAGAGATGGAAGGCAATAGTCCTGGTACCGGTTTTGATCAGCTCAATGTGTCTGGAGCAGTTAACTTGGCAGGTGTATTAGCTGTTAATGTGTTTAATGATTTTATACCTGTTGCCGGCAGTCAGTTTGAATTTATTTCTGGGGCAACGCGTAATGGCGAATTTAACTCTGCCAGTGGATTAACATTATCTACAGGTGGACAGTTATCCGTTATATACAATGAAAGCAGTGCTTTATTACGTGCTGCAGGCATAGGGTTTGAAGATCAAACTGGGCCAGTAATCAGCCAACTGCAGTTTGATACGGTTAATTTTTCAAATGCTTCTGTGCTTAATCAATCAGGACTGTTTACAACGGCAGTAACTGATCCATCGGGCGTTAGTCGGGTTGAATATATTTTAGATGGTAGGGTGCTTGGCTCTGCTGTTAATGAAACTGAGCAATATGCTCAGTTCTGGAACCCAGTTACTGTTAATGATGGCTTGCATACCTTAACGGTTATTGCTTTCGATACATTGAATAATACCAGCAGTATTACCTATAGTTTTTCTGTGGCTTTAGTACCGCCAGTAGCACCACAGATAACTCAGCCGCTTAATGGATTACTTACTAATCAACAGCAAATCACCGTCGCAGGGAGTGCTGCAGCCGAAGCAGTGCAGATACAGCTATATCTTGACGGAGTGGCAGCAGGTGAGTTGTTGAATGTCCAGTCGGGTAGTTTTAGCGGGACTTTGACATTAAATGAAGGGCTGAATCAACTGCAAGCCAAAGCAGTTAACAGGGCAGGAGAAAGTGTTCTGAGTAATAGTGTCAGCGTGGAACTGGACAGTAAAAAACCGGATGCACCCAGTGCTTTAGTTGCAACAGCTAGAGAGGCGGGTGAAGTCATACTCAGCTGGAGTCATGTAAGTAATCAGAATGTTATTGGTTTTGAATTATATAGAGCCTCAAGCTCTTTTAATGATATTGCGGGAGCAGTAAAACTTAATTCAGCATTATTAACAGAAAAGAGCTTTATTGATTTACCCGCTACGGATGGCCGTTATTTTTATCGGGTTTTAGCCGTTAACAGTGCAGGTACGCGAAGTGATTTATCTAATCAGGAACAGGCTTTATCCGATAGTGGCTTACCTCAGGCTGACAGTATTGTTTATAGCAGTACAGGTCTGGTTGACAATATTAGCGGACGTATGGCCCCTGGTCTGGTTACAGCTGTTGTGACAGTGAATGAGCCATTATTGACCACACCTTTTTTCAGTATTACACCCGATAAAGGTGTGCCAATCAGTATCGCTTTAACAAAAAATACTGATACTGAATATCAGGGCGAATTTACTATTTCGGAGTCTACACCTTCTGGAACTGCGTTTGCTGTTTTCTCGGCAAGAGATTTGGCTGGAAACAGAGGAACCGATATTTTACAGGGCAGTACATTAGCCATTGATACAGATGGTCCTTCAGTGACCCTGTTAGCTGTCACACCATTAGACCCTATTCAAAATGATGAGAATAACCCGGTCAATGTGACCGTCAGTTTGACTTTGGATGAGGCGCCAAAATCTGCAAAAACACCTAATCTTGAATATATATTGTCAGCGGCTGGGCGTATAGCAGAAACGGTTGTATTAACAGAGTTAGATTCTCTGCATTGGCAGGCGAGTTTTGAGTTACCAGCTGATGCGGGTTTAAATGAAGTTGAAACACTTAGTTTTAATTATCAGGGAATGGATGACTTAGACAATAACAGTACAGATATAAAAGGAAATAATCACTTTCAGGTTTATCAAGGCGACTTGCCTCCTCTGGATTCACCCAGTGGATTAAGCGCAACGGCATTAGCAAGTGGGCAGGTGCAGTTGCAATGGAATGCCGTGGAAACCGCTGCTGATTATGAGCTGTACCGTCAGGCACCAGGTGAAACTGAATTAACAGCGTTAATACGTAGTAATAATACTTTGCAATATATTGATGACACTGTGATTGATGGCAACTATCAATATGCTATTGCAAGTGTTAGACAAATCAATAATCAGGAAGCTATAAGCGCTTTAAGTGCAAGTGTTGAAGTTAAAGCGGATGCAACGCCACCAGCTGCGCCGCAAAATTTAGTGTTAAATTTAACCGCTGTGGGTATTGAAAGCAGTTGGTCAGCGCCACAGGATGGGGATATATTAAGTTATCGCCTATACCGTTCAGCATTACCTGAAATTAGCGATATTAATGGCATTGATCCTGTTTTATCGAATATAACAGTGCCTCAGGCCGTGGATAGTTCGCCTTCTGAACAGGAACATAGTTATGTCGTCACGGCTGTCGATCCAGCAGGAAATGAATCGTTGCCTTCTAATTCTGTTTATCTGAATTTTGGCTTATTGCCAGTTACAACTCTGAATGTTGAGCTGGTTGATGATGACTACCCGCTTATTAGCTGGACTCATTCTGCATCGGATATAGCGGGGTATGATTTATTTCTGGGTGAGGGTAGCAGTCCATTATTGCTCAATAACGGTTTATTAAGTGCTAACAGTTATGAAGATACCGGTTATGCGGGTGAGGACCGCTTATACAGTGTGCTTGCAGAAGATATTAATGGAGCACGCAGTTTAAGTCGTTCCTTATTATTGCCGGCGGTGCAATTTGAACGAATGGAATCTCAGCCTGTTAAACGCGGGATCATGAATGTTTTAAGTTATTCTGTGCAGAATAACTCGAATCACGCTATTGAACATGCTCGGTTGAAACTGGATGTTGGAGGACATGCCCATAGCTCGGCAGAATTTAGCTTAATTGCAGGAGGAACTCAGCAGATTGATGTGATTGTCGGGGGATATCAGGATTTATCTGATTTAACACCGCTTTCAAGTGTTTTGGAGATACTACCTAATGTGGGAGAACAGGTAAATATTGAGCGGAACAGCGATATTGATGTGACAAATGCAGGCCTGGTATTGCAGTTATTAACACAGGAAATGACGCGGGGTGGTACGGGTAAGGTCAGAATCAATCTGGAAAATAGCAGTGATGTTGCTTTGGAAATAGTCACTACCACAAATACAGCCAGTGCTCCTTCAGATCAGGTTCGATTTAAATTATTGGATGAAGATGGCAACGTATTGTCTACACAAGCATTTAAACAGTCTCTGGGTGCGCAAGTTCTCACCTTGGCAGATGGCAATACGGTGGCGCGTATAGAGGCAGGTGATCGTTTTGAATCTGAATGGTTTGATTTAGTTATTCCTCCATCTGCTCCGGATAATATCAGCATCGTGCTAGAAGTTGATCAGTTACATTACCACTTGAGCCAGCCTGATGTGATCAGTGTTGCGGGTTTGCAATCCAGGCAATCAATTGTGCTGGTTGAAACTGCATATAGCGGCGATATTACAGCCATCAGTCCCAGTCATGTATTAGGAACTGAAAATGTTGATATTAGTGGTAAGGCTATAGACAGAACTACGCAAGCGGCCGTTGCTCAGGTGCCTCTTAAATTGATTTTTGCAGTTAATGGATTTGAGCGTAGCATTGATGTGATAACCGATGATCAAGGGAATTTTACATACAGTTATCAACCACTGGGCAGTGAGTCCGGTTTGTATCGTGTGTCTGCTATTCATCCAGATCTACTGGAAAGGCCTGAGCAAGGGCAATTTACAGTCGGTCGAATTACACTGGATCCAACCTTAATAGATTTAAGTATTCCTAGAAATACAGAAAAGCAGATTACATTTAATGTAGGGACGGGTTTGCTAACCACCGCCAGTAATTTGCAGTTGCAGTATCTGGATGTTGATCAGACCAGTGGAAGTTTGGAACCGGGTGTTCAAGTTAGTTTGCCTGATGCGATTGTCTTATCGCCAGAACAATCAGAAACTCTCACTATAAGCATTCAGGCCGATGATACTGCGGTAGAACGGGGTTCCATATTTTTACGTTTGTTAAGTGATGAAAGTGGTAGTGAGCCACTGGCAATGGTGCGAATTAATTTTGCTTTTTCTGAAGCTATACCGGCATTATTCTCTAGTCCCAGTTTTATTGAAACAGGGGTTATTTTCGATAGTAATATTGTAGAAACACTTGAACTGGAAAATAGCGGTTTTGCAGCCTTGGAAAATGTTAGTATCAGTCTGTTAGATACCGATAGCAACCATGCTCCTTCATGGATTTACCTAATGACCGTAGCGGATCTTGGTAATCTGGCTATAGCTGAGAAAAGGGAAGTATCAATTAATGTTCAGCCTGCTAGTAGTGTTGTGGCAGAAGGCTTATATGAATTTAAATTACGCGTTGAGAGTGATAACTTAGCAATGCAGGAGATTCCCGTCTTTGTTTCAGTCAGTCAGGCGGGAACTGGAAATGTTCTATTTCATTTGTCGGATATTTATACGGCTACTTTGGATGCATCCGGAGAGTTGATACAAGGTTTAAGCGGAGCAAGTATTCAGCTACAAAAAGACAATGATACCTTGTTATATGATCAAACTCAGATAACTGATGTTGCGGGTGAGACATTGTTTACGGGTATCCCCGTTGGGGATTATAAATTTCGGGCTAAAGCTGATAACCATCAGGAATTAATCGGGCGGATCAGTATTAAGCCAGGGGTGACACTAGCGGAAGAGGTTTTTCTTGATAATACCTTGGTTACTGTTGAGTGGTCAGTAACGGAGATTGCACTGCAAGATCGTTATAATGTTGATCTTCGTGCAACATTTGAAACAGATGTTCCGGCTGCTGTTGTGGTTATTGAACCCTTAAGTATTAATTTGCCCGAAATGAGTCCAGGTGAAGTGTTTTACGGTGAGTTTACTATTACCAATTATGGATTGATAAGGGCTGATGAGGTGCAAATCGATTTCCCCGCTACTGATGAATATTTTGCTTATGAATTTTTGGCTGAAGTGCCAGAAACATTAGATGCTAAACAACGAATAACTATCCCTTATCGAGTGACAAGTTTAAAACCATTAACTAATAATACAGATGGTGTGGCAAGTGGCGGCGGTTGTTTTAGTTATGGTCCCTGTTTAACTATTCATTGGACTTTTGTCTGTACTAATGGCTTTAAAACCAGTGGGTCTTTCAAATTATGTTTTCCTGCCTGGACAGGACAATGCTCAATAAACCTTCCTCCGCCAACAGTTGTTTCAGGTGGCAGAGGTCAGATCAGGATTAGTCCTGTACGGTCGTTAGCAATTTCACCAGCGTTCTGTGCATTGTTATTAGGCATAACGCCGTGAAGTTGCTTATTTAAAAAATGATTAAGACATATACAGCCGAGCGGGAATAAAAACGTTTCGAACGGGGTACACACCCCATCCGGCAAAAAGTAATGAATACCTAAATACAGGATTAACGCCATGCCTTCAAATCGTATTTCTACAAGCTTAAATTCAGGTACCTATTTCCTGACATTTACCGTTGAGCGTTGGTACTATTTGTTTGACCGGTTTAATCGCTGGCAGATATTAGCTGATTCTTTACGCTATTGCCAAGAGCATAAAGGCCTGGAGCTGAATGGCTATGTATTTATGCTGAATCATCTACATTTAATTGTAACTTCACCCGATGTGGCGGGGTTAGTTCGTGATTTTAAGCGTTTTACGTCTAAACAACTAAAGACCAATATTGAATTGCATGAACCGAGGGTACTGAGTTTATTTGTCGACAATAAAGGTGTATATCGGTTTTGGCAGAATGCTAATGCTCCAAAGAAAATTGAAAATCCAAGTTTTTATCTCCAGAAACTAAAGTATATCCATGAAAACCCTGTTCGCAAAGGTTATGTTGCTCAACCAGAGCACTGGCTTTGGTCTTCGGCAAATCAACGTTCATTGTTGATGCTTAGGTTTTTATAGACCTTAGTTGTTACTAATAGATCAATTGTTAATGGTAAGGCTAAAACTAAAGGTTAGGGGCCGGGTGATAGATCGTTCTGTAAGGGTTGAATGATTAGACATAAACGTTTCGGACGGGGTGAATACCCCGTCCGGCATCTAGACCTTATACCAGAGCGGGACGGGGTTTGTAACCCCGTACTGAATGTTTGAACCATTCCGATAGATCGCTTGTGATTATTATTATTTGCTGATGGTTTAACTCTTTTGGGCATTAAAAGTATTTAACAAAAACGTTTTGAGCTGTTACTAATAGATCAATTGTTAATGGTAAGGCTCAAACTAAAGGTTTGGGGCAGGGTGATACCTCGTCCAGTAAGGGGTGGATGATTAGACATAAACGTTTCGAACGGGGTGAATACCCCGTCCGGCATCCGTTTCGAACAGGGTAAACACCCTGTCTGGCATCTGATAGGCTAGCGTCAGTTTTTTTTGCAATATAAGAAGGTAAATATTTTATTATATAAAAATATTCATTTAAAAACTGTTTAAAAACAAATAGATAAAAATAGCGGCATAATTTGTGCAGTTATTACTGGCGGGGAAAATGCTTACAAAATAATAAGAATGAAGTCTGTTCAAAAAAATAACATCTATATCTACTCTTTTATATTGGCTATTGCCACTTTTTTTACATACTCTGGTCCGCTACAGGCCGAGGAATCCGTGTGTGCGGAGGTAAAAATTGAAATCAAACAAGAGTTGACACTTGAGCGTCAGGCCTTTGATGCCCATATGCGAATTAACAACGGTCTGGACAATATTTCTTTAGACAATGTTCAGGTCGATGTAAAATTTTCTGACAGTCAGGGTAATCCAGTACTTGCAACATCTGATACCAATGACAGCAGCGCCAGCTTTTTTATCCGTATAGACAGTATGGAGGGGATTAGTGATGTGAGTGGTAGCGGCGAAGTGTTACCCAAAACCTCGGCCGATATACACTGGTTAATTATTCCCGCTCCCGGTAGTGCAGGGCAACTGGCCTCCGGGAAACTGTATCTGGTCGGCGCAACATTACGTTACAACCTGGGCGGTGAAGAGAATGTGACCGAAGTCACCCCCGATTCCATTTATGTTAAACCCTTGCCAGAATTATCACTGGACTACTTTTTAACCAGAGACGTCTATGCCGATGACCCCTTTACACAGGAAGTCGAACCGTCAGAACCTTTTACATTGGGTGTGCGTGTTAGTAATAACGGTTCTGGAACAGCAAAAAAATTAGCGATTGATTCAGCGCAACCGAAAATTATTGAAAATGAGCAAGGATTGCTGATTGGTTTTAAAATTATAGGCAGCTACTTAAACGACGAAGTGGTTAAAAACTCCTTATTGATAGACTTTGGTGATATTTCCCCCGCTGAATCGAAAGCCGGTCGCTGGGTGATGCAAACCACTTTATCGGGGACTTTTACCGAGATAGAAGCCAGCTTTACCCATGCCGATGAATTAGGCGGTCAGTTAACATCCTTAATCAAAGACATCAATAGCCACCTACTGCTTAGGGATGTTATCGTTGATCTACCCGGCCGAGATAAAGTCCGTGACTTTCTGGCCAAAGACGGCGATGTATTACGCGTTTACGAAACAGACAGTGTCGATACCGTGGTCACCGATCAAAGCGCTCAGTCAACACTGGTGTTGGATCAGCAAAACGGCTCGCAGGCTTTCTTTGACCTGAATACACCCCAAACAGCCGGCGTAATGTACGTTCAATTCCCAGATCCCTATTCCGGCAGTAAAGAAATTAAAAGCGTTATCCGTTCCGATGGCAAACGCATCCTGCCGGAAAATGCCTGGTTATCCAAAACCCGCAATGCCAGCGTCTGGAGCTATTTTGTCAACTTTTTTGACAGTAATGGCAAAAGCCATTATCGCGTCGAATTTGATGATCCTCAAGCAGGCCCTAGAACACCTGTGATGCAATTTATTGCCGATAAAACCGTGTTTGAAGGCCATCAAATCAGTTTTATCGTTGAAGCCAGTGACCCGGATGGCACTATACCCAGCCTGAGTGCAAGCGCATTACCAGCAGGTGCAATATTTATAGACCAGGGCGAAGGTGTCGGTGTGTTTGACTGGACACCGGATTATGATCAGGCCGGTGTTTATGATATTAGCTACCAGGCAACAGACGGTCAATTCACCGCCAGGCGCACCGCACGGATAACCGTGCTGGATAAGCCACAAGTTATCAAAACCTATGATGTGATTTTGCAAAAAGGTTTTAATATCATCAATTATCCGGTTGAAGTTGCTGCACAACATGCAACATGTATGGCACTGCTCAACAGTCTGGGTGATGCAAGCATAGTGAACTCAATTAGCCGTTATAATCCGTTAACTGGACTGATAGACAAATGTGATCACAGCGCTAACAGTAACTTTGCCATAGAAACTGGAGATGCACTGATAATTGACATGATGCTGGCAGATAGTCTGCAAGTAACAGGCGCGCAAACCTGTCCTGTCTGGCTGGTACACCCGGGTCCTAACTATGTAGGTCACCCATCAGCGTCACAAGATACCGCTTGTTATGATCTGTTAAATGCAGCAAATGGCACAGCCAGCAGCCTGCAAAAATTTAACCGTAAAACAGGCCGATTTGAATCCTGCAGCTGGCAACAAGGGCAAGCGACAGGCAACAACTATTCGATAGGGCCAATGGATGGATTGATACTTAACATGAACAGTCATCAGTTCATTACATTACCGGGGTGTGAATAAATATGCTGAGAATGAAAAATAACATTCTAATAATTATTCTGTTGTTAACTGTAATGACAGCACAAGCAGCCAGTCTTGACTGGATAGCAACTGCAGGGGGCGAATGGAGCCAGAGCACGAACTGGAGTGGCGGAGCTATTCCAGGTCCATCGGATTCGGTGACGATTAATTTAGATCCAGGGGCGGTCGTGACGTATACGGGGGCGGAAACTGTTATTCAGGGGATGATGTTGACTGGAAACCTTCATATCAATAGTGGCAGCATAACGCTACAGAATACTTCACAGATGAGTGGCAACCTTATTGTGCAAAGTGGCGGTTCATTAATAAGCTCAGGTGTTGGTGTTACCCTGACGATTACAGGAACTGTATTGATAGATAACGCTAATGTCATCGCTTTAAATGGCGCGCATATCAGTCTGCCTGATGAAACCCGGTATCAAGGAGAGGGAGAGTTAAGCGCCATCGGCATGGGCAGTCTTCTGGATATGCCAGGCTTATCCAATATCGGTATTGGCAGCCCGGGTTCCACAGATATTACAGAAGGATTCTCTCGATTAATATCGTTCTATCATAATTCGCCGAGCGGATTAGATACTGGGCCGGCCAAAGGTATTAACCAAGCATTTTCGAGAAATATATCCTTCTACCACAAGTCGCCGACTGGATCTGAAACGGGCCCGGCCATGGGTATCAACCAAGGCTTTTCGAGGAATATATCGTTCTATCACAAGTCGCCAACGGGATCTGAAACAAGCCCGGCCATGGGTGTTAACGAAGCGTTTTCGAGGAATATATCGTTCTATCACAAGTCGCCAACGGGATCTGAAACGGGCCCGGCCATGGGTGTTAACCAAGCGTTTTCGAGAAATATATCGTTCTACCACAAGTTGCCGGCTGGATCAGAAACGGACCCCGCCATGGGTATAAACCAAGGTTTTTCCAGACAAATAGTGTTTGAGAATTTGCCGCCACCGGAATAATTATGTTGTTGTTGGGTTAGGGCTGAGCCGTAACCTGACAATGATGCTTGCTGGGTTAAGCTGTTGCTAACCCAAGCTATAAAAAAATGAATTGATTAAGGGTAAAACAAAGCAGGAGTTATGATGAAAACAAGGGCTGTAACAAATCTAAAGTGTTGGCTAATGGTAATGGCCATGTGCGTCCCATTGCAACAGGTTTATGCCGATTTGCTGATACCGGGTATCAGTGGTGTGATTGGTGTGCAAGGGTCAGATGGCGATCTGCTACCAACAGATAATATCACCATCGATTTATCCCTGGCCAAAGACGGCAACTGGGACAGTCCGGGTGATGGAAATGGTGTTTATGACCGTTCTAAATGGGCGGTAGTGTTTAAATATAACAGCATCGATATCCCTACAGGAACAACAGTTACATTTACCAATCATCCCAGTGGTGCGCCGGTAGTTTGGTTGGTGACGGGGCCAGTTGATATAGTGGGCTCAGTGCAATTAAATGGACAAACCGGCGTAGCAAGTATTCGTTGGCCGACAACTCCCGGCCCGGGTGGTTTTCCGGGAGGGACGGGTAGGTACTCTACAATGCTTAGTGGTAGCGGCGGTTATGGCCCTGGTGGTGGTAGAAGTAATCATGATGATCATGGAAGCTATGCTACAACAGGTGGCGGTAATGTACCTGGCCATAAATACGGTCATCCAAGAATTTTACCGCTAATCGGGGGCTCGGGCGGCAGCGGTGAATCAGGTCGTGCATATAGCGGTGGTGCTGGGGGAGGGGCCCTGTTAATCGTTTGCAGTCAAACGATTAATAACGCGGGCAGCATTCAGGCAAGAGGCGGGAGTAGGGCCGGTTCAGCAGGAACTGGTAGTGGTGGTGCAATCCGCTTAATTGCTGACACAATCAGCGGTGGCGGTAGCATTTATGCCGATTCACTTTATGTTGGTGGTCTGGGGCGAATTCGCCTGGAGACTTTAAACTATACGGGTAGCCATTTTACTGTTCCTGAAGTGGCCATTAATGCCCCCGACGATCCAATACAGATTTGGCTACCGGAAGCGGCTCCTACTGTTCGTGTTCAATCAGTCGGCAACCAAGCGATTGCCGCGGATGCTGATGTTATCGGAAGTCCCTTAACGGGTAGCACCGATTATCAGCTGGATAACCAGGCTTTAGTCAATATCGTGCTGGAAGCCAGAAACGTAACGCAAGATGCTACGGTCAGAGTCAGAATTGTAAAATTATACGGTGTGCCTTTAGAAGTAACTGCTTTATATAGCAGTGGTACCGATGCGCTTTCAACCTGGACCGCCAATGATGTGAATCTGCCCTTAGGGACTTTCACTATCCAGGCTCAAGCCATTAACCCCATTCAATAAACGTCATTTAACTCGACGTTAAGGGTCAAATATGCAACTTCCGAAAATTCACTACAGCTTTTTTTTAGCCTTGCTATTGATACTCAACAGTATCTTCGCAGCAGCCCAAGCGGATAATACCCGTATCAAGGCGTTGCAAGGAGGTGTGGTGAATTTACCCGGGGTGACTCATATTATAGGGTTGGGTAATGGCGTCGATGTTATTGCCGATGGTGAAGGCAGTACAGTCAAATTGCCAAATTTACAACTTATCATCGACGATGCCGACGGCCTGGATTCCTCGCTGGAAGCCGTGAATCAGGGCCTGATTGAGCTTAACAGCACTGAGGCTACTGAACTGGGTAATCATGTTAATCTACATGTTACACCTACGGGTAGTTACCGTTTCAATACTCTGTCATTAACACTAGGCAGCCTGTTATATGGTCAGGGCACCTTACCCGGTAATATTATCAACGGCGGCAAAATCAGCCCGGGGGAAGGTACAAATACAATCGGTCGCCTGATTATCGCAGGTGATTACACCCAAACCTCACTTGGTCGTCTGGCCGTAGATATGCAAGGCGAAATTCCGGGCAGTGGTTTTGATCAATTTAATGTCACCGGCGCAGTAAATCTGGCGGGTGCTTTGGACCTAAGCGTCTTTAATAATTTTGTGCCCTATGCAGGCAGTAACTTCGAATTTATTTCCGCAACTGCCCGTAGTGGAAACTTTACTCAATCCACCGGCCTGACTTTGTCAACCGGTGGGCGTTTATCCCTTGTTTACACCGACACAGCTGCTTTATTACATGCCGCTGGTATCGGCTTTCAGGACCAGACCGGGCCAATATTGAGCAGTGAACAGTTTAATGCTGTAGCTTTTTCCCATGGTTCAGTCATTGACCTTTCCGGCCAATTTACCGCCAGCGTTACAGACCCCTCAGGCGTAGGCCGGCTTGAATACGTGCTGGATGGTGTCGTGCTGGGCAACGCTCATAGTGCCGATAATCAGTATGCTTTACCCTGGAATCCTCTAACTGTCAGTGATGGCCTGCATACGCTAACCCTGACAGCTTTCGATACCCTTAATAATACTACCAGCCGAACCTATAGTTTTAATGTGGCGCTGGCAGCTCCGTCTGCACCGCAGATTAACCAGCCAGCTTCAGGGCTTATCACTAATCAAGCTAATATCACTGTCAGCGGCAGCGTAGCAGCAGAAACCAGCCAGGTACAGCTGTATCAAAATGGCAGTACGGTAGGCGGATTGCTGACTGTCGAGTCCGGCAGTTTTAGCGGCCCAGTAACTTTAATCGAAGGCAACAACACCCTACAGGCCAAAGCAATCAACCGCGGTGGTGACAGCGGCTTCAGCAATACGGTCAACGCCACATTGGATAGCAATAAACCGGACGCAGCAACTGGCCTGACAGCAACAGCCAGAGAAGCTGGCGAAATTGTACTGACCTGGAGCCAGGTCAATAACCAGAATGTGGTTGCTTATGAAGTTTATCGTGCAAGCAGTGCATTTAGCGATATTGCTCAGGCAAGCAAACTCAATACCAGCTTATTAACACAAGCCCGTCTGGATGACTTACCTGCTATAGATGGAAATTATTTTTACCGGGTGGTTTCAGTTAACAGCGCAGGCACCCGCAGTGATCTGTCTAATCAAGCACAGGCTTTTTCTGACAGCGCACAACCACGTGCAGAAAGCATTATCTACACTAGCAACGGCATGGTGGACAGTGTAACCGGGCGTATGGCACCTGGACAGGTATCTGTTGCCGTAACCGTAAATGAAGCCTTATTGACCACGCCATTCCTAAGTATTACACCGGATAAAGGCGTACCGGTCAGCGTAGCCTTGAGCGGCATCAGCGATACCGAATATCAGGGCAGTTTTAGTATTAACGAAAATACTCCGTCCGGAACCGCCTATGCGGTATTCTCGGCACGTGATAAAGTGGGCAACCGCGGCACCGATATAGTGGTCGGCTCCACCTTAGCGATAGATACTGATGGCCCGGTCGTCACTCTGCTGCAAGTCACGCCTGAAGACCCAATTAAAAACGATGAAAACAGTCCTGCTACAGTCAATCTGACTTTTGTCTTGGATGAAGCAGCAAAAGCCGGCCAGCCACCGGTATTAGAGTATCAGTTATCTGCCGAAGGCCGTACGGTTGAAGCGATCAGTCTGACAGAACAGGATCCGACCCATTGGAATGGCAGTTTTGTTTTACCTGCTGATGCCGGATTGAATGAAATCGAAACCCTCAGTTTTAACTATCAGGCTGAGGATGACCTGGATAATATCAGCACCCAGATTAACGGCAACAACCGCTTTCAGGTGTATCAAGGTGATTTACCACCATTAGACCCACCCAGTGGATTAACCGCAGTGGCATTGCCGGACGGTCAGGTGCATCTGCAATGGAATGCAGTCGAGATGGCGGCAGATTATGAAGTTTACCGGCAGGCCCCGGGAGAAACAGAACTGACTGTTTTAAAACGCAGCAGCAACACCCTGGAGATAATTGATAACACCCCGGTAGACGGCTTGTATCACTATGCCGTTGCCAGCATTAGACAAATCAATAATCAGGAATCAGCCAGTGCCTTATCGGCCAGTGTCGAAGTCAAAGCCGATGCCAGCGCCCCGGATGCGCCACAGAATCTGGCCTTGAAGCTGGCCGCTGTCGGCATAGAAACAACATGGGATGCGCCACAGGATGATGATAGCCTGAGTTATCGTTTGTACCGATCAGCCTTGCAGGAAATTACCGAGCTTAACGGCCTAACAGCCGTGTTAACTGATATTACAGCAACCCGGGCAGTAGACAGCGCCCCCTCAGAAGCTGAACACAGCTATGTCGTCACAGCAGTCGACCCGGCCGGCAATGAATCCCTGCCGTCCAATTCCGTGTACCTAAACTTTAACTTATTGCCAGTCAGCACATTAAGCGTTGAGCAGATTGACGAGCAATATCCGCTCGTCAGCTGGACACATGGCGCAGCGGATATAGCCGGTTACGATTTATTTCTCGGCGCAGGCACAAGCCCGTTAGCGCTCAATAACGGGTTGCTAACAGGCAACAGCTATGAAGATGAAGGTTACAACAATGATGACCGGCACTACAGCGTCATTGCCGAAGATAATAATGGCGCTCGCAGTCTTAGCCGGTCATTGCTATTGCCTGCAGTACAGTTTGAACGTAACGGTCAGGCCCCGGTTAAACGAGGCATAATGAATATTGTGTCTTTTACCGTGCACAATCAATCCGCACAACTGATCGAACAGGCACGGATGAAAGTGGAAATTAGCGGCCGTACACACAGATCAGCTGAATTGGTACTGGCACCCGGCGCAACTCAGCAGGTCGAGGTTATAGTCGGCGGCTATCAGGATCTGTCAGATTTAAGCACACTGACAACCACCCTGGAAATCACCCCAAATGCAGGGGAACAAGTACATATTGTCCGTAATATCGAGACTGAAGTAATCGATGCAGGTCTGACCCTGCAACTGTTGACTCAGGAAATGACCCGTGGCGGCACAGGCAAAGTCAGAATCAGTCTGCTAAACAGCAGCGAAGTGGAACTGGAAATGATCACCGCAACACAGACCGCCAGTGCACCATCAAATCAGATACGCTTTAAATTACTGGATGAAGACGGTAATGTACTGTCCACCCAGTCATTCAAACAGGCACTCGGCGAAAAGGTCGTCACCTTGCCAAACGGCAACACCGTCGCACGAATAGCTGCCGGAGACCGCTTCGACTCAGACTGGTTCGATCTGGCGATACCGGGATCAGCACCGGATCGCATCAGCGTAGTGCTGGAAATCGATCAATTGCATTATCATCTAAGCCAGCCGGATAGCATCAGCATCGTTGGGCTGCAATCCAGACAGGCGGTGACATTAATCGACACCAGCTATACAGGCAGTATTACAAGCATTAGTCCAACACATGTATTAGGCAGTGAAGACATTGTGATTACAGGACAGGCCCTGGATCGTAGCAACAATACCCCGTTAGGCTTAGTGCCACTGAAACTGATCCTCAGCAACAATGGTTTCGAGCGGAGTATCGATGTCTTTACCGGGACAGATGGCAGTTTTAGTTATACCTATACCCCGTTAAGCAGTGAATCCGGCCTGTACCGAGTATCCTGTATACACCCCGATTTACTGGAAAGACCCGAGCAAGGCCAGTTTACCGTGGGTCGCGTGACCATCGACCCGACGCTGATTGAACTGAGCATGCCACGCAATGCCGATCAAAGACTAAACTTTACAGTCGGCACCGGCCTGGGCACCACCGCAACAAATCTGCAACTGCAATACCTGGATGCAGACCAGACTACGGGTAGTCCGGAACAAGGTATACAAGTGAGCTTGCCTGCACC
>ENA-ORXI01001847-ORXI01001847.1-sediment-metagenome-genome-assembly--contig:-NODE-1847-length-16039-cov-7.869503_pt1 | contig 16039 bp, 13 predicted proteins | sample MGYA00237861_ERZ511468 | MGnify/ENA primary metagenome ERZ511468 (study PRJEB26299, sample SAMN06266213) | sediment metagenome | isolation source: Hudson Canyon methane seep mesocosm | place... | reverse complement strand
AGAAAAAAATTAAATTAATTATACAAATTTCTTGTTTTAATGAGGAGCATACGTTACCTCATACGTTTGAAGCGCTTCCTCGTAAGATTTCTGGTGTTGATGGTGCTGACCCGTTTTTTTAGGAAAGGCATCGATGCCTGTGTACAGTATGGGGTTGATATTATTGTAAATACCGATGGAGATAATCACTACGATGGTAGGGATATTGAGAAATTGACTTTTACCCATCATTAATAAACTAGCTGATATCGCCATCGGTGACAGAGAGGCTTTAAAAATACTGTTGTTTCTTTACTCAAATGCGGTATTAACTGTACTAAATGATGTTTTTACAGTTTGGCCTAATGATGTAACAACAAGTATTGATACAATAGCAATTAGTGCAACCATGATTGCGTATTCAACCATTGTTGCCCCCTTTTGTTTCTTCATTACATTGAATTTTTTCATATTTTTAAGAATGTTTAAGTTAAAAAAATATTTTACCCATTAAGAATGTATATGTGAGACTGATTGGTAGTTGGTTAATGATGTCAAAAGTGTTCCATACACAATATATAAGACATTAGAGCCGTTTTAGCCTTAAATTGTGCTTGTTTTTGAGATTAAATAAAGCCATCTTAATAGCAACTAGAATTGAGTATAATCCTTAAGCCATATAAAAATAAAGCAATTTATAAAGAGGTTTGTAAAGTTGATTTACTTAAAGACATAATATATGTGTTAGTGATTTGCCCTTTTTGGTATTAATGTTCAAATTAAGTTGTAAATGTAATGGAAAGTAAACAGAAAAAAATTAAATTAATTATACAAATTCCTTGTTTTAATGAGGAGCATACGTTACCTCATACGTTTGAAGCGCTTCCTCGTAAGATTTCTGGTGTTGATGAAATTAAGGTTTTGGTTATAGATGATTGCAGTACTGATGCTACTGTGAATGTTGCCAAAGAACTGGGTGTTGACTATATATTAGAGAATAAGAAGAATATGGGACTTGCCCGTTCTTTTAGAAAAGGGGTGGATGCTTGTTTGCAGCATGGAGCAGATATCATTGTTAACACCGATGGAGATAATCAATACGATGGTAGGGATATTGAGAAATTAATTTTTCCGGTGTTAAATAAGCAAGCTGATATTGCCATTGGCGATAGGGAAACTGCAAAGATACCGCATTTTTCTGTACTTAAAAAAGTTTTACAGCGATGGGGCAGTTTTGTTGTAAGGCAGTTGTCTGGTGTTGATGTGCCCGATGCAGTGAGTGGTTTTAGGGCTATTTCTCGAGAGGCTGCGATTCGCTTAAATATTGTATCGTCTTACACTTATACTACTGAAATGATTATTCAGGCGGGAATAAAGCATATGGTAGTGAGTTCTGTGCCGGTGAGGACTAATCCAAAAACACGACCTTCTCGTTTATTTTCTCATCCGTTTAAATTTGTTCAAAGGCAGGCAACTATAATGTTGCGTATGTATGCAATGTACAAACCCTTACACTTTTTCTTTTATATTGGTTCAGTGTTTACTATTATTGGGCTTGTCCCTGTTATAAGATTTATGTCGTTCTATTTTGCAGGCGCAGGGGAGGGGCATATACAATCGCTGGTCTTAGGTGGCGTGTTTTTGTTAATGGGGCTGGTTACTTATCTGGTTGCTTTAGTGGCTGATTTGCAAAACTTTAACCGGCAATTAATAGAAATGACTTTGGAAAAAGTTAGGCGGATGGAGCTAAAGGGTGACGGTGAAAATGATCCAAATAAAGACAGGTTTTAGCTTTGCTTGCTTGTGAATCAAAAAAAAGATTGTTAGTCACGGCATCTACATTTCCTCGTTTTGAAGGAGATACGGAAGCTCGTTTTGTTTTTGATTTATGTAGAAAACTGACTCGTTATTTTGATGTAACCGTTTTAGTACCTGCTGACCCTGATGCTTTGCTTGAAGAAAAAATGGCGGGGGTGAATGTTATTAGATACAGGTATGCTCCATTACGCAAAATGGAGAAGCTGGCTTATCCTGGCGCTATAATTCCCAGGTTACAAGCCAAGCCTTATTACTGGCCTTTGGTTCCGATGATGATGGCTGGATTATTTTGGGCGGTGATAAAAGAGATATCTGTTCATCGATACGATGTTGTTCATGCGCACTGGCTTATGCCCCAAGGTATTATTCAATCATTTATTTCTTTAAAAAAAGACGCACCTCCCTATGTTGTTACTTCACATGGTGGTGATATTCATTCTTTTAATCACCCTGTTTTTTTAAAAATGTTTCGGTGGGTTGTTAATGGTTCATCTGCTTTGACTGTCGTGTCAAGTGAGATAAAGACTACGATTAAGAAAAAGCTTAGGCTTAGTGATGCATTAAAAATAGATGTGGTTTCTATGGGTGCTGATTTTGAGCATTTTAATCCAAAATATAGGGATGAAAATTGGCCTGAAGCAAATGGCTTGGCATTGCCTGTTTTTTTATTTGTTGGCAGAATTGCGGAAAAAAAGGGTCTTAAATTCTTAATTGAAGCATTTGCTACACCAATAATGAAGCAACGGCAATGTTCTTTGCTTGTTGTAGGAGATGGACCTTTAAAGAAACAATTACAAGATTATGTTAAAGCGCTTGATCTTAGTCAGAAAATTAATTTTTTAGGCGGTGTTAATCATAATGAGCTGAAAAAAATCTATGCATCTGCAGACGTTTTATGTGTTCCTTCAATTACTGCGAAAAATGGAGATGCTGAAGGGTTGCCAACGGTAATTATAGAGTCTGCTGCAAGTGGTATTCCTTGTATTGCTAGTCGATCTGGGGGGATTTCCGATATAGTTCATGACAATGAGACTGGCTTATTGGTGGAGCAGAAAAGTGTGGATGAGTTGGTGAGTGCTTGTATTAAGTATATTGAAGCGCCAGAACTGAGAAAAAAACATGGCTTGGCTGCTAGGGCTTTGGCTAAGAATTATGATTGGAATGTGGTCGCTGAAAAATATGCAAAAGTTATTAATCAGGCGATACAACAAATAAACTAATAATCAGTACATTTCGTAACGGAAATTTAATTTATATGACAGCTATTTATATTGATTGTACGGATCTGTGCTATGCCAATTCAAATACGGGTATTCAAAGGGTTGAGAGGAATATTATCCGTTCGGCAATCGAGTTGAGTGAGTCATTTGGTGTAACCGTTATACCGGTTGCCTATCTTGGTAAATATGCTGGTTTGCGGCGGGTGCATAAGGATAAAGATGATGGTCTTTGGAAATTAGGCTATTTTGAGAAAGTCTATTTAAGTTGTTTGGAGCCTAAGCGTTTGCGATTGGTTTCTAAAGCAGTTTTTCCTGCTATAGCGGTTCTTTTGGAAAGATATTGGGACAAGATACGTTATTTGTTGTTACCTGTTTTAGTTCTTATATTACCTTTGATGTGTTTTTTGTCGGTACTGGTTGTTTTTTGTCGTGGTAACTCGCTTAAATTAGAGAAAGGGGATGTCTATTTTATTCCAGGCCCATCCTGGTGGGTATATGATTTAAAGCAACAGTTTGTCGCAGTAAAATCAGTAGGGGCAAAAGTTATGGTATTGCTACATGATATAATAGCTATTGACCATCCTGATTACTGTGATAATAAACTTTCCGCTGCATTTTCTCATCACATTGAGACTGTTCTGGCGTATTCAGATACATTGTTTTTTGATTCCGAATACACAAAAACAAAGCTTAAAGCGTATTTTTTGAGAAGTCATATTGGTTGTTCTTCTGAGTTGGTAGTGAATTATCCTGGGTTTTCAATTGATCTGGTCAATAGTGATCGTAGTGTGAGGTCTTTTGTTTCTTCTGCAACAAATGACGCGTATATTGCTGTCAGTACTTTGGAGCCTAGAAAGAACCATCAGTATTTGTTAGATGCATTTGATTTGATTTGGCATAAAGCGCCTAATGTTAAGCTATGTATCATAGGTAAATATGGTTGGAAATCTGAAAAAATGGTTGAACGTATTGTTTCCCATCCGTATTACGGAAAGCAGTTGTTTTGGTTTGAAGATCTTGATGATAATGAGTTGCTGTATGCATACCGGAATGCGAAAGCCTGTATTTATCCTTCTATAGTTGAGGGATTTGGACTGCCTTTGATTGAAGCTTTATCTTTAGGCTGTCCTGTTTTTGCGAGTGATATTCCTGTTTTTCATGAGGTGGCAGGGGATTGTTGTCAATATTTTTCTTTGGACGAGCAGGAATCTTTAGTTAATTTGATTGTTAAGGATCAAGATGTTGATGCAGATGCAGTTAGTGAACTTAATTCATTTTCTTGGCCTGATTGGAAACAATCAACAAGTCATCTGCTAAAGCATATGATTAAGTAGATAATATTTTGTTATAGTTTTAGGAATTTAAGTTAATGCGTATTGCTCTTTTAACGCCTTATTTTGCGCCCGATGTGTATAGCGGTATTGCCCAGTATATTGAGGATCTAGCGCTACAGTTGGCAAATAATGGTCATGATGTCGAGGTCTTTTCAATATGTTATAAGTCTCGTTGTGCTTATGAAGAACGAAATGGTTTTAAGGTTTTTTGGGTATTAAATTCTAAAACTTTGTGGTCTAAAAGAATGCCTTTTTTAGGTGTTGTGAGAATGTCGTTTAAGACAAGAAGTCTTTTGAAAAAAAGGCATGTTTTTAAACCATTTGATATTGTTGAGTACCCGAATGACGGTGTGATTGGGTTGGCTGCTTTGTTATTGAAATTACCTTGTCCTTTGCCTAAATTTGTTAACCGATTGTCATCACCAAAAGCGGTATATATCAAATTACGGAACTATTATCGATTTACTGAATATATTGAAGGACTTCAAGCTCGATTATCTGATGCGATAATTGGTAATACGCAGGCAAATCTTGATATTTGCCGCCAAGCATATGGTTTTTCAAGTGATTTGGCACATTGTGTTATTTTGCACGGCTTGTCTGTTGAGAGTGAGTCAGTTGTAGAGCCTTGTGTTTTAAATAATGATAATAAGTTAAGCGTATTTTTTTTGGGGAGGATGGAGGATAGAAAGGGATTCGATTTGTTAGTTAAATCATGGCCGATGGTTGTCTCTGCTGTTCCAAATGCTAGGTTAATTGCGGCTGGTGAAGATATGCCTTATAGAGAGGGACAGTCTTTTTATAACTGGGTAGTTAGTGAAGCGGATTCTAAGGTTTTTGATAGTATTGAATATCTTGGATCTATCTCTTTTGAAGAGAGGGAAATGAATTTTCAATGTTGTGATATATGTGTTATCCCTTCTCGGTATGAGTCTTTTTGTATAACGGCTCTTGAGGCTATGAGACATTCTAAGCCAGTGGTTTGCTTTGATGTTGGCGGCATATCTGAGGTTGTTTCTCATGATGTTTCAGGTTTATTAGTACCACAAGAATCATGTGAACAATTGGCTGAAAGTTTAATCACTTTGTTAAAAAATAAGGAAAAAAGGGTGTTGTTGGGAAATAATGCTTACCATGAATTGCTTAGTAAATTTACATTAAGTCAGATGCTATCTAAAACAGAAGACTTTTATTATTCACTGATATTACCAAGATAACATTAAATATGGCAGGTATGGAATGAACTCAATTGCGGCGGTTATTGTGACTTTTAATCGCAAAGATTTACTTGTAGACTGTTTAACGTCATTGTTAAATCAAACAAAGCTGCCAGACCAGGTTTTTATTATTGATAATGCTTCAACTGATGGAACGCAGAGTGCTCTACAAGCCCTTGGGTTTTTAAATAATTCTTTAATCAAATACCATTTTTTACCTGAAAATACGGGAGGGGCAGGTGGTTTTGTCCACGGTATGAAGCTTGCTTTTGAACAAGGCATGGAATGGGTTTGGATGATGGATGATGATGCTTTAGCCGAATCGGATGCGTTAGAAAACTTATTTAAAACCCCGTTAAATAAGCAATGTGTCTATGGTTCGGTTGTCACGGGACATAATGATTCCCAGTTGTGTTGGCCTGTTGACTCTATGTCAGATAAACGAATTAATGCTATTGAGCATTTAACTGATCAGCATACTGCTGTTTATTTTCATCCTTTTTTGGGGTTTTTAATTAATCGGCAACTTGTTGAAAAGGTAGGTTTTCCGGATGAAAGTTTCTTTATTTCTGGGGATGATTTTGATTATTGCCTAAATATTAGAGGGCATGGCGGTACTGTTTTTTTATGTAGTGATAGCCGCTTGAAACATCCGGTGCCACCAAGAAAAGTAATTAATGTTTTAGGCTATCACTTTACTATGCTTGTACAAGCGCCTGGGCGTTCTTATTATAATATCCGAAATAAAATTGTTATTGCGCGTCGGTATTACGGTATTCGTTTATGGACTCATACCTTACCTAGCATCATTTTTAGGTTATTAGTTTGCCTTTGTAGTGATTCAGATAAGTGGGGGCAAGCAAGAGCTTATTATTTTGCAATTTTTCATGGCTTAACGAATAGACTTGGCAGGTATTCTCTTTGAAATTAAATTACATGGCTATTTACCTACCACAGGTTGCTTCCATTTAGCCCCTCAAGACACGGCGTAAATACATCCTTGTAGCCTTAGCGACAGCATCCCTGCTGTCAACAGTCTTGAGAAACAAAGTGGAAACAACTTGTAACCGGTACTTTATTAATAGGTATGTTAAATTATTCTGCGTTAATTTTATATTTAGTTTGGCGATTATTTAAGGTGAGTTGAGGTTAGTTGTGAAAAAACATTTTTTAATTGTCGGAGCTGGTTTTGCCGGCTGTACGCTAGCAAGAAATTTGGCCGAAGCTGGTTTTAACGTCAGTATCATTGACAAGCGTAGTCATATCGCAGGGAATGCTTTTGACGAAGTTGATGAACATGGTATTTTAGTTCACCGTTATGGCCCGCATATATTTCATACTAATGCCAAGTCTGTGTTTGATTTTTTGTCACGTTTTACGAAATGGCGAGATTATGAACATAAGGTTTTAGCCTATTTGGATGGGCAACATTATCCGATTCCAATTAATCAGGATACGGTTAATAAGTTGTATGGACTGGATTTAAATGAAGCAGGGGTTAAGCAGTTTTTTGAGGAAAATAGGATTCCATTTGAAAATCCAAAAAACAGTGAAGAGGTGGTGTTAAATTCAGTCGGTGAGGATTTATATCAAAAGTTTTTTTATGGATACACAAAAAAACAGTGGGGACTTGAACCTTCACAGTTGAGTGCCGGTGTAACATCTAGAATTCCGGTTCGATGTAATCAAGATGATCGTTATTTTACTGATCAATATCAGGCGATGCCTTTAAATGGCTATAGTAAAATGTTTGAAGCAATGTTGGATCATCCACTTATTTCGATAAAGTTAAATTGTGATTATTTACAGAAAAAAGATGAGTTTGATCCGGATTTTTTGATTTACACGGGGCCAATTGATGCATACTTCAAGCATTGTTATGGCCGATTACCTTATCGTTCTTTACAATTTGAGCATCAGCATATTGCGGATAATGAACAATTGCAAAAGGTGGGAACTGTTAATTATCCCAATGAATTTGACTATACTCGTATTACGGAATTTAAACATTTAACGGGGCAGGTTACGGACAATGGGACCTCTATTGTTAAAGAGTATGCTTGCGATGAGGGAGATCCGTATTATCCAATCCCTAGGCCTAGCAATGAAGCTTTGTATCAACAATATAAAGCATTAGCTGAAAAGGAAGAGAATGTGTATTTTGTCGGTCGATTAGCTCAATACCGCTACTATAATATGGATCAGGTGGTTGCTGCCGCATTGAAATTAGCTAATAACTTGACTGATTCAATATCTGCATGATGAAGGAGCATAAATAATGCGGGTGGTTTTTTTATGTAAAAGGACTTATATGGGGAATGATGTCATTGTAGATCAATATGCTCGACTTTTTGAGTTTCCCTATCAGTTAGCTAAGCAAGGCAATGAGGTCTCTGCTGTTTGTTTAAGTTACTATGGCTCATCAACTGGTCAGTTTGATCATGATTTAAATGGACAAGGGTCTTTAAAATGGTATGGTTTTAATTCAGGACCTTTTTATATATTGGGTTTACCTTATTATTTGTTTCGTACATATAAGTTGATAAAGACATTAAAGCCTGACGTTTTAATAGGCAGTTCCGATGCGCCACATATTATCCTTACCCGATTGTTTTCTATTTTAACTGCTACGCCTTATATTGCAGACCTTTATGATAACTATGAAAGTTTTAAAGAGGCGAAAGTACCGGGTATTAAAAGCTTGTATCGACTGGCTTTAAAAAAAGCGAACGCTATAACAGCGGTAAGTACTCATTTAGCTAAATATGTGAAACAGATAGCGCCAGGTGTAACCGTTGCTGCACTAGAAAGTACTATTGACCCTAATTGTTTTTTTAGAGTTGATTCATTGGAGTTTATAGAAAAATATGGTTTGCCTAAGTCTGGACGATTGATCGGTGCAGCGGGTTCTTTAGGGCGGAATAGAGGCATCAAATTATTATATGACGCTTTTTTAAAATTAGTTTCTAATGACCCTTCCTTATATTTGATTCTTGCAGGGGATATTGATGCTAAGATGCCTCCGCCTGATCACAAAAATATTATCTATCTTGGTCGTATTGCTCATGATCAGATGCCGGCATTTTATAGCGCCTTAGATGTTGCGGTTCTTTGTATGATTGATACTCCGTTTGGTCGTTATGCATTTCCTCAAAAAACCTATGAGTTAATGGTTTGTAAAACGCCTTTTGTAACGGCTAATATTGGTGTGTTGGGTGAGTTGTTAAGGTCATCGCCAAGTTGCTTGTATCAAGTAGGGAATGTGCAGAGTTTAATCGATTCTATAGTGAATCAATTAGATAATGCGGTCATTCCTGATTTGTATGTACCCAGTTGGGAAGAACAAGGTCGAACCTTATTAAGTGTACTAGAAGAAGGGATTAATGGTTCTAATTAAGCCGACCCTTTAACTGTTTAACCGCAGCATTTATTTTAAGGGCTAATAGTAGTCGTCCAGTAACGATATTCGCTTTACTCGCATCTCCATCTGCTCCAACCTCAGAAAAAATCAAGCTGGAATGATCTTTAAGTAAGGACTTCCTTATACCTTCTGGATGAACAGCTAATAATTCAGAGCTATCTCGAATGCCCGCATGTCCACCAATTTGTACAGCTGAAAACCCCTGAGCTAGTAAATAAGCAACCTGTCCATTTTGTTTATAATAGTCGCCAATATGTACCACTTTTACATCCTCACTTGACCACTCAGTATTTAATTTATTGGCAACAAATGCCTGCATTGCTTGGTTCCCGCCGCTATCTCCAATAAAAGCAATCACTTTAAATCCATGTTGGTACATACTTCTAGCAGTAAACTCTAATGTGCTTGCAAAAATATCATCAGAAACAGATAAAGTACCTGAAAAACGCATATGCCCATCAGCTACATCAATATTACCTTCAGGTACATAACTTAAAACTGGGGCAACTAAAGCATTGCCTATTTGTTCTGCAATTTTTCCAGCGGTATATTTAACAATATAATTATGCTTACCTAAAATCATATGTGGACCATTCTGTTCAGTACCACCTGTTGGAATAATGATAGTATCAATACCTGATTTAATTGCTTGATCAACCTCGTTCCAAGTCATATCTTGTAAAAAAACATTACTCGGCATGTCAACGGGGCTGTTACTTTTTTGGTTTAAATATAGCGCAGGAAAAACAATGACTACAAAAATGAACACTGACAAATATCGCCTTGGCTGAAGTAACATAGATCTATTCAATTTACTTGCTACATTAATAAAAGGCATTAAATAAAGGCTCCAAAAACTAGTAAAACACTCATTGTCTTTTTCACCCAAACCAAAAACAAGCAATTCTTTCTCTCTAGGAACATACAGTGTCCCAAATAGGTTATCCCAAAAGGCAAACATAAAGCCTAAGTTTTTATCAAAATGAGCGGGTGATGAGCTGTGATGAATTTGGTGCTGAGCAGGGCTAATAAAAATACGGTTAAAAAAACTTCCAAAGCTCAACCATATATGAGTATGACGTAAGTTGTAGCCAAAAAGATAAAAGGCGATTAACAGCAAATTAGTCCCAGCAACATTGTAAAAAGAAAATTCGCCACCGGTTAAAAAAATTACCATACCTAGTGCAGTGCCCGAAAAGAAACCAACTAAGCTAAATGTTAAAATATTATCAACGGGGTGCATTCTAAAAACAGTCATGGGAGTCATGACCTCAGCAGAATGATGTACCTTATGAAACTCCCACAACCAAGCCACTTTGTGCTGAAGATAATGTCCTAAAAAAACAGCAAAATCTGCAACAGCAGCCAAAAAAATAGTCAAACAAATTCCTGTGTAAACCTTTTCAGTTGAAAAGCTCGCATGAAATGTGGGTAAATGATTAATTAAGGCACTTAAAACCTCAGCAGAAACAATAACTGATAAAGAAGAAAAATATACGGTAACAAAAGTAGCTTGGAACAAGAAATTAGCATAAAAGAATACATAATCATTGATCGCAGAACGGTGAAAGATGATATTTAAAGGGAGTAAATGACGAAGCAAAGGTTTGTCGTTTTTCGTTGTACTATTAAAAACAAACAGCACAACGGCTAATGTTAATGCAGAAAATAAATAAACCCAGTAGACTCGTATACTATTGTCTAAAAATAAAGAAAAAGGGGATGTTATAACTTCAGTGGGCATATCTTCTTATTAAAAAGGCTGTATTGATTATGATAATAAACTAATGGTTTGTATTTATACCGACTTAATTGTTTACAATCAAACTGTAATCATTCACTTCCCCCTTTGAAAAATGAGGATTGAGGGGGGGGAGGTAATGAAAATTTCCCTAACCCCTCTTTTCTAAAGAGGGGTTGAACAGCTACGCTATGTTTGCTTTTAGTATTGCTACTGTAAAGATAAGGTTTATACGATTCCCCTTCAACTTATTGAATTTCCAATCTACAAAAATAAAAAAATGGCTAAAGAATACCTTTTTTATAAAAATACTTTAATTTTATTTCTATTTATAGTTGTATTAAGCTATTTTTATTACATACCACATTTTTGGTTAATAGGGTCTGATGAAGCAATTTATTTGGCATCTGCTAATTCATTAATATCAGCAGAATATACATTTAACAGGCTACCCAACTTGTTTTATTATCCAGGTACGTCTTCTGTTATAGCTATAATTAAATTAATATGTGGAAATAGCCCGCTTATACTCAATATTGTTTTTACAACAATATCAGTAGTTACATTGTTTCTTATTTATAAAACATTTAATAAAAATACCTTAGCCAGTCTGATAACTATTGCTATTTTTAGTGTTAATAATCAATTTATTAAATATATTTATTATATAAGGTCTGATATCTTATTTGTTTTTTTAGTTTACCTTACATTTGTACTATGGAAAAAGTTTCTAAAAGATGAGGAAACTTCAATATTGATAGTTATTACTGTGGTAGCCGCTTTTTCTGCTTTAGTTAGATTGGAAGGGCTATTTATCTGCGGAACTTTGTTTTTATCTTTTAGTCATTTTTTCTACCATAAAAATAAACATTTAAGGACAGTTAGACCTTTATTAATATTTGGTGTTTCTTTAACACCTTTTATTTTATGGACATGGAGAAACTATTTAGCCTATACCAAAGACGCTTACAATATGGCTTTGAACTTTTTCTTTGGCCTTAGTGGTCCACGTCAGTACGCTCCAGAAACACACAACCTAATCTTGGACTCTGACTGGTTATATCCAGCACTTAGGCTGGCAAAGATTATTGAATCCTACTGCTTGTCATTTTTAGGAGATAATATTTATCTCGCGATCTATAAGCCTAATGTTTTTTTGATTATAGCTATGATAATTTTTTCAGTGGTTTCTCTTTATTTAGGTTTTAAGTTATGGGTAAAACAAACTAACTTTTTTGAATTTATATTTTTCATAAGTCTTTCAATATTTTTATTTATTCATAGTATCGTTTCTTATGGAAATTTTAGCAGCGTTACTGTTATACCTAGGTACTGGTTATCAGTATTGCCTTTTTTAGTTTATATGTGGGTATTGGGGACGCATACAATAATTAAGTCCATTGTAGCTCTGTTTCCAGCGTTAGAATTCTCGTATTTTAATCGAAACAGAATAACGCATATTATCTGTTTTCTTTTACTATCTATTCCTTGTGTAACTGGGTTTCAACGACTTCAAGCATTTGGGAATAAAGAATGGCAGCAAAGTTGGGAAGAAAAAAATCAAGCCGCAGCAGAAATAAAAGAATTTGCAGAATTAAATATACCCTACAAAGCATCTATTATGGCGACAGATATAGGTTACACTGCTTATATGACCAATAGGAAAACAGTTACATTGCTCGCATCAGATAACCTTACATTTAAAAGAATATTAAAACATGAGGTGGAATACTTGGTTTTATTCTTTTCATCACAGGCAGGAATAACACCTTATTTCCCATATAGTTACAAAAATCATCATTTATTTAGTTACTCTCAAGATTTAATTGAGAAATATCCGGGTGTTTTCAAAAAACTATTATCACCAAAGCATAAATTTCCAGAAAACTTTTTTGAAATTTATAAAATAGATATTTCAGCTTTAAATAATAAAAAATTTATTTAATGGGTTTAAACCTAGTTCCCACGGTCTCCGTGGGAATTCATAAAGGAACGCTCCTGCGTTCCGTGACGCAGGAGCGTCACAAACTGCATTCCCACGCGGAGCATGGGAACGAGAGAGCGGGTGTAGTTACATTTGGTTTTTCAGCATTTCTTCAGCATGCGCTAATGTATTCTCTGTGATATTGACACCGCCTAACATACGAGCTACTTCTTCAATGCGTTCTGCTGTATTTAATAAGCAGACGGTAGAGGAGGTGGTTTCTGTTTGATCTTTTTTAACAAATAAGTGCTGATGTGCCTGGGATGCAACTTGCGGTAGGTGTGTGACGCAGAGGACTTGGCGGTTATGACTTAGGCTGCGTAATTTTTGTCCGACTATTTCTGCTATACCGCCACCAATACCGGAATCAACTTCATCAAATATCATGGTCGGTGTGGTTTTATCTGTGCTAGTTGTGACTTGTATGGCTAAGCTAATACGTGATAGCTCCCCACCTGATGCGACTTTAGCTAATGGTTTGGCAGGTAGGCCTGGGTTGGCACTGACTAGAAAATCAATTTTATCATTGCCTTTGGCTTTGGGTTTTTCATCTTCAATATGGTTGACATCAACAACAAAGTCACCTTGTGGCATGCCTAGTTCTTTGATCATTTCAGAGATTCGGCTTTGTAATTGCTTGCCATTTTTAGTACGGTTTTTAGATAACTTTAAACTGTGTTGCTGGTAGTCGGTTAATAATTGTTGAGTTGTTTGAGTCAGCTCTTCAATGCGTTCACTACTATGACTGATGTTCTTGAGTTCTTGCTCAAGGTCTAGTGCCAGTTGTGGCAGTTGTTCGGGTGATGTGTGATGTTTGCGGCTTATATCTTGAATAATACCCATTTGGTTTTCTAGCCAATTTAAGCGTTGCGGGTCGGCTTCCTGGCTTTCTAGATAACGGCGCAATTGATGAGATGATTCTTCAACTTGAATTTGTGCTTCAGCCAGCATGGTATTTATTTCGCCGAGTTCTGGGGAAAAATGGGCTAGGTTGTTGAGTTCAGAAATGCTGTGATTAAGCATCTGATTGATAGACTGCTGTTCATTTTCGTAGAGCACATCCAGTTGATTTTGGCCCTCCGTGAGTATTTGATCTAAATTGGCGAGTTTACTGTGTTCATCTGAAAGCGCTGAATAATCAAAGTTTTCTAATTCGAGTTGTTGTAATTCTTCAAGTTGGTAGCGTAGTAGTTCTTCACGCTCAACCTGATCGGTGCTAGCTTTGATTAGGTTGTTTAATTCAGTGCTGGTTTTTTTCCAGGATTGATAAAGGCTATTGACTTGGTCTAGCAGGGCTTTGTTGTTTGAAAAGGTATCTAACAAATAGCGTTGCTGGTCGCTATCTAATAAGGTTAAGTGGGCATGTTGACCGTGAATTTCTACTAACAGGCTGCTGAGTTGTTTTAATATTTGTAGGGTGACGGGGCGGTTGTTGATATAGGCTTTTGATCCGCCGTCCTGGTTAACGATTCGCCGAATAAAACAGTTCTGATCATCGTTTAAATCGTTGGATTCAAGCCATTGTTTTGCTAAGGGTGCATCACTTAAATCAAAATCCAGATTGATTTCGGCACGTTTTGCATCAGGGCGGACATAACCAGAATCTGCTCTATCACCTAAGGCTAGGCCTAGTGCGGTGAGTAGAATGGATTTTCCTGCGCCTGTCTCGCCAGTTAGTACCGACATGCCTTGGGCAAGATCAAGATTTAGGGACTTAACAACGGCTAAGTCAATGATATTAAGATTTAATAGCATAATTAAATAGGGTAGCCACCGCTCCAGTTTAATTTCTTCCTCAGAATATGAAAAAAATCATGACCTTCAGGGTGGAGAATTCTAATAGGGTTGGGTACTTTCTTGATTAAGATTTTGTCACTTATAAGTACGTCGGGTATTTCTAAATGATCACAGGTGACTAATGCATTGATTTGCTTGGCCTGGCAGAAGCTGATTTCTATCTCAGAAGAGTCGTCAATAACAATAGGGCGGTTAGATAAGGTGTGAGGGCTTAAGGGGACTAAAACCAGGGCATTTAATGAGGGGTGCAAAATAGGGCCGCCAGCGGATAATGAATAGGCTGTTGAGCCGGTGGGGGTGGATATAATCAGGCCGTCAGAGCGTTGAGAGTTTAGGTATACGCCATCAATATGAGTGACAATTTCAATCATACTGGGTGTAATCCAACGATGGACGACGACTTCGTTAACGGCGGTTTGTTCATGAATAACTTGTTCATCACGAATGATTTTTGCATGTAATAAAAAGCGTTTTTCTTCTAGATAATTGCCTTCTAAAATAGCATTGAGTTTTGATTGAATTTGCTCGGGGGAGATGTCAACTAAAAAGCCTAACCGTCCAAGGTTAATGCCTATTAATGGAATGTTGTATTTGACGATAGCGCGAGTTGCAGCCAAAAAAGTGCCGTCACCACCAATGGCAATCATTAAATCACACTTTTCTCCCATGGATTCAATGTGTGAAGATTGAATGGATTTTAGAGGGAGTTGGGCGGCGCTTTTTGAATCAACAATGATGGTATGATTTTTTTGCAGTAAAAACTGATGTACATTTGAAATGGTTTCCGCAATACGAGGGTCACTGTGTTTGCCTATAATGCCAATAGTTTTAAAGGTGTGACGCATTGCAGTATTTAAATGTAAAAGATGATTGATAAGGGATTATACAAAATAATTGATGGTTTAGTAGTTTGAGGTGGTAAAAACTTGTTTTTCAGTTTGTATTCTCGCTCCTACGCTGCGAAGCACATGGATGTGCCAGGAGCTGATTGCGACCAGTGGGAGTGCATGGTAGACGCTCCAGCGTCTCGGAACGCTGGAGCGTTTCTGTATGAGTTACCACGCACAGCGTGGTAACTAGGAGTAGTACTTCTTATATTTAGGGGTAAAGTCATCCGCTAGATATCTGTAGTCGTGGCTGCTCGAAAAGTATAGATCGTAGAATATCATATGGGAGTACAAAAACATGTTTTTGTACTCCAAAAACCAATCTATATTTTCGGGTGTTATTAAATCCTCGCTTAACTTTAGATAAAGGATTAAAGACTGTAGCAAAAAATATTGGGATTCAAATTTTAGAGGTTGAACGATAAAGGTGTAAATCTTGGTGTGTATTTTAGTGAGATAGTTGATATTGTTAGAGAAGGAAGAGAAGGGCATGATTGTTTTTAGAAGTAATAATATTTCAAAACTTATTTGAATCGAGGAATCAGCATTGTAGAGTTTTTAATCAATTAATAACGCATCTTATTTCTAATAGGATAGAATTAGTTATCACTTCTTTAAATGAACACTTCAAGCTATGTCCA
>ENA-ORXI01001844-ORXI01001844.1-sediment-metagenome-genome-assembly--contig:-NODE-1844-length-16055-cov-10.020215_pt1 | contig 16055 bp, 13 predicted proteins | sample MGYA00237861_ERZ511468 | MGnify/ENA primary metagenome ERZ511468 (study PRJEB26299, sample SAMN06266213) | sediment metagenome | isolation source: Hudson Canyon methane seep mesocosm | place... | reverse complement strand
TTGTTTTTTTACATCAAAGTATCCAACGATAGCCGCCACTTTAAATCACCCTATTTAAATAATTAATTATAATTGTAAACTTTGTTAGCAGTAACGACATGGGGCGCAGGTTTTAACCTGCATTTGTATTAAAATACTGATGTTACGCAGAACAGCTAACAAAACAGAGGTTATTATTTGCAAACTCAGACCTTAGCCTTCACACTAAAGAGGCTGTGAAAGTATTCCGAAATTAGGCAAAAAAGCCCATTTCGATAACGAACAATCAATAGCTTACATCGAATTTTTTGCTGTTTTTAGTGGTTTTCTTGAATACTTTCACAGTCTCTAAAGCCTGCGCACCAGCAATATTAAGCTTATTTATATTCAATAAGCGCACTTTTTTTACCCAACAATTTATTAAAGAAAAATTTCGCTTGACCTATCGCTTGCGGAAATTTCACTAACACACAAAAATAAGCGTACAACCAATCTTCTTTTATAGCAATACGTAACACCTGTATAGGATAAATGAGAAACAAGCCTAACAAACGAATATTATATAATGACAACAAGCCAAACACGATTGGCAATAGTAATCCCCAGCCAAAAATACGTGCATTATGCCTAAACCAATATCTTTCAGGAAATTTTCTATGCCGCCAAGCCACTTCAGCAAAGGCATGGCCGGTCCTAACAGCGCGTTTATACCATTGATATAAACTATGCAAATCAGAATCATGCCAAGTCATATCAACAGCTAGGCTGACTATTTTCCAACCCGCTCGCCTTAAACGCAAACATAAATCCGGCTCTTCTCCAGCAATTAAGTTAGCATTATAACCCCCCATAGTTTTAAATGCCTGAACAGACATTAAAGCATCCCCCCCGCAAGTCTCTGTATAACCTGCCGGCACTTGCCAATCTCTATCTGCTTGATAATTATAAACGGAGGCCTCTGGAAAACGTTCTTTACGTAAACCAAATACAACACCTAAAGAGCTTTCAGCGCTACCTTGTCTAAATCGTTCTAAAGCCCTATCAAACCAACCTTCAATAAACTCACAATCCCCATCCACAAATTGCACATACTCAATACCGGAAGATTCCGTTAGTAGCTTATTAAAACCTTCATTCCTCGCTCTAGCGGCAGTAAAAGGCTGGCTCATATCTAAATCAACAATATGTACCCCCAAACTACTAGCAAACAAAACACTATCATCCAAAGAGCCCGAGTCCACATAAACAATATGAGAAACTACGCCAACAACGGAGTGTAAACATTTTTTTAATCGCTCACCTTCATTTCGGCCGATAACGACCACACCAATATTTTTATATCTCATATATTTCTAATGAATGAGTAATAGTAATCATAAATAAACTAGGCAAGATGTTAACCTTTAAAGCACCATATATACAGATAAAAATTCATATGTACCAAGGTACAGTAACATTGCCTTAACGCTATTGTTATAATTTGGATCACTTATACCACCACTCAAGGGGAAACCTAATGAATATTAAAGCAATTAGTTTAGTCTTAGGGCTAAGCATTACCGGCAACCTAGCTGCTGCCGAGCGTATGTGCTTCGGGCAGGTACCCGTAGAAGCCAGTACAGATTTAATCGCCAAAATTACAATTGCAGAAAACGATTATTTTACAACCAACAAATGTAAACGCTATTTTTCCTACTATGAAAAAAATGTAGACTTCACAAAAGCAGAATGTGAAGCGAATAAAGAGCAACTTTCTTTAGATAAGGGCTATGCGCCATTCGGTGTATTCTTACGTGGCACCGACTCTACAGGCAAAGATAATATCGAGTCTTACGATTGGGAAATTAAAAATATTGCCACTAATGAAATTTTAACGACTTACAATGCCTTCAATGCTGCTTATGTATTTGATGAGCCAGGTGAATACAGCGCAATTTTAACCATTACCGGTAAAGATGGGACTACGAGAACAACGACAAAAAACATTACAGTTTGGGCTCGTGATGGTAAAGACTACTTCGTAGATAGCGCAATAGGTGACGATAGAAATGATGGATTATCTCAAACAACCGACAATACTTGCGATGCTAACACTGCTATACTAGGTTCTTGTTCTGGACCATGGAAAACTGCAACGAGAGCACTAGGGGAATTAAGTCCTTATCAGGTAACAAATTACCCTAATGGCGAATACACAGCAGATAACATTTGCGCAGGCACTGAGACGGCTAATGTTGTTAGATATCACCAAGGTAATTTCAAAATTTTTAGAAGTAGTACTTTTGTAGAATCGGAAGCAAAAAAGGATCAAGACGGTAATTTTTTGCCCATTGTACCTACACATCTCTGTAGCTCAAAAGTAGCCAAACGTGACACACTTTTAAGACCTGGAGACCAAGTACTCTTTAACAGAGGGCAGATATTTAAGCTGGAAACAGGATTAAACACTCTAGCAAAATACACTGCAGTAAATCAGGGCACAACCTATAGTTACGAAAGATTAGATTCTGAGGCTATCATAAGTATTCCCCACTGGACTAAAGCGATTGGCGTGCATTTTGGTGCATACGGTGCAGGCACAACACCATTCATTAAAAATTCAGGCAAAGTTTCAAGCATCGCCTTACAACAAAAAGGGGTTGGCCAGTTTGGTTTTAGCATGAGTGATCTAGAGTTTAATTTAAATTCAGAATCACCAGACCAATTTCAAGCTCGTGCCACCTTTGCATTCTTTTACCAAAATCCAATTAATACCTTTTTCAAAAATATTACTGTCAAAGAAATGGATCAAGGTATTTTGTTTTCAAACACCGACGATGCACAGGGGTTATTTATTTTTGACTCGCATTTCTACGACTCTACCATTACTCAAATCTATACTGCTAGTAGCTTAAATGATACTGCCATAATCAATAATAGCTTAGATTACTCCGCAAACCATTTAATCTATAGCCATATATCACACGGTTTAGTTTATAACAATAAACTTAGCCGCCCCGCTTTTGGCCGCACAGCATTTAGGCTAGCTGGTGGGTCATTCAGCAACCCTAACAACTATGTATGGATGTCTGATAATCAAATATCGGGCTGGATTGACCCACGGACATCAGCAGAATTTGGCCGAGTATTTAATAATGGAAAACGCTATAATAATCTTTTAGTCGAGATTGGACCCAACGTAGCAAGAGACTTAGCAATTCATGATGTAGTCTTTACGCGTAATACTGTCACTGATGGCGAAGGGTTACTTGAAATAGGTGTCTCAGAAAACATAAGCATTTCAAATAATACTTTTCAAACAGCAGATCCCTCTAATGCTTTTAGGGTAACACTGGGCACAAACGCATCGGAACGCCCCTTAAAAAATATAAATATTCAATCCAACAAATTCATAGAAACAGCACCTCAAATAAACGACGGATATATTGTCACTAGTTTCCTTCGTTTAAGTAACTATTACCAGAAAAAATGTAGCGATCAATTTAATCATGAAAAAATTTCCATCACCAAAAATAGTTTTTATGTTCCTCACAAGCAACGTAGAATTTTTAACCTTGCGCCATTAAAACAAGGGAAAGATATTAATGGCATGGCTTTACCGGATTTAAGCTTAGATCAAGCAGAAAATTATTTAAATCAACAATTAACCTTATCCAACAATCAAATTATTTCACCTAACGATTCAATTCCCAGCATCCAAATAGGAGGCAGTAAACTTGCAGATGGTAATGAAAAATCCAGTAATATTGACTGGTCACAATACTTCCAAGGAAGTGATGTTTTAGGTGGAGAGTATAGGCTTTACAATAACCTTAGTCAGTTTACTCAACAACTGACAGGCGGTATATCATGGGTTTCAACAGACACAACCTCAATTGAAACTGTATTAGCATCTAATTACACTACTATTAGTGAGCCCGCCCTTACTTTAACATGGGATGATATTATCGCCTATGCAGAAGAAAACAATATTAGTCCAACTGATTTAGAAGCCATGATTCTTAATCAAGTACTCGCATCAAACCCAACCTATTCAATGCCAGGAGTTAATTATTCATCTGACCTTAGTACCCTTAATAAAATAGGTTATTGGTTTACATCTATTTCTTCCTCAATCACTAGTTTATTTGAAAGCGAAGAGAATCAGTGGAATGATGCTAAACAATTAGCTACTAGCAATAAAATATCAAGTAAATCAGTTATGGTCTCTATGACAAAAAAATAGATTATTTCAATAAAGTTAAGCTCTATAAAAAAGCCCTACATGGATAATTTCCATGTAGGGCTTTTTTTAAGCCATTTTATCGTACGAGAAATCCCTGTGATTGCCCTCCATTCACATAAAAACTATAAAACACGCTTATTTGATAACACCATAATTTAAGGATACCTACGAAACAATTGAAATTTACTCGCATTCATTAATGCCCATAATCCCGCGCGATTGACTTATAATTATCACAAGTCAACTTTTCACAACCTAATAACTCAGCCAACTCTAGCAGATCCTGATCAAAATACGCCTCCAGTTTCAGTTTATTGACCACCGAAATCTCTGGCCTACTTTTCTTCATGAGCTTTACTTTAATAATATCTCTAAACCATTGCGGTATAAACTTACGTCTAGCCCACTCCATAAAAGTACCATCAATTAATAATCTATAGCCGGGAAAAGTACGTATTTTTTCTGATGAAATATTTTGCTGTGGTAATGCCTCTTGCCATTCGACTTGCCCTTGATAACCTATAAAATCAGCCACCTTTTCTAATTGCTCTTGTGGTCTCTCTTTAATCGCCTCCATGAAAATAAATAATATATTTTCAATACCATATTCCGTAATATATGGTTTTATCTGTTTAGCATAACAACCATAATCAATTAACTCATCATACTCATTAATTGCTTGGTTAATATCACAGTTCATTACATGCTGTGACCACTGATGAATATAATGAGATACTAACCTATCAACAGGGTGACGCATCACATATACCAGTTTTGGTGATTTAAGCTTGGCACTCATTCGGGACAATGTTAAAGGGTAATCAGGTAGCTTTGTATAATATGTACTTGACTCACCGCACAAATCTCCAAGCTTAGCACCAGCAAATAGACTCTCGTACCACCCATCTCCTTTAGCATACACATCATCATCGCTAAAATAATTCGGCTCTTTGGGCGTAGTCATAAAAATACCATCCTGCAAGGATAGCTGCTCATGTAATGTACTGGTCGCACTTTTCATTGCACCAATAATAATAAAATCAGGTTTTTTCATATTATCCAATACCTATAGGAGCACAACTCCTTGTGGTTTCTCTCAATTATCACAGGCGCTTATCTAGCAACACCGTAAGTTATGGGTACCCACAAGGGGAGATCCCCCTATTTATAATTATCTGGGGGCGTATATTTTTTCAATGGCTGTAAAAAATTAATCCAAATATCACGCCACTGATACGCCGATACATTTAGCATAACGGAAGGCGACAACAAAAATCTCAGCAATGAAATTCCATACCCCATCGTCCAAAACAGATTAGCCATTAATAAGCCAGTCAGTCCATAAACCTGGCAATAGAAGCGCGTCCTAGACTCATAGTAATAACGGGGCAAACGCTTCCGCTGCTTCATTTGTGATTTCAAGGGTGAGCTACCTCCCCGTAAATGCACGACATGAGCCCTAGGCTCGTTTAATACTTTCCAGCCTGCTTGTTGCGCTTGATAGGAAAATGCCACATCTTCAAAATACATAAAATATCCATCATCCATCAATCCCACATCTTTAAGGACTTGAGCCCGTACCAATACACATGCAAAACTAGTCCAATCATAAAACGCAGACAGCTCAGACACAGCAAAAGGTACATTATATTTACCTAGAATTTTAGTAATAACCCCAGTATTAGCCGAGCTAATCAACTCGCTAACAGGGGTATGAAAGCGAAAACAACTTTCTTGTGGCCTCGCATCCAGCCACTCTAGTCGCGGGCTAACCAAGCCCGCCTCATCATTATTTATCGCAGCAGAAAGCAATGTAAAAATAGCCCCCTTCCTAACGATGGTATCGCTGTTTAATAACAAATAAAACTCAGCCTCGACTGCAGTAATACCTATATTATTCCCCCCCGAAAAACCAGAATTCTTTGGAGAAGCAATTAATTGGACAAAGCTCCTGGCCGAACTTTCATTAATCCATTGCTGAATAATCTGCAATGAATCATCTTGAGACAAATTATCCACCACCACTACTTTAGCATTAACCTCAAGTAGCTCAGGCAATAAAGACTCGAGGCAATCAATCAGCATTTGAGGCGTTTTATAATTGATAATAACAATAGCTAATTGATAGTTCATACACATCCAAATTAATTTAAAAACTGTAAAAAATTTTAAGAAAGAAACTATTGGACTCAAGTCGTCCCTCTACTCCTATCCTCATTCAAAACTAAAGACTCCTCTCGCCTTTACGGGAATTAACTTATTAAAATCCAACTTCATTATGTACTCCTTGCGACTTCACAACTCCCCCGCTGAAGACTATTAATCTCTTATAATTTATTAACTTATAAACCTCACCTATACTTTCTTCATCTCTAATTCCAGCAACTTAATATCTACAGAAAGTAAATCAGGGGAAATGCTAAACGCATTCGCAATTTCAACAAACCTCCATCTCCAATCTAACCGCCTCAATGATTGCTTATAGTTGTATTCTGCCTGCTTAGGTGTCCAGCGTTCAAGTGCCTGCTGTACGACATTCATTCCTTCATTAATATTTACCGTATCAAACTCTAAGGTTGCGCCATCCCAAAGTAATTTTTTTATACTAGGTTCATTAGGACTGATACCAGCGACCACACCACCACAAGCCAGAGTATCTACCCAACGAGCCGTTAAATATGCACGAATAGGATGAGTATATCCGGTTGGATTTTCTATATTAGAGAATGCAAGTACAAACTTAGCTTGCTGGTAATATGCCATCAGTGAGAGTTGATTATTCAGAGGATTGCTAATGAAATCAAGCCTACCACTAAAGGTAATGTTATTATCTACACAACGCTTATACGTTACATTGTCATCATCCCACTCAATAGGCTGACGACCAACCCGTATCAAATCCCATTTACGCTCTTCCCCCCCCCCTCCTAACTCCAGCACATCTGCCCCCCAAGGTAACCAAGACGTAGGTGTCTTTGTTACCTTTTCCCACTCATCAACATCCTCTGCTGAAGTAATAAAAATATGGTCAAAAATTCCTGATACTTTAGCAAATTTAGGAATTCTGTCCACCCAAAAGGAGTCAATTACCCAAGCCGCAATATAATCAAATCTATTTCTGAAATTTTTGAGTTGAAATATAAGCGATAAATCTGTGGGAGATGAACAAATTAATAACAACTTTTCACCTCCATTACTAATTTTTCTTTTTAGGAATAAGGTTGATAATTTGTCAATTATACTTGGTTCTTTATACTCTAATATAATAAGTTCAGCTTGCAATAATTTAGATGCCAGTCGCACCATATAAGAAATAGGTGACCAGCCAATATCTTTTTCACAATAAATAATAATCATTATAATTCCTAACATCATTTTATATACAAATTCAGAGAAATTGAGATTTCCCGTACTTATAATAAAATAAATATAATCATAAAAAACTAAAAATATTTATTTTATTATACTGAGCTTAGCCGCGCCATCTTAGTGCATGAAGCATTGATGAGCCCCTTATTGCCACTATGTATTCACTTACGGAACACCCAGGTGCGTCCTTGCCCGCCTAAAATTACTTGACGACTGTCGGGATAAAATTACTGCCTCCCAAATTAACTTATTAGTTCACTTTGGATTAGCGAATTTACCTGTCTCCTACTGAGGAGTAAATAGCATTCCTAATGTTAAAAGTTTGCATACTTTAAGCCACTTTTTACTTCATTATTTGAACCTAAGCTTTTATACTTTAGGTCGAGGGAAGTTTATGCACTATAATTAATATAATACATCTTCAAATATACCGTACTATGCACACAGTGCTTCCTGCAAAGCGGCCTCAAAAATTCCAGCAGCATCACTCCATGAATAGCTCTGCGCATACTCATAAGCATGACTAGAAAAAACCAGCCACTCCTTGTCACTCATCCCTAAAATTCGCTGAGAGACAACGGTTAATGCATTCACATCATCAACATCACAAAGATACCCATTTTTACCTTCAGTAATAATATCTTCAGGCCCGCCACATTTTGTTGATACGGCAGGCGTACGACAAGCCATTGCTTCTAAAATAGTTAAACCAAACCCCTCAATTAAGCTACAGCATAACCAAAGATCACACTGTTGATATAATAAACGAATATCTTCTTGCTTGGGACTAATGCTTAATTCCACATAGTCAGGCACAGAAAATGTAACCGGTAGATGCGAGCCAAAGGCAATAACACGTAAACTTGGAATTCTCTGCTTTAGGTTTTCAATCACTTTTAAAGCTGTAGTCACACCTTTAAGCTCAGTTTCTGAAAACAAAAAGCCAATTGTTGGCCTATCTTGCTTAACTCGGCCATCAGCATCAAATGCTTCTTGGTTAACGCTGTTTGGAACTAAAGCAACTTGAACAGCCGAGTAATCCTTCTTCATAATATCAACCAACCAATTTGCAATGGTTATTTTAAAAAATGGATAACGATAAGTAGTTTTTACTCTTTCCTTTGGTAAATGCTCATAAACCTCGTAGCCTTGAATAAAATAAACCTTTTTACCTTTATTACCCGAGAATTCATTCACCCACTCCGCAGTTTCCCACCATGTTGCAATCACAATATCTGCATCAGGAACGTCATGATTAAAAACCTTGCTTTCACTCTTACATATCAACACTTGATACTCTGGGTTTTTAAAGAATGTATCGTCAAACTTATTTTTAAACTGATAACCTTTCCATTTCAAAGCCCGCTTCACCCGCTGCTTAACTGTTGCGGTTTTTTCTTTAGGGGAGACAACGGTGACAATATGTCCTTTTGTTGCAAGAAGCTTTGCATAGATAGAGACAACCCGAAGGCCACCGCTTAAATTTAAGGTTGGTACAACAAAGGTGATTTTCATTTAATACCCACGAATACAACAGGCCATCAACTTCCACGCATCTCTGTTCAATGGATTAGTTAATAATGATTTTCGAGCATATTTCAGTGCAGTCTCAATATTTTTCTCTTTTAATGCCCACCAGCCCCATTTGGCATATATACCATAAACTTTCATACTTTTCTTTTCTGCCAAACAAATATATGGCTTCATCCCTCTGCGTATTCTTGCTGCATCAACAACAGACTGGGTATCTTGCAATATTTTTAATTTAGCTGCGTGAGATATGCTAGCAATATGCTGGCGATATTTATAAAGCACTTGATTTATATTTTCTATATGACCAATTTCTGCCATACGCAAAAACAAGTCTAAATCCTCTGCACCTGTTAATTTCTCATCAAAAAGAAACCATTCTTTAAGCACAGATACTCTCATCATCGATGAAGGAAAAACAACTGCCCCCCCTTTTCCACTAATATGCGATGCATCTATGTCACTATGTCTTGATGGTATTTTCCATATACATATTTTTAACCCCTGATCATCAATAAATTCGGTCATACAACCTACAGCAACACAATTTTTATTGTTTTTAAGGTAATTAACTTGCTTTTCAAGCCGCGACTGAAAACTTATATCATCAGAATCCATCCAAGCAACATACACCCCTTGCGCTAATAAAAGTAGTTCATTGCGGGTAACAGAAATCCCTCTATTTTCACGACTAACAATCGTTATTCTTGAATCTTTTTTCACATAATCTTCTAAAATATCTACCGAATTATCTGTGGATCCATCATCAATAATAATCAATTCAAAATTACTATAGCTTTGATTTAAAATACTATCGATTGCCTCTGACAAATAATCGGCAGCATTATAAACGGGCATCAACACAGACACTAATGAATTATTCACTATATAAATCCTCTCAATTTTAGGAAGTCTAATAAATATAAACCTAAATAATATGAAATAATTAAAACAGGTACCATCTGAAACTCCTTTCTTATATCCAATAGTTCATTCTTTTTCAGCATATAAAATGTACTAGGAATATCAATAATATAATTTAACGAAATCATGACGACCGCTCCATACATTCCATAATATGCATAAGCAACTGGCAAACAAGTGTATAAAAAAACTGTCGCTGTAAAAATTAACCACGCTGTACTTTTCACATTACCTTTAGCCATTAAACATATACCCGCCATACTATATCCAACAAACACAATAGACCATGAAAGTACTTCAAGCATCCATCCTGCTTCTATATACCGATCATCATAAAGCAGTTTAATTATAGGCTGCCCCATACTCGCCATTAATCCCGCAGAAAGCATTGTAATTACATCAACTTTGGCACGTATTTTATAGTAGGTTTCTTTGAGCTGATGTGGATTATCTCTTGCCACTTCACTCAGCATAGGATAAAAAACAGAAGATACCATTTTTTTTATCACGTCTTTTAATGCCATTGCTAAGAAAAAAGCGATACTATATACCCCCATAATTTCCGGGCTAATCCAAAAACCAAGTAATAATCTATCACCTTGACTTAACAAAAACCCTAATATTGATGAAATAAATATCCATTTACCAAAGTGAATAATTTCATGTACTGCTGGCTTATCCCAGTGAAACTGACAGCGTTCTCCAAGATGCATAGTGTGTGACAATATCAATTTTATAACAGCAGAAACAATACCAGCGATTATTAACGCCCATATATCTCGTTGATACCACGCCCAAGTTAACATAAAGATTAACCCTATCACTTGACTGATTAAATTAATCGCCGTCAACTTGCCTAACATTAGTTTTCTATTTAATAATAAAATATGAATAGAATTAAAGCCAGAAATCATAGCGCTAACTGAAACCACTGCCAATATAAGGGGTAATTGAGGGTTCCCATATACAGTATCTACCGACAAATATCCTGCTAGACCGACAAAATACAATCCCGCACTTAGTAATAATGAAATTAAGAATATTACAAAGCCCCTAAGAATTTGTATTGTCCATGCTGTATTAAGATAGCTTGGTTCTTCTCCTCTTTTACTTTGTACAATATTTTGTAACAGCCCCACATCTGAAAACATTGCAAGCCCCCCCATAATAACGAAGGCAATCGCCATTACTCCAAACATTTCCGGCACTAATAGTCGCGTTAATACTAAGTTACTACCTAAACGAAGTACTTGTGAAAAAAAGTGTCCAAAAACCACCCAAGTACCTGAGCGAACAGCTCGTTGTTTCAGTGTTCTTGTCATATATTATCTAAAGACCTAATAGTCATTTTTTTGTCTCTCATATCTTCTGATCTTCCCAGCAATATCCCCGCCACCAACCACAACCACGATGACAATGAGGCGTTAGGCAATTGATCTACCATCATAAGAGCAACTAATAAGGCATGCGCCGCTAATAAAGTTAATTCTTTTTCATCTTTTGACCGTTTGACCGCTGATTTTGCCCTAAAAACACACAATGCCAATAATCCATACTCTGCAATATATCCTAAAAATCCACTTGTGCCAAAAGTAATAATCCAACGACCATCAGTCACGGATATATCACGCCCAGTCTCCTTATCATAAACACGGTTACGCCCCCACCCACCCCAACCAAAGAAAAAATGCTCACTTCCATGAGCCAGTAAAATTCTTTCATTATCAAAACGAAAAGACAAGGACGCAGCACGCTCTGCCCCCATATATTCAGTTGCCAACTCGATAACTTGCTGATGAGGAAATATCTTCGTTATCGATAGTATTGGATACGTTAACGTAAGTATTACTAAAAAAATAGCCATCCTAAATTGATTTGTATAGGATATTTTTTTCACCGCAACAAAAGCAAATAAACCATACAGTAATGCAGCCTTACTTTTACATAAGATCAGTACAAAAACAAAATAATAACCAACCAAGGATAGAGTTCGCTTACGAATTTTTTCACCAACCTTATCTAAGGTGACTACAGAAATTAGAACGCAAACTGTAAAAAAAGCCACTAACAACCCATGCCCCATAAATACAACCGGTCGAAACCCTCCATCGCGCGCCTGTTGAAGAAAACTATGCGGAAAGTATCCATAAATCATTGTATGCAACTGCGGTGTCATGCGTACTTCATAAAACATTGGTATCGAATAAATCAATCCCGCTATTACCAAAAAACGGAACATGAGTAATTGATCCTCATAGCTTCTGAAAAACTGCCTCCCTATAAGAAATGGTGCTAATTGTACGAAGGTAACAATTATCGTAGACCTTAGGTCAGCTGAAGTTAATCCCTTTAAAAATCGACCTCCCACAATGAGACTACCCGAATTCAGTTCTACTGTCATAATTCTCCCTACAAATAGCATTATAACTAACACCTGAAGCAACCCTATATTTGTAAAGAATTTAATTTTTTGCCTTTTTATTAGCCAACATCCTACTATTGCTGAAAAAACCAACATAGTATCTTTACCTAACTGCCAAATAACAGGAAAAGGCACTGTTGTTTTTACAGGTAACAACATAAAACCACCTATTATCGTCCATAATGTGGCTTCCTGTATCGTTTTCAACTGATATAGCCTTACTGCGATTAGCGGCCATCCCAACAACATTATGTAAGCAAATGTATTTCCCATATATTTTATTTTAATGTAATTTTTTTCTCAGTTTAAAAAAGTACATATCAATATATTGATCTACCAAATATGCCAATACAATTGATACTATAATTGTTATTACTAATATAGTATAAATATCAGTTACTCCATGCCACTTTAATCCATTAATTATCACATTATGAAAAAGGTAGATAACATAAGAATAGACCCCTAGCTTTTTTATCAATGAATGATTCAGCCAATCAAACAATGGATTTTTATTATTTTTTATAGCGTAATAAAAAATAGGCATTAATGCTATGCCTTGTAAAGTATAACGTAGCGTTTCCCTGAACACATCCCCTCTATAAATTAACGAAAAGATTAGCAGGCTCAGTCCAAGAACAAACAATAATACACCTTTCAAAGTAAGTTTAGCGCATGCATCTAAATTTATGGGGTTATAACGAAGCGCAAGAATACAACCGAATAAAATAGAGTCTATTCGTGTATCTGACGCATAATAAGTTCTAACGCTTGAGACACCTTCCGCTAAAACTAGATAGCCTCTCCATCCTAAGGCCATAAGGCATAAGAGCATTAAAATATAGGGCGCATAACTCTTACCTATATAACGAAAACAAGCATATAAAAACAAAGGAAAAAAAAGATAAAAATGCTCTTCTACAGCTAAGGACCAAAGAACCCCTAAGCCATTAGGAATCATCCCTGTCCAGTGAAAAATAGCATGATAATTTGCCAAATAAAATATTTGATAAAAAAATCCCGCAAAAGAATACCTTTCCTCTATCAACCCTAAAAATGCAAAACTATAACTTAGAAATAAGCAAATAATTAAGGGAGGAAATAAACGAAAAAAACGTCTCGCAAAAAATTTCGGATAATTAATATGGTTATGTATTTCATATTCTTTAATCAACAATGTTGTAATCAAATACCCGCTTAGAAAAAAAAATACTGTAACGCCTAACCCACCCGGAATAATATGCCCTAATCCCGCATGACTAAGTAATACAATAAAGACAGCAACAGCCCTAATCCCATCAAGTGACGGAATGTAATCAACTTTCATTTTCTTCATTTTTATTTATTACGTAAATTTTAGTCAACTCTCTTCATGCCCCAAAGAACCAAAAGAGAAATTATTACAAATACTTTAGTGTCTATTTACAGACGTCATGTGTCTTTTAATAGCTATGAACCAAGGACCAAAAGAGGGACCAAAAGGGACCAAAAGGGTCAGACTCGGTTGAAATTAATTACAACTCCAAAAAGAAACGATGAAATATTTAACTTGTGTCTGCTCCCTATTTTTTTATACTAAATTTCAGACAAGCACTTACTGGAGCAGAAAAAACATAGGGTATTTTTAAACTATTAATTATTTTGAGTATCGCTAGTGGAGCAAGAACACCGACAAGGAATCCCAGTACTAAATGTACAAAATAAGAGTCTACAACAAAAAAATTATGTAATATGATCCTAATACCGCTACCAGCTAAGATGTGCATTAAATAAATGGCCATCGAAGATTTCCCTATAAAAACAAGATAACCATATGATTTATTAGATAAATAAATGGCACTTGAAATCATAAAAATTATTGAAATAAAGGCTAGCAGTAACGATTCAATACCCTTATCTTTATAATTCAAACTCAGGTAATCATGGAATAACCACTGACAAACTACAAAGGCCACTAACGATACAAAAAAGGTGAATGTCGTTGAAATGTACTCAATTTTGACATACATCATAAAGATAATCCCAAACGAAAAGAAGACAAAATATCGCGATAGGAAATGATAAAAATTCAAATCAGGCAAGACTGAAGGAAATAAGTACAACAAAATAGCTAGTAAAAAAACTAGAATACTAAGCCTCTTTGGAACGACTGAATATATAGCAGAACTGACAACAAAAATAACAAATAAAGCATATAGAAACCAAAATTGCGCTCTAGGTGCCCAGAGAAGAGCGAGCACATCACTAAATGATATATTACCTGTATTAGTATAACCTGATAAGAATACTTCTATACTCCCCTGAAAAATAGACCACACTAAATAAGGGTAAAATATTGTATCCACCTTACTAAATACTAGCTGTTTACCCCCTCTTTTGGAAAAGGAACTATAAAAAAATAAGCCTGATAAAAAGAAAAATAGCGGCATATGAAAACTATAAATTATACTATCCACCAACTTGTATAGCGTTACAGAAGATTCAATGCCCGCATTATATAACCCTCTGGCCACATGGCCATAAACCACTAAAATAATGCCAATAGCTTTAGCGTAATCTACCCAGTCTGTATTTTTCATATTTGCCATTTTCTTATAACAGTAAAACCAAAAGAACCAAAAAACCAAAAAACCAAAAAACCCCGATAGCACAATAGTGCGCAATAAAAAAGCCAGGCACGACTACTATATAGAGGATTCTTTTGAAGCCGGCATTGAGTTACTAGGTTGGGAAGTAAAGAGTTTGCGCCTGAAGAAAGTCGAACTGGTGGATAGTTATGTATTAACAAAGGATGGAGAAGCATTTTTGTTGGGGTGTAATATCACTCCTCTTAATACTACTAGTACCCACACCGTTGCCGATCCATCCAGAACCAAGAAATTACTTTTACATAAGAAGGAACTTGCCAAGCTTTTTTCCGCGACACAAAAGAAGGGTCATACGTGCGTTTGTACTAAACTGTATTGGAAGGGGCATTTGGTTAAAAGCCAAATTGCACTGGCAAAGGGAAAACAGGCACATGATAAGCGTTCCTCGGTCAAAGAACGCGAGTGGAACATCGATAAACAACGCATTGTTCGTCACCAGAACCGATGACTGAACCATTATATTGAAGGCATAGTACCTACTAGGGTGTGGTAAACTTATAAAGCTTCTTTGGGGGTGATTCGGATTCGACGCCGGTATCAACACCTGTAGTGCATGTCGAGAGGGTAGTAACTCTCGTTAATAAATTACTGCAACTTTTTAGTTGCCAACGACGATAGATACGCTCTAGCAGCTTAATATAGCCGCTAGCGATTGCCACTAGGATGCCCGTAAACAAGTGTTTTGCAATCGTCATATAGAACGGGATCGCAGTGAGATGTGTCTGGCATCAATCTGTTAAATTTTTCCAGGCTCGCCCTATTCGCCCTGCCCGTCGGGTAGATATGGGCTAACTCAATAGACGACGCTAAACATGTAGATCTCTAGGCCGCGAACTGACGGACGGGGGTTCAAATCCCCCCGCCTCCACCAATTCTTCTTTCCTTTCTCGTTTTCTTTAGATGATTAACGGGTAGCTTCAATATCAAAAAGCCTCTGTAACTCCTGCCAGGAATCCAA
>ENA-ORXI01001843-ORXI01001843.1-sediment-metagenome-genome-assembly--contig:-NODE-1843-length-16058-cov-5.723985_pt1 | contig 16058 bp, 12 predicted proteins | sample MGYA00237861_ERZ511468 | MGnify/ENA primary metagenome ERZ511468 (study PRJEB26299, sample SAMN06266213) | sediment metagenome | isolation source: Hudson Canyon methane seep mesocosm | place... | reverse complement strand
CCAATAATTCTTTCTTTAATTTCATCAACAACATGAGGGATTACTTGAATAGTTTGACCTAAGTATCCACCTTCACGCTCTTTTTTTAATACACTTTGATACACTTGACCTGTTGTAAAGTTGTTTTGTGCAGAAAGTGTTGCATCAATAAATCGTTCATAGTGACCTAAGTCTAAATCTGTTTCAGCACCATCTGCTGTTACAAATACTTCACCGTGTTCTAATGGACTCATCGTTCCTGGATCTACATTTAAATAAGGGTCGATTTTAAGCATACTTACATTAAAACCAGACTGCTTTAACAGTGCAGCAATTGATGCTGATGTAATACCTTTACCTAAAGAACTTAAAACTCCACCGGTCACGAAAATATATTTAGTCATTTTATTGATACTCCAAATTAATTATAATTAATCTGCGATTCTAGCTAAAAAATGGTTAAGATGTGATGAGGTGATTGATGTACTTTGTTAAAGTACTAAAAATTAGAAGAAATCAAATTATTTATAAAGTGCTTTACTTAATAAATAAGAGACTGGTATACGTCCCTTATTGTTATTTTTTATTTGATAAATTAATATGTAAATGAATAATATCGACAGCTGCAGGCGTAATTCCTGAAATCTCTCCTGCATTAAACAGTGTAGGTGGTCTGAATTTTTCCAGTTTTTCCACTGCTTCATTTGAAAGCCCAGGAAGATCTTTATAGTTGAAATTTTCTGGAATTCTTAATTGAAGCAATTTTTTCATTTTATCAATTTGTTTTTTTTGTTTCTCTACGTACCTGAAATATTTTGCTTCGATAATGATTTGCTCTTTTAAGTACTCATCGACATCTTTGTATTTTGGTACAAGTTCATCAAAATGTGAAGTCTCTATTGTATTTCGTCCTACTACGTCAATTAATAAGACTCGATCTCTTATCTTATCTTGTCCAAGTCTTTCAAGAAGTTCTAAATTTTCTTTTTTAGAAGTGAACCATTCATTTTTCATAAATTCAACGGCTTCTCTGATAGTATTTTCTTTGAACTGCACATTTTTGATTGTTTCATCATTGATAAGTCCCAATTCATGTCCATAATGTGACAATCTCATATCAGCACTCTCTTCTCTTAAAAGTAATCGGTATTCTGCACGACTCGTGAACATTCGGTAAGGTTCTGTTGTCCCTTTTGTAACTAAGTCATCAATTAAAACGCCCAGATAAGCTTCATCTCGTCTTAGGATAAAAGGTTCTTTATCATCAATAGCAAGTGCCGCGTTAATACCTGCCATTAAGCCTTGCGCTGCTGCTTCTTCATACCCTGTAGTTGCATTAATTTGGCCTGCATGATAAAGATTTTTTACTTTTTTAGTCTCTAAGGTATGTTTTAATTCTGTTGGGTCAACATAATCATATTCTATGGCATATCCATATCGTACAATTTTTGCATTTTCAAGTCCAACAATAGAGTGAATCATTTCCTTTTGAACATCAATAGGAAGAGACGTACTTAATCCATTGATGTAATATTCTGTACACACTGATGTTTGAGGTTCTAAAAACAGTTGATGTCTTTCACGTTCACTGAACCTATTAACTTTATCTTCAATACTTGGACAGTATCGTGGACCACTTCCTTGAATTTGTCCTGTAAAAAGTGGTGCTCGATCAAAGTTGCTTGAAATAGTATCATGTGTGTCTAAATTGGTGTAGGTAATATAACATGGATATTGTGTTGGGTTAAATTCTCTTTTATTGGTTCTAAATGAAAATGGAGTGGGTTTTTCATCTCCCCCATGAGCTTCAACTTTTGAAAAATCAATTGATTTTCCATCGATTCGGGCAGGTGTTCCTGTTTTAAGTCGTCCCACATTTAGACCAAATTCTTTAAGTTGAGTTGAAAGTGTAGAAGAAGGCAATTCCCATGCTCGACCTGCATCATAAGTGTTTTTCCCTATATGAATAAGACCTTTCATAAAAGTACCCGTTGTAATGATTACTTTTTTTGCTTCAAATTTCTCACCCAGTCTTGTTTGAACGCCATTTACTTCAGTCAAATCTTCATTGACTAACAGTTGTGATACTTCATCTTGGTATACTTCAAGATTGGGGGTATTGTGACATACCTCTCTCATGTATTCTCGATATTTATCCATATCAATTTGAGCCCTGCTACCCTGAACAGCAGCACCCTTTGAAGCATTTAATACTCTAAATTGTATTCCAGTGGCATCGGTACATAGACCCATCTCTCCACCAATGGCATCAAGCTCACGAACTAAGTGACCTTTTGCAAGTCCACCAATTGCTGGATTACATGAAGCTGCTCCAATTTGTTCAACTAACATTGTAATTAGTAGTGTTTTTTTACCCATTCGTGCTGCTGATAAACATGCTTCAATCCCAGCATGTCCACCGCCGACAACAATAATATCATATTTCATATCTTCTCCAAAAAAAAGCTGCAGAAACGATGATTTCTGCGTAATCGTCTCAATTTAAGCATTCACTTACTGGAAGTAAGCTCCTGCTTAAATTGTTCCTCTGCCTTGAACTAATCGATTCTGCAGCTTTTTGATATTCTTTATCTATCTTTTGTATTGAAAAGTTTTAATTTGATTGTCTGTTGTAAAAAAGAGTAAAATTAGCTTCTCAATAAATTTTCGGTATTATAGCGAATATTTTAGAATTTTGATAATTTTTAAAAAAAGGACTTATGTGTTTACAGGATTAATTCGTGAAATGGCTACAGTGGTGAGCTTAAATAATAGTTTTTTAACCCTCAAAGCAAAATACAGTCCAAAAATTGGAGATTCAATTGCAGTCAATGGAGCTTGTTTAACGGTTGTTAGGCTTGCAAGTGATACATTTACAGTGGAGCTTTCACCTGAATCTCAAAGTATTCTAGCCATGGAAAACTATAGAGATAAAGTTCATATGGAACCTGCCATGATGATGGGGGACCGATTTGAAGGACATATTGTTCAAGGACATGTTGATTGTCTGGGTACTATTACATCCATTGCAAATAATGGAAATTCAACCGATTATATGATTTCACTGCCTGCACAGTATTCAAAATTTATTATTCCAAAAGGAAGTGTCACTATTGATGGTGTTTCTTTAACCGTTAATGATGTCAAAGATGATTCTTTTAGGCTGACGATTATTCCACATACAATAAAAAATACTCTTTTTCAAACTTATAAAGAGGGTTCAAAAGTGAATTTAGAAACAGATATGTTTGCACGATATATATTTAATATGTTTAAAGGTAAAGAGAACTCAAATTTGTCTTGGGACAAGGTTGATAGAATTATGTCTACTTATTAGGTTTTTTAACTTTTTCTTTTTTTGCAGTTTCTTTTATTTGAATTTTTTTATTATAAACATAAAAATATTTTTTCTGTAAAACTTTTGAGTAAGGTTTTATATAGGCTTCTTGTTGGTCTGCCATTTTATTTATTTTGACCACTTTCCCAACTTTTAAACCTTCAAAAAAGATATCATCCATACCAGAAGTTATTACTTCATCCCCTACGTTAATATCAATCCAAATAGGAATATATTTGATACTTAAAAGATCTTTGTGTTCATTTTTGTGAATAATACCTGGTGCTCGGTTTTGGCCAATAAAAACCGCATAATTACATTTTTCATTTCCATTTAACAGTGCTTGTGAATGATTTGCTTTTTGTATGACAATACCTGCACTATATTCTCCATCAATTAATCCTTGGATTTTATCATCATTCTTTTCTTGATCTAACCATACTTTAGTAAAATTATTAAAGTCTACGTAAGACAAAACTTTTGCAATCTTGAGGTCTTCAGATTTCGAATTCAGTGTTGGGGTACTGTTTTGTAAACCTAATAATTCACTGTTTGAACTGGTATATAAATTGAGATATTTAAAAAGTTCTTGATTGATTTTTGTCAATTCTTTTATTTTGTCTGCTTGGTCAAAATAGGTATTTAGATTTGAAGAGATGATGTCAGATCTTTTGACATATGATTTTTTAAAGCTGTTTATAAATGTAAATTGATCTGTTAATATTTTATCAAAATGTAAAATATAAAACAGACCAATTAAAAGAGTTGTAAAAAAAAGTACAAATTTACTCATTTGAGATTAATCTTAATAAAGCTTCCTCATTTAATACTAAACTTGTTCCATACGCAACAGCCAGTAGTGGTTCATCAGCAACTTTGACTGGAAGTTTGATAATATCTCCAAGATATTTATCTAAGCCTCGAATTAAAGCTCCCCCACCTGTTAAAATAACACCATTGTCAACAACATCTCCAGCTAAATCTGGTGGCATGTCTTCTAATACATTTCGTACTGCACTACAAATCTCTTTTAGAGGTTCTTTAATTGCAGATCGTACCCCTTCACTTCCCAGTTCAATTGTTGAAAGAAGTCCAGAGTTATCTCGACCTTTTACTCTGATTTTTAACTCTTTTTCAAGTTTAATCGCCGTACCAATTTCAATTTTGATATTTTCAGCTGTTCTCTCACCAATATATAAGTTGTAGTTTTGTCTAACATAATCAATAATTGATTTGTCAAATCTATCTCCTGCAACTTTGATTGATTTTGAAAGTACAAGACCACCTAAAGATGTCACTCCAATTTCAGTAGTCCCTCCACCAATATCAACAACAACATAACCATCAGGATTACTTACAGGAATTCCTGCACCAATTGCTGCTGCCATTGGTTCTTCTACAAGAAATACTTCACGTGCACCAGCACTAATTGCTGATTCTTTTACGGCTTTTCTCTCAACTTGAGTAATTCCATGAGGAATACAAATAATGATTCTTGGTCGAATAAATGATTTTCTTTGATGTGCTTTTTCAATGAAGTATCGAATCATTCGCTCAGTCATTTCAAAATCTGCAATAACTCCATCTTTCATAGGACGAACAGCTTGAATATTTAAAGGAGTTTTACCAATCATTTGCTTGGCTTCTTGTCCCACTGCTAATATCTTATCTCTACCATATCTATCGTGTTGCACAGCAACAACTGAAGGTTCATTTATGATAATACCTTTACCTTTTACAGATACAATTGTATTTGCAGTACCAAGGTCAATGGCCATATCATTTGAAAAAAGTCCTATAAATTTATCAAAAATCATTTCTTTCCTTTTTTATTAAGCTACTTGTGGTTCTTTCTCTTTTAGAATTACTTCTTTTGTAATAGTAATCGTTTTCTCTTTATACGTTGGTAAATCAAACATGATATCTAACATAACATCTTCTAAAATCGATCGAAGTCCTCTGGCACCTGTTTTTCGCTCAATTGCAAGTTTTGCAATCTCTTTGAGTGCTTTATCTTCAAATTCTAAAGTAACATCATCCATTCTGAATAGTTTTTTATATTGTCTAATCAGCGCATTTTTTGGTTCAGTTAAAATGTGAACCATGTCATCTTCTGTGATTTCATTTAAAGATGTAATCATATGTAACCGACCAATTAATTCAGGTATGAGTCCATATTTAACTAAATCATCGGGTTCAACCAATGCAATTAAATCTTCTTCATCTTTTTTTGTTTTTTTCTCTTGATTAAATCCAAGGACGTTTCCACCTTGTCTTTTTTTAATGATATCATCAAGACCATCAAAAGCTCCACCACAAATAAATAAGATATTGGTAGTATCCACTTGAATTGCATCTTGACCAGGATGTTTTCTTCCACCTTTTGGTGGAACGTTTACAACACTTCCTTCAATAATTTTAAGCATAGCTTGTTGTACACCTTCACCTGAAACATCTCTTGTAATTGATCTGTTTTCACTCATTCGTGCCACTTTGTCAATCTCATCAATAAAAATGATACCTTGCTCAGCTTTTTTGATATCACCATCAGCTGCTTGAACCAATCTTGTTACCACATTTTCAACATCATCACCTACATAACCAGCTTCTGTTAAACTTGTAGCATCTGCAATGGCTAAAGGAACATCTAAATGATTTGCAATGGTTTGTGCAAGAAGCGTTTTACCACTTCCCGTTGGACCTATTAATAATACATTTGATTTATTGATTTCAGTATCATCTTCATCTTCAAGCGAAAGTTTTTTAAAGTTTCTTTTATAGTGATTGTAAACAGCAACTGCAAGTACTTTTTTAGCTCTATTTTGTCCAATGACATAGTCATCTAAAAGTGCTTTTAATTCACTTGGGATTAATAAAGGTTCTTGTTTTTCCTCTACTTTTGCCACTTCACCTTTTGTTTCTTGATCTTTATCAGAAGAGTGCATGATTTCACTCGCAGCAGTTACGCATGACTGACAAATACACGCTTTGTCTCCTGAAATTATTGGATTTTTTGGACTATCTTTTGTACCACAAAAGTCACATATTAGCTTTTCCATGTATTAATCTTTCTCCGTTGTTTGTTTTCTGTTATAAGGGATTCCCCGTTTTGTTTCTAATACAAAACTTGCCAGTTCAACCACATATTCGTTGTCTGTAGTAAATTTTATCTGTTTGGCACAATCGCCTAAGGCTTGCCCCGATTCAAAAAGCTCTTTATAGGCTTTTTTAATTTCATCTACATATTTTCTATTTTTTAAGTTTCTTCGTAAACCTGTTAGATTAAGACCTCTTAATACTGCTCTGTTTCCTTCTGCTAAACAAAATGGAGGAATATCTTGAGTAACAACCGAACCTCCTGCAATCATTGAATAACTTCCAAGTTTACAAAATTGATGTATAGGTGTTAATCCACCCACAACCACATAGTTACCAATTTCTACATGCCCTGCAAGTGTTGCGCAGTTTGCAAAGATACAATTATCACCAATGATACAATCATGAGCAACATGAGTATAACCCATGAATAAATTATTGTTCCCAATAATTGTTTTACTTCCTCCACCAATTGTTCCTGGATTGAAAAGTGTATATTCTCGGATGGTATTATTATCTCCAATAATCAGCTCAACATCTTCCCCATCAAATTTTAAATCTTGAGGGATTGATCCTATTGTTGCGTGTGAAAAAATATTATTGTTTTTTCCAATAGTCGTTTTACCTTCAATCAGACTGTGTGAGCCAATTGTCGTTCCATCGCCTATTCTTACATTTTTCCCAACAATTGAAAAAGCGCCAACGGAAACATCTTCTCCTAAAATGGCACCTTCTTCAATAATTGCAGTTTGATGAATTTGACTCATTACTTGTCTACAATCATCGCTTTAAGTTCAGCTTCAGCAGTTAATGCACCATCAACAAAAGCTTTACCTTGTAATACAATAAGATTTTTTCTTAACTTTAACACTGTGATTTCATAATCTAAACGGTCTCCTGGTTTTACAGGGTTTCTAAATTTTGCTTTGTCAATACTCATGAAGTAAATGACTTTATTTTTTAGTTCTTCATCGCTTAACCCACTGCTTTTAAGTGCTAAGATTCCACCTGCTTGTGCCATACCTTCAAGAATTAATACTCCTGGATAAATTGGGTGACCTGGGAAGTGACCTTGAAATGCAGGTTCACTAATAGAGATGTTTTTAAATGCATTTATCGTTTTTCCTGTATCCATTTCAGTGACTCTGTCAACTAAAAGAAGTGGATATCTGTGAGGAAGTATTTCTTGTATTTGTGTTATGTCTAACATTTATAATCCTAATTGTTTGTGTAAAATTTAGATATTTTAACTAAAACAATATTTAAATGTTATTATAGAAGGTATTCTGCGCTATTAAATTAAGATATTTAAGTGTTTAAGACTTGGTGCAGGGTTGTAGTAAATCAGAGTCAAAAATTGATTAAAACTAAAATGAGAGATGAAAACAGCTAAGCATATTTTCCCTCTCATCTTCAAATGTTTACAGTATTAAAAACTCTCCCACTCACCTGATTCCTTGGCCGCTTCAAATTGTTTATTGTTAACGGTTTTAGAAGGGTTTGGTCTGACTTCTTTTATGAGTGTTTTCCCATGAAATTCTTTGGCTTTAGTACTCTCTTTTCCTAAAAACTCTTTTTGATTTGCATTGCTAACAATCAATGTAGATATTTCATTGGTCTGTTCAGAAATACTTTGTGTGGTATTCGCAACGTCAACATTTTCTTGCGTTTGTGTATCGAGTTCAGCAACAGCATTATTGATTTGTTCAATTCCTGCGTATTGTTCTTTTGAAGCAGATTCAACATCATTTATAAGTTCAAGTGTTTTTGAAATATTTTCATTTAAACCATCATAACCTTTAATCATCGAATCAGAAATATTTTTTCCTTCATTGGCTTTAGAATTTGCATTTTCAACCAAATTTTTAATTTCACGTGCGGCTTCTGCACTTCTACTTGCCAGATTTCTAACTTCTTGTGCAACAACCGCGAATCCTTTTCCAGCTTCACCTGCAGTTGCAGCTTCAACAGCTGCATTCAGTGATAATATATTTGTTTGAAATGCGATTTGGTCAATGATTCCAATTGCATCGTTGATTGCGGTTACTTGTGTGTTTATTTCTTCCATGGCTTGTGTTGTTTTTACTGCAAGATTTTGACCTTCATTTGCAGATGTGGTTAAGGCATTGGCATAAGCAGCCATTTGGCTGACATTATTGGTATTTCCTTCGATATTACTTGTGATTTCTTCTAAGGCTGCAGCTGTTTCTTCTAATGCAGCAGCTGTTTCATTTGAATTTTTATTTAGAGTGTCTACATTATTCAATAAAACAGTGGAACTGTTTTGTAGTGTCAATCCATTTGATTTATTTTCTACTAACATTATTGTTGTGGCGTCACCTAAAGAGTTTATTCCTTGAGCCAGTTTTAAAACATGAGATTTAATTCCTGTGGTATTGACTTTATTGAGATAATTATAGTTTGAATACTGCTCAAGAACGTTCAGAATACCGTCTATATTTGTTTCAAGATTTGAACCCATCTGATTTAAAAGTTTTGTCAATTGTGCAAGGGCTGGATTGTTGGTATTTGAAGATACTCTTTGACATAAATCTCCTTGTTCAAATTCACTTAAGACTTCGATGGTATCATCGATTACTTGTCTGTCTTGTTCTATGCCTTTTTTTGTGATAGTGATGTTTTCATTTAATGTTTTTGCCATTTGACCAATTTCATCTTTTTGATTTAATGGTATGTCATGGACTTCATTGACTTCTTTATTTAAAAATTTAAAGAAGTTTTGCATTCCCGATGATAATGTTTCAATGGCTTTATTGATATTATTAGAAATGGTAAATCCAAGTATTATAGAGATTACAAAAATGGCAATGCTTAAGAATATAAAAAATAACATAGAACTATTCGCTTCTGATTTAAGTGTTGATACATTCAAAATCAGTTCTTTTGATAAATAATCTTCATTACTTTTTAAAAGATTTATTTTTTTAGTAATAGTATCAAACCAATGAGCCGCATCAATTCCAAAACTAACATTTTCTTTAGTATTAAGTGCAGTCTTTCTCATCTTATTGACTTCATCTATAATCTGATTTTGCATTTTATTTGAAAAGAACTCTTTTGCTTTGGTATTTGCAACTTGTCTAAAAGATGAAAGATAGGCATCTTGTTGAGCAATTAGATACGCAAATTTCATTTTCATACCCGGTGCGAATTTATCATTTGCAAAGGTCATGGCTCCAACAGCTCGCTCAATTCCTGCTCGCTCTTTAGAAAGTAAAAAATTGCTATATGCTGTTAATTGTTGTGACACTTGAGCATCTTGTGAAATTTTAACGGAGTCTCCAATGATATTTAAAAAACTTGCATTCATATTGGTATAATAGGATATTGCATTCCCCGTTTTAATAGATTGTGCGCTTATTTGGTTTCTCATAGATTCAATTTCATCTAACTGTGTTAAAGCCCCATCCAAATCATTTTTAAAGTCACTTCCATGCTCACGTGAGTTAAATGTTTTTAGAAACGATTGTAACTCATTAATTTTTCCATTGGTATTTTCTCTTTGCATAGGTAATTTATTTTTAAATTTAACACCTTTGCTTCCTAAAAATCCAGCAGTGAGACCTCTCTCTTTTTGACTTTCATGAATCATGGCACTTAATTTTGTTGATAAAATGGCAATTTTTTCAATTTTTTCAAGATTTGAGTACGTTTTATAATGATCGTTACTTATAAGAGTACCTAAAATAATTAAGCCTATCAATGGAATTGATACCAAAAACATTAATTTTGCTTTCATAGAAATGTTGTTCATGTTTCCTCTTTTTTTAGTTAATTTTGAAATGCAGAGAGTTATTATAAATCGTGGGTCCAATTTATATATAATTGGATTTGATTTCTTTACTATTTTAATAATTTAAAAACAGATTGAATTCTAACGGGTAAGTTCTTATAATGCCAAATGAAATTTAATTAAGTATTTATTATTAATTTTTATTAATATTATTATTTCACAATAATTGAAGTGGAAAAATAAAATTTGTTCATTAAAAATAACTTTTTTATATGAAATTGTTTAAAATCATACTATTAAATAATTTTATAATTAATTTCTTGTTGAATTTAAATATAAATTAAATATAAATCAAATTTATTAATTTACATTCCAATGTGTAAATAAGTTACTTTATATAGAAAAATGATGTCTTTAAATTTTTTCTCTAATGAATAATTAAGAAAATAAGTCAACTTATAAAGAATCATTTATAATGTTTGCCACATTCAACGAACTGCCATTTTTTAGGTAATCTCTTAATACTTTTGAGTTAGCTAAAAATTTTTCTTTGTCCATTTTTTCATAATCATTTAAAAGATTTTCTACAGTGACATTTTCTTGTAAAAATTCGCTGTGAATAAGTCCTTTTCCCATTTTTGAAAAGAAGATATTTGCCAGTCCCACTCCAGGAAGTTTGACCAATCGTGAACCAATAAAATAGTCCAGTTTTTTTGCAATATAAGAAAGTGTAAAAGGTGTTCCAATAATGGCTGCTTCAAGTGTAGCAGTCCCACTACAAATAAAAGCATATTCTGCTTCTTGAAGCGTATGATGCGCATCACTTGTTATTGTAAATGAAGATATGTCTCCATACACTTCTTTGATATACTCTTCATCAAACTTTGAAGGAATGATGAGGATATGTTCTTTGTTGGGAATTTTATATGCGAGTTCTTTAAAAATAGGCATGTGATTTTTAATCTCAGTTTTTCTGCTACCTGGCATAAAAACTATTTTTCCACTTTGAGACAGATTGGTTTTAAAATTAGAAATTTCATCCAAAAGAGGGTGACCTACATAAGTTATTTTTTCTTTTTTTGAATAATAGTCACTTTCAAAAGGCAAAATCGAACATAACCTATCACATCGTTGTTCAATTTTTGGAATTCTTCCTTTTTTCCAAGCCCAAGCTTGAGGTAAAATATAATAAATAATCTCTTTGTTTGGATATTTTTCTTTTAAACTTTTTGCTAAAGGCAGGTTAAAAGCTGAAGAGTCCATGAGTAAAATTTTATCGGCATCCTGCGCTAATTCAACCATCTCTTTTTTGAGATTTAGAAAAAATGGCAATCTTTTTATGGCATCAACAAAACCCATGATGGCTAATTGAGTGATATCATATTTTGGATTTCCCAGTGATTTATCAAAAATTCCCATAAGTTCCACGTCTTCATTTAAAAATTCTTTTAACGCTTTTAAATGGATATTTGATGAGGTTTCAAGTGCACATACGAGTAATTTCATGATGATTTGACCTTTTTTTCTAATATTTTTTCTTCTATGTCTTCATACGTTTTAGCATTAAGTTCTATTTCATATTTTTCATCCAAAATTTCATCAAGCACAATAATGGTACTTAAGTCATAAGGATTATTGGTGATTTTATTTCGAATGCTGAGTTCTTCTTCAAATAGTAAGGGTGATTTTAAAAGGTGTGAAACACTTTTAAAAGAAGTCTTAGCTAAATCATTAAATGTTTGAATACTAAGTACCTTAACTTCTGCGCGATTAAGATAATAAATATCCTCTTGAGAGTATTCAATTCTACCATTCATTTTGCCATTTTGAAGGGTTGAATAACAAAGCACATGTGATGGTTTAACTTCTTTTTTTACTTTTACAAAACCACTTAAAAGTCGGTAGTTTAAAAATCGTTGTTTGATGACTTTATACGCTGCATTTTTTTCTTCTAACTCATTTCGCCTTTTGTAAAGTTCAAGTCTTTGTTCAATAGATTCTGGAAGGATTTGAGCAGTGATGGGACTGAACATTTCATCCATTAGTTTGTCTTGTTGTTCTCGCTGTTGTGTCAATCCAAACAAACAACCACAATAATTTTGTCGATATAATGAGTTTTCTTTGACTTGAAGCCCCTGTATTTGGCTTCCGTTGCCACTTCTATAATCTTTGAAAATCCATTGGATATCGTATTTAGTACTTAGATTGTTCCCAATTACTTCTAACTTGTCTTGGGACTTCTTTGGAGAAATCAGTAGGGTGGTTGTGAAAGATTTATGTCCCAACTCAATGGCTTTTAAAACAGTGGTTTCCAGTCGTTTATCAAAACAAACTGTGCATCTGTCCCCTTTTTCAGGTTCATTTTCTAAGCCTTTAACGCTTTGTAACCATGACTCTAAATCGTAAGGTCCTTCAAGTAACTTTATTCCCAGTTTTTTACAAGAAAATTCTACGTCTAAAAATCGCAATCGGTATTCACTGTATGGGTGAATATTGGGGTCATAAAAATATCCTACAATTTCTTCATTGGGATAATCTTCTTGTATTTTTTGTAAAAAGTAGTGGCTATCAACGCTGCAGCATATATGAACTAACAAATTTTCTCTTTATATTTTTATTGTGTAATTTATTCGTATTATAGTAAAATATTTGCAAGGATACAAATAATGTTTAAATTTTTAAAATATATTTTAGTCATTTTCGCAATTACAGCTTGTTCAACTAAACAACCACAATTATCTCAAAGTGCCACCATTTTATTAAAAACACCCACCATGAAATTTTATGATAAAGGGTTTATTTCTAAATTTGAAGATCATACACAAGTTCAAATATTTAGCGCGGGAGCGTTAATTTTAAATTTAGATATTTATGAAGACAGAGTTTGTCAAAGTACTTTTGAATGTTTAAGCCTAAAAGAGTTTAACAGAGAAAATTTAGACAGCTCTTATGAAGATAACTTTATCAAAAAACTGTTTGAGCGTAACGAGAAAAAAACAGTATTCAAAGACAAACAAAAAGGCATTTTGATTAAGATTACCAAAGATTAAAAGAAAATCTTTTATTCCTATGGCTACTTATGATTCCAATTCTTTTGCTTCTCCAAAATAATACCCTTGAGCAAAATCGATTTCAATAGTAGAAATTTTATCAAAAACAGATTTTGAGTGAACAAATTCTGCAATGGTTTTGATATTCATTTTTTTAGCAAAGTCAATAATGGTTTGAGTCACCATCAGTGAGTTTTCATCTGTATCAATATTTTTAATCATAGACGCATCAATTTTAATAAAATCAACTTTTAACTTCATCAAATACTCAAAGTTTGAATATCCTGTTCCAAAATCATCAATAGCTATCTTACAACCATAAGCTTTGACTCTATCAATAAATTCAATGACTTGATCAAAGTTTTCAATTCCATCACTTTCAATGATTTCAAAAATAACTCTGTTTCCGATTTGTGTTTTTTCAAGTTTGTCAATAATAAGATTTATAATATCTTCATTTACGATATCGTAAACAGAAAGATTTATTGACACGGCATTTGCATTTGTTTCAAATTTATCAAATGTTTTATTTATAATTATTTTTGTGAGTTGATGATAGAGTTTATTTTTTTTAGCAAGCTCTAAAAAATGGATAGGTGGGATATATTCTCCGTTTTTATCTACCATTCTCATTAACGCTTCATATTTCACTATTTTTTGTGTTTCTACACAAACGATAGGTTGAAACAGAGGTACAATTTTATCATTGTTTATCGCTTCTTTGATTTTTTTTGTCCAATTTAAATTTTGTGCATATTCATGTTCTGCATTCATCGAAGAGTTATAAATCAAATAGTTTTCTTTTTTTGCTTTTGCTAATTTCAGTGCAATATCTGCATTGGTTAGCAGCAAGTTTTTCCCAAATGAGACACCAATAGTTGAAGAGATAGAGATATTCGTTTTTTTGTCTATTTTAAACTCTTTTTTTGCTGTACTTTCAGTAATGTATGTTGCAAATTTATTAATCTCATCCAAATCAAAATGTTGAGTACATAAAATTGCAAATTCATCTGAATGAAGTCTGTATAAGGTACAGCAATTATCATGAGTCATTTTATTTAAAAATTTTGCATAATCTTTTAATACTGTATCCCCAATAATATTTCCATACAGATTATTTATCTCTTGAAAACCATCAATATTTATCAAAAACAGTGTTGAGTTTAGTTTTTTATCAAGTTCATCAATGAGCTTCTTTCGATTGTGTAACCCTGTTAGAGTATCATTATAAAATTGATATTCAATCGAATCTAACATATGGTTAAATACACTTTGCATAGAGTGTATCTCTTCAATATCGTCATACGTATCAACTCTTTGGGATAAATCGTTATTCGAAGATATAGTATTGATGTTTGTAACAAACTTTTTAATGGGTTTAACTAAATATTTATCAAATTCAATAAAAAGTGCAAAAAAGATAACAAGCGAGAAAAATATAATAAACAGTATAAAAAAGTTTATCATGGTATTTAGAGATACTTTTAAATCATTCACAGGATATGAGATATAAATTGCACCTAAGATATTTCCTTGTAGTGCATTTGAGTGACAAGAAATACAATCTTCTTTTGCAATAATAGGATAATAGAATCTGATGGTACTATCATCTAATACTTGTAAAACTTCTTCACCTCTCATGGCTTTTTTTAGATTATAATTACTTTCTCTTTTCTTTTTATCTTCTTTTATCTCTCCATAAAGTTGTGAAACAAGTGAACTTCTATATACATTTACTTTCATATTTGGGTCAATGGAATCAAGTCTGGTGATAACTCTTTTTAAATCATTTCTTGTCCAACCTTTTTCCATAGCTGCATACAAAGACTCAAAGATAAGCATAGAAGTTTTTTTCGCATCCACTCTTGATAAATCGTGGATGGCTTTATCTTTCATCACTTCGCCGTAAATAAACGCTGCAATAAGTGTGAACATCAAAGTAGTAAGTATGATTTTTGCAGTCAGTTTGGTATATGTAATTTTTTGGTGCATTAAAGTAACCTTTGATAAATGAATTAGTATTGTATTATAATTATAATTTTATAACGATTAAAAGGAAAATAACTTTAAGAAGGGTTAAAATAACTTTTTAGTAAAGAAATTGGTGATTAATATTAAGTACTAAAAGTGTAAAATCTCTTTTAAAAAATTAATAGTAGGATATATATCAATGAAATTTGTTGGAGCTCATGTAAGTAGTAGTGGTGGAGTATTTAACGCACCAAAAAATGCGACAGAAATTGGAGCGCAAGCCTTTGCTCTTTTTACAAAAAACCAAAGACAGTGGGCTGCAAAAGAACTCGATACCGCAACTTTAGATAAATGGTTTAAAGCCCTAGAAGAATCAAAAATATTACCCAAACATATTTTGCCTCATGACAGTTACTTAATCAATCTGGGAAATCCCGATGAGGAAAAAAGAGAAAAATCACTCAATGCTTTTATTCATGAGTTAGAGCGATGTGATATCTTAGGTTTAGATCGTCTTAACTTTCATCCAGGTTCACATTTAAGACAAATCAGTGAAGAAGAGTGTCTGGATAAAATCGCAGAATCAATTAATGTCTCTTTAGACAAAACAAAAAATGTAAAAGCCGTTATAGAAAACACAGCAGGTCAAGGAAGTAACCTTGGATACAAATTTGAACACTTAGCTCATATCATAGACAAAGTAGAAGACAAAAGCCGTATTGGTGTTTGTATAGATACTTGTCATATGTTCACTGCGGGTTATGATATCCGAACAAGAGAAGCCTATGATAAAACATGGAATGAATTTGATGAGGTAGTAGGACGACAATACCTTATGGGAATGCATTTAAATGATTCTAAACCAGAACTG
>ENA-ORXI01001842-ORXI01001842.1-sediment-metagenome-genome-assembly--contig:-NODE-1842-length-16059-cov-24.902077_pt1 | contig 16059 bp, 9 predicted proteins | sample MGYA00237861_ERZ511468 | MGnify/ENA primary metagenome ERZ511468 (study PRJEB26299, sample SAMN06266213) | sediment metagenome | isolation source: Hudson Canyon methane seep mesocosm | place... | reverse complement strand
CGTTTTCATGATTATTTCCTTTTCTATTATTTCAAGACATAAAAAAGCCCCAGCAACCGATGAGGAAGCTGAGGCTTAATAAGTGACTTAATAAGTGACTTAATAGTAATGGCTAAAACAACAAGGATTAGCACATAAACTACTTATGTCATGTAGGTAATATATATATGAATTTATTTCGAAACGAGGTTTTAGCGAAAATGATATTCAAGAAGAATATGATTGCTTATTATTGAATACACACGGGGTAAAAATAGGCTGTTCTGATAAATCTCAAAAGTACATTATCATATAAAAACCCTTACTGGGCCTGGAATGGGGGGGTTATCGCTAGCGCCCACGGTCATCATCTCTATTAGGGGCTGCGCGACTTAGCTCTTTACCTAGTGGCCTATATAAAGATAAAACGCATTTCAGTTGATCCCTTTCAGCTTCCAGTTTCTGGCATTTATTTTTAAGTTTATCTAACCTTTTATCCTTACTAATTTGTGCGTCCTTCAATTCTATTTCTCTATGCTGTTGAACATAGGATTCATCTTCATTTTTGATAATGGCATGAATAGAAGGGCCGTGATGTTTGTCTGGAATATGGTTACATTTTTCAGCATACTGTAAATCATCACGTTCAATTGCAGCATTCTGTTGATCTTTTAAGGTGAGATGCCCGTGTCGCCACTGCTCTGCTTCTTGTGTGAATCCGGCTGACTCCAGTGATTTAGAACAAGATAATGCCCACATTTCTCGCCATCCCTCTAGAACTGATTTTTTGTTCCATTCTCGAATTTTGTTACCAACAAAGCCATTCGCATCAACACCGCGTAAAGTTAATAAAATATGGGCATGATGATTTCTAGGATCGCCTTTTATGTCAGGGGAGTGGATATTGACATCGGCCACCATTCCCAGCGAAATAAAGTGAATTTTAACAAACGCTTCTAATGTCGAAGCTCTGGATTCAGGTGATAGTTGGTGCGGTAGATTTAATTCAATCAGTCGGGCAAATTGTGCTTTTTTATGCGTTTCACGCTGTTCAACTTTGTTCCATAACGTTGAACGGTCTAGAGTCCAATCAGCCCATTTTGGTGCGTAAATTTTAGAGCTGAGACAGGGTGAGCTTTGCTTGCTTGTGTAGTCAAAAGTCAACCCCAATTCGTCGCTTGTTAATCGGCTACGTGAAATATAAGCAGCCGAGTTAACGACACTTTTACCTTGTGTACGACTAACAATTTTTGCGGAACACCGGAATGACATAGGATCAATTTTTTTGATAGAAAGTAGACTTATTTTAGATTAAATTTGTTGGTTTCTAAAGAAATAATTTAAAATGTATAAGTGCGCCCTTAATATTATTAAGTTTTTAGCTTTGCATTAGATGATTATTTAGTGGGAATGGATGGTCTAGGGTTATTGGCGCTAGTGATGAAAATTAGGATGGAGGATAACGTGGTAAATGAAACAGCTAGATATCAAGAACTCGATGCAAAGAAGCAAGCAATCGAAAAGAAAATAAGTCAGGAAAGGGCTCGAATTGTACGTGCAAAAAATCAAGATTTAGATAAAATAAAAAGGGAGGCGAACCGGTTAATATTCTTAATCGGTTCGGCTGTTTTGAAAGACTCGGGTTCAAAAAATGATGGCCAACAAAATGAACCCGATTTCAAGATCACAAAGGAGAACATTAAAGAGCTGTTAGGTAGGCATACAGAATTAGAGGCGGACCGAAACTTTTTAAATAAGCGGAAGTGGCTTAATAATGATGGCGTAGATTAAGATCTAATATAAGGATTATTTGCAGCCCTATCTTTGAGCAGCAGGTTTTTATAATATGGTATCTTTTCAGCAAGGATGCCTTCTTTATTTCCGTATAGGAACATAAGTTGCTTGTTGGCTTCTAGGGAAAATAGCTCAGTCGTTGGCATAAAATCGACAGCAACCTCATTAGTACTTACTGATGACTGTGATGACTCAATTTTGTTGGTTGTTTTATTTAAGTTCTTACTCTCATTCATGCTGACTGAATAGCTGGTTGTTTTGCCTAATCGCTCGCTAATTCGTTTAGCAATTTCGGTATCATTCGGGGTAAAGTACTGCTGCACGCCAGAGTTAGCTAAAAATGATTCTTTCCGATTACCATAAATATGGTTAAGTTGATGAATATCTTGCCAGAATGTCCATAGCTGCACGCCAAAACCACGCGCTAAACCAATAGCTCCCTCTAAACTTTTTAGTCTACCTAGGGTGGCGCATTCATCAAGCATCATTAATACCGTTTTTTCGCCTTGCTCATGCGTAGACATCAGCTGATTTAAAGCAGAGTTAACTAACAGCTTGAACCATTTAGAATAGGTTATAATCAAGTGGGCCGGGAGAATAAGGTAAACCGTTATGCTTTCTTTTTTTAGTTTAGCGAAGTCAATATCATCTTGAGATAGATTTTTAGCTAGAATAGGGTCATCTAAAAAGTTAGTTTGCGTCAAGGCAGTAGATATAATGGATTGAATAGCTTTACTGGACCCCGTGAAGAAAGCCGCTTTTTGCCTAAGTGGGGGATAATCAATCGAATCATATTTTCCCTTGTGGCCTAAATAGGCTGATTCTCGACCTGTGAATAATGGCTTGTCAGGTGTGCTTTCATAGTCACCTACATCATCATCTGCATTAGAGAAAATTTCTTCTTTAGTATCATCATCGTTTTCATCACTGTCGTCTTCTTTAGCATCATTATTCCCGGCGGAGAGATCTGCTCCATCCTCCACACCGGCTATATTAGACAGTAGGTTAATAAGCTCCTTTTCAGGTAATGTCAGTATTTTTCGCACCTCGCCTAGGTTTCTTTTTTCACTGTCATGTGACTCAGTGATGCACACAAACATAATAATGCAGGCAATTAATTCACGCGCTGAATCATTCCAAAAGGAATCTGCATTGCCTGTACTTTCGCTATCAACTAAAATTTCACATAAAGAAAGTACATCTGAAACGAAGGACGGATTATTGCGACTAAGCATTGATAATGGGTTAAATCCATGTGGCTTAAAAGTACCGGCATTAGGTGTAAAACCTAACTCTGTAAACGTGTCTTCCAATACGCAGAAGGGGTTTAATATAAAAACCTTCTGCCCCAGCTCTTCTTTTCTATACTTCGCAGTAACCGCGGCATTTTCACCTTTCGGGTCAATCACCAACATAGAGCCTTTATAATCAAGCAAAGCCGGAATCTGCACACAACTCCCCTTACCTGATCCATTAGGCGCAATGGTTATTAAATGCTTATCACCAGAGTAATTAATTTGATAGAAGTCATCATGCTTATCTGTCGCAAACCCACCCGTAGGTATTCCATCTTGAGTGAATAAATTTTGCTCTAAACACGATTTGAATGTTTGCCATTCAACATCACCATACGCTTTAGACTTGATGACTGGATCTGACTCGAGACGGTTTTTAGGAGTACTTCCTTTTCTACAGTGAGTAAACTCAGGGGCGACAGATGTCTTCTTCAGAAAGTTATAGTGATCATGAAAATAAAAGGCGGCACGATAACGATCGCTTTCAAAGAAAATTTCGGCAAAAATATCAAATAGGGAATGATTGAATATTAAGTCATTATTATCCTTCACTTCACTCTTACAGAAATGAGAATGTTTTAGGTTATCACGAGTATAAATGAAGTACGTTATCCCACAATGTGATGCTGTATAACACGTGAGACTGTCATCAGTATTAGGCGATCGCGTAAAGGTTAAAGAATTAAGAGTCATCCCCTTATCTAGGCTTTCAATGACAAGATAATTCTTATTCCCTTCTTCAAAATAGCAATAAGGGTTGTGGGTGCCAAGGTCAAAGAAAACTATCTTAAAGTATAGAGATTGCCTGCCAGAAAATTGAGTATTTTGTTCAATTTCAATATCTGTTTCGAGTACAAGTAGCGGTGATAGTGACATAGTCGGTTATTTAAAATTAAGGGCTGTTGAGTAGTGGTGTTTATTCACTTTTACTATCTGTGCGTAAATTGTAAAAATAAATCATATTTCTACAATAACAGAGGCTACTTAAGCATGCCATGTAGCAGCACGATATTTGCATAAATAATTGTAAAGACCCTACCTAATGGCTATATATCAAAGCACTTTCAGGGTCGTATTCTGCCTAATAATTACTATTAGCAGCCGACTGTTCTATGGATAACTCTAAATACGCTTTATGAATCAATAAGAAGTAACAAAAATAACCCTGTTATTTTCCATTGCGCTATTTGAGGATAACTAAGCGTGAATCCTTGCTATACCACTAGTTACACACATTTCCTGTGGATAAGATTGTGTGCAATTTTTGCGTAACTAGCTCAGCTCAGCGTATTCAAAGGCTACAGTTTAAATCGTACAAAATTTATACGATAGATCAATCTGCTTAAAGTGCTATTCAGAGATTAGGTTTTATAATTATTACAGAGAACTAAATATTAATTTACGCACGAAGCCCTGCGCCCGAATAAGCACCCATGACTATGCGAATGAGAGCTAACGCGAGTAATTAGTGGCAACAAATGCGAAAGCCGCTTAAGCGCCGAATACGGAGCTTTAAATGGCACTATCGAAGCGTTATTACCTTAACCATTAAGGTTGTAATGTAATTGAGTGATAGCTTAACATTTCAAACCTAGCTAGGGGCTTGCCTTTGTTCATATTGGGAACGGTTTGGGAGTGTGTGAGATCTGTTTACTTTACCAGGGTTAAATATCTAATATATATACTTATTAGAAAAACAACCTTGGTAATCCACCCCACAAAACCGTTAATATGGGAGAACGGGTTCTTACTTACCAGATGATATTAATTCATTTGATTTTTACTTATAATGATAAGCCACCATGTAGGGAAGTTAGCTTACTACTATTAGAATCATAAGCGATACTAATTAAGGATAGGTCCGAATTCTCAGATCGCAACTAATTTAATACTTAAAGGCATAATTAATGAAGCATTTTTCGATTTTATTTTGTATTTTAACCCTTATCGGCTGTAGTGGCGATAAGGGTACAGCTAGTAGCTCAGGAATAGATTTTGAAGGGCAGGTATTCGATTTGAACGAAGAGGCATGTAACGACCATCTAAAAATGGGTAGCATGGATAGTGATCAAATACTTTGTCGAGAAGGTTATGCGGCTGGATATAATTATAGTAATAAGGTTAGCAACTGGGTGTCTTATTACATAACTAAAGATTCAGTATCTATAACTAGGGAGCGCATTGATTCATTTTCTACAGATGATGAAGTTCCGGCAATATACCAGTCTACATTAGAGGATTATTCGGGATCAGGGTTTGATCGTGGACATCTTGCGCCCAGAGCAACAATGGACTTTACCGCATCCTCGATGAAGGAATCATTTTTACTGACGAATATCGCTCCTCAGAACCCTAACTTCAATAGAGGAATTTGGGCTGAGATTGAACAGGATGTGAGAGATTGCGCTGTAAAAATCAATGAACTATATATAATTACAGGTGGGGTATATGACAATAATTCAATAACTATAGGGGATTCCGTTAGGGTTCCAAGTTATTTTTACAAAGTCATTTTTAAACCTACTTCACCTGCTTCAGCATTTGTTGTTTATTTACCTAATAAATCAGATGCTAGCATAGATTTTATTTCTATAAATGATCTTGAAAATATTATTGGGGAAGATGTATTCTCAAGCATCAGGGATGATATAGAGGTTGAGATAGAAAAGAATAAAACTCCTTTTTGCACTATCGGTAGTTCACCAGTAGAAACCGTGGTGGATCAAACAACACGCCCTACTACAACAGTTCCACCAACGAGTGATGTAGTTGTTTGTGGGTCAAAAACAACTTGCGGGGAAATGGTTAGTTGTTCAGAAGCACGATATTATTTGTCTTCTTGCGGATTAACAAGACTTGATCGAGATAATGATGGGGTGCCATGTGAAAGTATATGTAACTAAAGACCTCGTATTTCTCCATTAAAAGGGGTTTGAAGTCCCGCTAGTCTCTATGTTAAGTTTATGTAGTGTAAAGAGTAAGGAAAACGAACCTTAATAAAGTGGAGTTGACACGTGATTCCTTTTCTATGTAGTACAAGGCCATTGTATTACATAGAAAACCCCTTGAAATAAGGATTCTTCCTTGCCTTCCCTTATGTATGTAATGTACCATTAGCTTATGCCTAGATACATTACATAAAAAAAGAGCGATCAACGATGAAATTAGTCGATGCTGTTAACGTCTCAGAAATAGAATCCGTCTCTCGCATCTTGCTAAAGGACAATAAGCAGAATCGACTGTATGCCGATATTTGGAAAGTAGGGATTAACTTTGCACTCAGGATAGGCGACCTGCTCAATATCAAGTTTTCTGACTTGGACTTGATCAATAATGAAATATCACTGGTAGAACAAAAGACCACTAAACCACGCTTGATTAAAATTAATGTCGCTGCCTTGGTCATCATTCATGAGCGCAGGGCCTTATACCCTAATGATCTGTATTTATTCCAGGCGCATAGCAACCGAGCCAAGAAAGACAGCCCCGTTTCAACCGTGAGTGTCAGTCGTGTCTTTAAAGCCGCAGGGGATCGTTTAGGACTAAAGATCAATACCCATTCCATGCGGAAAACGCGCGGAGCAGCAATGTATCAAGCGGGTACGTCTGTAGCCGTCATTCAGAAGTTATTTAATCATGCGAGTGAATCCGTCACTTTGCGCTACATTGGTATTACGCAGGCAGATATTTCACAAACTTATGATGACTTGGTGTTGTAATGCCGTTGGGCATTCCTAAATAATGACGTAATGGTCTGAATGCAGTACCGCAACGTGTGATAACCTTATTGCACAGCATAAAGCTAATGAAACGTAACCGCTATATTCGCATAACGGGCGTTATGTTCAATTATTAGCATTGCATGTCAGAGCAAGACTTCAGCACCATCAAGGGGTTTGGGCTTACAACCCCTCTATGTTTTTCGAGATACCCAACAGTCGCCTTGAGTCAATTTAGCCTCTGTTATTCACAATTGACGGTTAGGTATTTCGGTTCCAAATCTGCCTATTTCTAAGGAAATAGGCTAAGTGCGATGAGACCCGTATTATAAAGCTGTTGAATTTCAGCTTCATTTAGAACTCGTTTATGAATTCTAACTTCATCAATTGCACCAATAAAAGGATACCAAGAATCTGAGAACTTACCAAAATACAGAGACTGTCTATTCATCTGGGTGAAATCAACTGGACTTGTAGACCCATAACTCAACTTACCATCTAAATAAATTTTTGTTCCTGCTGTAGCAGAAAGTGTATATGTTAAGTGAATCCATTCGCCGATAGACTTTTCTTCTGGCCAGTTCGCCTCAGCATAACTTCCATTTGAAAACCATCGATCAAAAGTACTAACAGATGCTGAAACCACTCCATTATTAGAAACATGAGATTTAAAAGCCGCACCAATCCTATCATGGCTCTTTGCAAAAATAGTTCCACCACCACCTGTAGTTTGCCTGCGACCATAACCATCCATATAGATTAAATCATCAACTCGAAACCATGCAGAATATGTTGCTCCTTCAGTAAACTGTAATGCAGCAGAATTAGGTACATAAATATGCCCTGGGTTATCTACACCACCAAAAATAGCGGCTTGCCCGAAAAGTCCGTCTCCAAAAGACACTGAACTGCTTGGCTGACCATCATTAGCTGAACCCTGGTGGTTTTTTGCATCGCCATTAAAAGGGTAATAAGCAACCAAACCATTACTAATATCAGTATTATCAACAGTTGAAGTTTCAGCTACTGAAATATCAATATAATCAAGTTTTGTGTAGTGTCCAGTCCACCAACCATATGTATGCATATGAATTTTTACATATTCCGTATCAATCGCTTGAATAGTCTCTGAAACAATATCACCATTAATTTTATAAGTTATTTTTCCAGAATTTGAATCATAGGTAAGCTCTTCTTCAAACCATTCATTCCATTTTGGAGTAATGTAATTTTCTGTTTTATTCCGATCATTATGTAAAACAAAAGTCTCCCAATCTCCTTGATATTCATAATCAAAATATGAAACACCAGTAATATAGTCGTTCACTTCACCATTAAAAATATCATTGGATGCATAAAGACCTAAACTACCTGAAAAGAATATATCTCCACCTTGATAAGAATAAGAAACTTGCGGATGAACATACGAGCGTCTTTTTATGGTTAGAATACTATTGTTTCCGATTTTAATCGGCTTACTAATTACACTTGGTCCATTATCTGTTTGATCTTGAGATAATGTTAAAATACCATCAGATACACTAACAGCACTGTAATCGGGAACGTTTGGTGACCTAGCTCGCTGTACAAACCAAAAGTTTTTATCTAGTACATCAAAGTCATCTCGAAAAATAACATTACCTGAAGCATCCATAACAATAGAACAAACAAAAGTAGCTTCTATAGGCACTTCACATTGTTTTTCAGTTGTTTTATATCCATCCCTTGAGATTTTTATAGTGTATTTTCCAGGTGAAAGCTCAAATTCAGCGCCAGATTCTCGTGGGTATACCGTCTTTGCAGATACTATGTTGTTATTGTTAGCGTCTTTAATATCTACCGTAAAATAATCTACAATTTGAACATTGGTATTTGGTGCTTCTATTACTTCAATTGTTACTTTTGGGTTTACAACATTGATCGTTCTATGCTTTGTTGCGGTGTTGTTAGATTTGTCCTTAGCTGTATAACTTAATATATATGTACCTATTACATCCACATCAACACTCCCTATAGGAGATAGATTAATAGATATCAGGCCATCTATATCATCTATTACTTTTGCAAATTCCTCAGTATATGTTCCACCTTTAATGATTGTAATATTAGATTCGCCATAAAGTGTTATCGTCGGTGCCTTGGTATCTGGAGCTGTCTCAACAACATTAATCATTCTGTTTGCAGTTGCTGTATTACCTGCTCTATCAGTTGCTGTATAAGTAATTATATAAGTTCCTATCTGATTTATATTAACAATACCTGAAGAATTTACTTGGATAGAACCATCTACATCATCAGTTGCTACTGCACCCAAATCTATATACACCTCACCTTTAGTGTGAATGATATTAGATTGACCATTAACCACAATAGAGGGAGCAATAAGGTCGTGTGATAAATCTTCTCGATCAATCTCACAGTATTGATAAAAAGAGCTCAATGTTATATTGGGTGAAATACGAAATGAACAATTAAGTGGTATTTCTTTATACCCATTATGAAACTCTTTAGAAAGAATGACATTAATAGGATAGTCAAGAATGTTTATATCAAAATGATAGGTTTTAGTACTGTCAGCACTCACAGATTTAACTATTTCTCCATTAGTATTAATTAACGAAAGAAAGTAGCCATTATCTAAATAGTAATATTCTCCACTATCTGAAACCTTAACATTTATTTCTCCTTTTTTATATCCTAAAAAGGAAAGCACCGCAGCATCAACATCCCTATCAAAAGGTGTCGTATCATCATAATAGCGATTATATATATCACTAATAATGGATTCTATAAGCTGTGTTGTTGCCACGATAGCGGTTTCTTTCGCAACCTGATGATACCTTCTTTCTGGTGAATCTTTTGCAATACCAAAATGATCATGCCTATTTAATACAGTGCTATTATTAAGCGAATCTCCATGCTGACATTTCTCTTTAGTATTAGTCGTTGGAGTTGGGTGGTAATAAAAAATTGAATTTTTATGAATTAATAAATTTCCTTTGTCAGATAGAATCTCTGGGGGACATGTATTCGTAAGTACCGAACAACTTTCTATTTTTTCATAAAACCCAACATAATAAGGTCCATTATGATTTAAGTCCCCTGACCACCAATAATCATTAATTTTATTTCCATTAATCTTAGTATTGAAGAATACGCCAGATAGCCCTATACCATAAATATCAGGTGTTTTTTCATAATACCCAGTTGTAAGTTTACTTGTATTCAATGCTGTTGTACTCTCCGTTGTTATACATGTTGTTACTTCCGGATCTTTTGTATAACCTTCATAACTTGCTGTCCCAAAACTAGGGTGAACAAGAATTTTTATTTCTTCATCCGTTAAATTTGGTTCAGGATCCTCACCATTATAAGAGTATTTAGTAACATCAAATGCTCCCTCATAATTCATTTCAATCCAGTTAGAATGTGAATAAAAATCTTGCAATGTATGAGTAATACCTCCTAGGATTATCTGGGCATTTTGAATTGATGATTGAGCCATACCTCTACTAGCATCATCGCTTGTACTCTCCATTGCTTTAAAAAAAGTTATAGCTTCCACAATTAAATCAGCTACTTTTTTACGGCCATTTTCTACAATATCAGAACAGGCATTAATACTTTCATTATCACAGTGATATGCTGGTATATCTCTTGTCTTTAACTGTGAACCTGTAACTGTGGTTGCATTCCTTGCCTCTTTATAATTCCCTCCATCAATCAAAGTATTATATTTCTTTAATGTAGATACCGATTTACCAGAAAATGTACAACCGCCTTCAGGGCAAAATTTTCTGTATTGAGCTGAGAAAGGTTTGTATTTATACTTACTTGCAGAATTCTCCGTAATTTGTTGATGAATACCATCAGAATGACTTATTAATCCTGTTGGTGTTGTTGACTTAATTATCCAAAACGCATACGTTTTAAAAGATAAAATTAATAAAAAACTTGTTAGAAGTACCAGTAATATATTTTTTTTCATTACATATTTCCCTATCGTTATTGAAATAACAGCTGACCTTCATGCGTATACCGCATTCCAGATTTTGTGTAATATTTGATGGACAGGTAAATATGACCAGGTAAAGCGTTGTTATTTGTTGCCAAAATGGCCTGTAAGTCAAATGTCAATACTAAATCAATTTTCCCATCTGCTTGTTGGTTCTCGCAGGGAGTATCTGCTGTTGAGCTGATGTCATTTAATTCAGTATTAATTGGTTGAATATTATCGCCAATAATTTTTATACTATTTAAGTCAATATTTTCAACATCTAAGTGCCCCGTACCAGGTATAACAATATTGACAGTTTCTCGTAACCTATCTAACGGCTCACAAGAGCTAGGATCAACCACTATTTCACTATCAACACCAGATAATACAAGTGGTTCATCCATAACAAGTATTTCAAGAGTAGCTTCTTCAAACTCTATTGCTGCACTCTCTTTAACCTTTGTAGTTACTGTTAATGTATGAGTGAAAATATCTTTAGGAACTAAAATTGGAATAGTGACATTAGCTGTAGAGAAACTATTAATTTCAATTGTTTTGGATACAATAGGACTGTTTAAGTAGTCTTCTGAACCATTAATAATAATGTCATAATTATCATTAATATTACTATGGTTTGTTATAGATAATACTGCATTATTTTCTCCAGGCGAAAAGCTATGCCCCTCTTGTAAACTAAGCACCACTGAGAAAGTACGGGGGTCAATAGTATTCGATTCCATACTTACTGTGTCGCCATATTCTGATACCATATCAAAACGTAATTTAAATGGTGTGCTAGGTAATACAACACTAACATTCCATTGGTTTTCTTCTTTTACAGATGTTTCATTAAGTGTTGCAACAAATTCAGAATTACCAAAGTCAGTCATAGTTACTACCGTTAAAGATTTTACATCTTTATTTGTAACTAACTGTAATTTTGCATCGCCAGCAGTGGGGCTACTAAATAATGGGAAAAAACCTTGATGACCTTCTCGACCTCTTAATTCAATAAATTGATGAGAAAGTAGCTGTGGATCAACAGGAAGTTGTTGCATTAGTTGTACACCAAAACTTAAACTGGCTCTTTCTAACTTAAAATCAACACGAACTTTAGCCGTTTCACCTGCTGCTAATCCATTAGGTATTAGTATATAAGAAACTCCATCTTCAGTATTAACCTGTGCATTCAGTACCTGAATGCTTGGATTTATAATATTAACCCTAATAGGGTCAGTAAAACTATTAGTGGATATGTTTTTTACAGTTACATAACTAAACAATACACGCTTAACACGGTCTAATGCTTGTAGTGTTTGGGTGGTTTCTAATCTGGGCGTTATATCAAGCCATTCAGCTTGTACTTGAGATGTTAAAAATAGTTCTAATAAGAGGATAAAAACGATTTTTTTTATTTTAGTCATTGGAGTCCTTTTTTTACTTTTGTGACCTCAGCTATTCTACAAAAGAGGTTTTTGTAGAATAGCTGAGGTCACAAAAAATTAAGTGGTAATTATTTCAGGTAAAACTAAGAGCCAGCTCTATTCATAACGTAAAAGATTTATGGGTGAGATTTCACCAGAACTACCCTCTATGTTAAACACGTCCCAAGTATCACCATTTCCTTCAGGCGGAACATTAAATGACTTAAGCAATCCAGTTGAATCATACACAGCTACTTTAGCTGTTGATGTTGTTATTGCTGGGCTTTCACTATAATTATTGACAGAGTAGGTATAAGTGCCTGCTGCCAACTGATAAATGGTAATTGTCTCTGGGCCATAACTATCGGTATCATCAACATCGAGGCTAGCATATGGAGCATTTTCTTTTTGCCCTTCCGCTCCATAATAAATGTGATAGTTAGAACCTTCAATACTAGGTGTATATAAATGAGCGTCTAAATCAGTAGGTACAGCACCCCAACTTAAGATGATACGAATTTGTCCTGCGGGAATAAGCGGTGTAATCGATGTACCTTGATTAGCCGTAATATTATTACCTATTGAAACAACCGTAAAATAGGCAGATGAATAACCAGTTTTTGAGGTTTCAATAGTATAATTCCCTGCATCAAGGGTTAATTCATATGCACCATTAACATCTGTAACTGCGCCTTTAATTACCGTACCAGTTATTGTGTCCACCCCACTTCGTACTCGTAGCATGACTCCACTGACACCTAGACTATTAAATGCACTATTTATCACTCCTTGAACCGTACCGATACCAGAAAACTCAGTAGGTATTTGCTGAAGTTCTGTGACTGTTGTTATTTCACCTTCAACAACTAATACATTAACTGTTGCAGGTATATAGTCTGGCGCAGATATTCTTAGGCTGATCGCACCTACAGGAACAGAAAGAGCATAAAAGCCTGATGAGTCGGTATGATAAGTAACAGAATCCGTCTCTCCATTTTGAAACACTTCGATTGTTGCATTTTCTACTGGCGCATGTGAAATTGCATTCCTTACACTTCCTTGTATATCCCCTTTTATTACTTCAGTTAAATTAACATAGCAATTTAGTTCTTTTTCTTCAAAATAATTTTCATTAAAAGATAAATCTACAGCGTTTGTATCTAAAGTCTCACATGAGATATATCCATATTGATTACTTTTTGCTTCGACATGATAGCTGATTGACTGCTCTGGTTTAAAAAAGAAAGTATATTGTCCATCAGCTCGAGTTTTCTTAACGATTTCTAACGAACCATCAGAGGCCTGAAGTTTAATTTCAATATTTTTTTCAATTTCAAGTGAATCAGGATTTTCATTATTGAGCGTTAGTACAGTAATCGCCCTATACTTTTCAAGACCTTTTATTTTTGTTTTATCATCTCCAGAAAAATACTTTTTAACTTCATTGCAATTATCAGAACTACTACCTGCTGATAAGCAGTCAGAAAAACTTTTGTCAGCCTCTGTTAACCACTTAGAGTATGGGGTTCTAATAAAAGGAGGAAATTTAGCATTATCTAAACCAGGCACATCCACCCAGGCACCACTAAATGACATATAGGGTAAAGCTGAATAATCAAGTTTTTCAAGATTCAAGGCTTGACCAGGATGATTTGTTGTTTCTTTAAAAAAGGAAGGTAGAATCTTAATTGAATTATTAATTGATCCCGCTGGTTCACTGAGTACTTCCGAATAACCATAAAGATAAGCTACAGTATAGAATCCATATGTCGGAAAAATGGCGTGAGAGCCTTTAGCCTTATATATGACTGGATGCTTTCCTATTGTATTAATTTCTGACCAGTTAAGCTGAGTTTTACCTCCAGTCCAACTAACTAATTCGGGAGCATTTGAAAAAATACCTTTGTCAGGGTTTTCACATATGTCCTCCCCTAGACACCCATTAAATTCTATAGCCTGATTTTTTAAATGGCCTGCATAGGTTGCTTTAAAAGGATGGTAATTACCATCTGTATGTTTTATTAGTTGAATTGTAAATGACTCACGGTCAAATGCATGGGCAGCGAATCCTGGCTCCTCGTTTGTCCCTGTTTTTGGATCAAAAGCATAGAAAAAATAATATGTCAGATACAAAATATTATTTTCCTCCGAGAGATCCCAATATATAGTCGTATTTGTAATTAAACCTTTTGACTCACGGAGAAATAAAGGCGAACAAAATACTTCACCAATGACACATTTTGTTGTAGTTGAATTAAAATTAAACCATGCATCTTTATGTCCATTAAACTGCATAAAGGATTTTATTGTATCCCCCATTAAAACATTGCTTCCTCCGGCAACCCCACTTATATCGATTGAATCAACCCCTTGGTTGTAAGATAGAATATCTTGTAAAGATTGTGGAAAGTTTCTCTCTTCTTCATTAAAAATAACAACAGGTAAATATTGCTTTGCAAGTTCTTCAGCATTGTCGGGAGCGGGATAAGGAATGTACACAAGTTGAGACCACATTACATCATCAGTATCGAGATCTTTCTCATAAACCTGAACCAGATATAACCCTGGGGATCGTATAATCAATATCCCTTGCTCTCCCAGTTCAGATTCCACCCAACTTCCATTACAATCCTCTGAGTTTGTGCATGACTTATATCGCATTGCAGGCTCACTGCTAAACGTATCCGCTTTTTCCAGTTCATTGAGTAAGTTTTGTTCAACTTTAATTAAAGCTCGTCCATCTATTCTTAAATCCACAGACAAGTTTTTAATACCATTGTATTCTGCGAATACAACAACTGGCATTAACAAAAAAAACAAAACCATTATATATTTTTTAAACATACTACTTACACCATTATCCGTATAAATGATTTAACGCATTTTGAGCTTAATATGGTTCATCCTCTTAGGTATGAAAATATCTGCTCAAGCTATCGATAATTTATTATTTATGTACTAAAGCAAAATATATAGCTCCACCTATAGGCTTTAGTTTTAATAAAACATCGCCATTGCTTTCTGACAAAAATGGCATCCTTAACATTTGCTTGTTGGTGGGATCAAACTGATAAACATATTCAAAATCCTGAGATGGTGTAATAACCAATAATTGTTTACTGCTAAGTTCAGGAGGAAAAGAGATTTCAATAATCTTATTTGTATTATATTGATAAGAAATATTACCTAAATCTACTCCCTGCTTAATTGTCAGTTCGTCATATTGATGTATGTCAGGTAAATAAATTCTAATCATATTACCCGTAGCATCAGTAAATTCTGCTCCAGTTAATCCCACCCCATATTGATCCGTTTCATCTTGAGGTATCTTAGTCGGTACGACTAATTGGGGTTTGGTAGAAATTTCAAGAAATTGTTCTAATTGTGTTTCAAACACGACTTTAACCTTTGCAAGTTGAAAATCGACCCTAACAGTCTTGTTAGCCTTATCAGCCAATCCACCAGCAACTTCCAAATAAGAGTTACCCTTCTCAGTCACTCCAGTCGCATTCAAAACAGGAATATTAGGATTAGTAATCACCAACCTGACAGGGGCAACTAGTGCTTCTGCCGAAGTATTAGTAATCGTTACATAGCTAAATAAAACACGATTAATTCTATCTAAGGCCTGTGGTGTTTTGGTGATTTCTACACTTGATGAGAAATCTGTCCATTCCGCTTGCGCCCGTGGGATTAACAGTAGTAACCCTATTAAGAGCAAATAAATGCGTTTATTTATTTTAGCCATGTTTCTAATCCTTTTTATTATTTTTGCCTGTAAGAATATGCAAAGAAAACTGACATAGTCCGTAGGTGAGTCAAAAAACATCTAATAACATTTTTCCAGGTTA
>ENA-ORXI01001841-ORXI01001841.1-sediment-metagenome-genome-assembly--contig:-NODE-1841-length-16062-cov-3.740632_pt1 | contig 16062 bp, 17 predicted proteins | sample MGYA00237861_ERZ511468 | MGnify/ENA primary metagenome ERZ511468 (study PRJEB26299, sample SAMN06266213) | sediment metagenome | isolation source: Hudson Canyon methane seep mesocosm | place... | reverse complement strand
ATTTCAGCCTATTATTGTGTTTAATTAGAGCAGAGGGGAATAATTCAAAAATAAGCGCCTGAGTTAAACTCTAGTAGCCGGACAAGCTCCTAGATCAAGTCAGCCAGTCATCCTTTTGTTAGATAATGATAAAGGTCCAACTGGATTGTTAAATTATTTAAAAGGGCAAAGCTCAAAATATCCCAACTGTCCAAATAATGTAGAAGATATGAGAGCATCAAAATTCATATCTGTAATAGATAACCTATACATCATTTTAATACCAAGAATAGATGATAACAATACTGAGATAGAAGACTTTTTTGACCAGTCCACTCGTGATATTAAAGTTGATGATCGAACATTCGATCCCAGTAAAGAGGCAGATACAATTAATACTTATAGTAAAAATACTTTTGCTACTAAAGTGATAAAGGAGCAGAAAACTAACATTTCATTTGATCTCTTTAAGCCAATTTTAGATCAAATAGTTGCTGTTATTGAGCATAATAAAACGCTGTAAACTAATGAAGTCAGACTCGATTTAAAAAAATAATTTTGATATTTCAAAAAAATCGCGATACACCACCACCATCAACAGCAATATAATCATTTCCCATAATCGTGGTTAATCAAAGGAAAGTCATAGCCAGCTTTAGATGATGTTAAATATCAATCATAAAACAATGGCAAAATTGAAATTGGGTTATTAATGGTTGTCAGCAATTACGTTGTGATAAAACTGATGGTGTTTGATGTGTTCATGAGTCTGTTTGTTTGGTTTTAACGGCGGTGTTTTGGTATTCGATTAATTCAACCTCACTCATATAGCAAATTGTTGTATTTCTGCCGTTCAAAAATTGAATCAGAAAAATAGTTTCAGGATATGGTTGCACAGGTTGCGAGGTTACATCCTGACAACGTGGACAACCTGTTTGCAAAACCTGAAAACATTTCTGCAATAATTTTTTATTCTTGGAATTATTTATTGCATTAGAGCTAAAAGCTAAACAGCAAGATTACTTTCAGCAGAAAAGGGGTAGCTGATGCATAAAATCACAAGATCTGGTGCAATTTTTGTCTATATTGTTCACGTTATTCTGCTTTGGTACACCTGACTTAAATTAGTCCATAAAGCAACTGTGAGTTGCTAAACAAAAAAGTATATCTCCCCCTTGGTAATAATTGCGTTTGTAAACTATTATTCAAATAAAGGTTTATCGAAAGCATCTTCAATGCGGGGAAATCTAATAAATTGATCAATCCACGTAATTGAAAATCTAATAAAAAATACTTTATGTCTAAATTCATACCTTTATACCTTGGCATCATGTGCCGCATAAAGTTACCGTATTACCAATATAATTTTCTCAGTTTACTTTAATCAGGAGTATTAACATGCCTATGTCGCCAGCAGAAGCAACAGTTGAATTAACAATGTTACATGCAGATGCAAACAATTTTAGTTTTTCTGAAATTGCTGCAGATTTAGCAACTAGGGCAATACCGTTAGAGGTTGTTACTAGAATGCAAGGCCTTTGGGATAGGACCAAAATCATTGCAGGCGAAGTAATCACTACTGGAAAAATTATAGTCATAAAGATATGGGAATTTATAAAAGCTAATCCCAATATGGCAATTGGTGTAGTCATTGGTGCTGCAATCGGTGCGTTAGTTAATATGATACCTTTTATCGGCCCTTGGTTGGCACCTATAGCAATGGTAATTGGTGCGACAATTGGTGGTTTAGCTGGACATAGACTGGATAAAATTGCCGGTGGAGAAACTGTTACTGGAAGCATTTTTGAAGATCTAATTACAGCAGCTAAAACCTTGTTCAAATTATTGGCTGATATATTCAATGCGCTGAAAGATAATTATTTTTCAGACGAAAAATAAACTATCAACAACCCTTTATTAAAACCATAAACCATTGAGACTGTTATGACAGACCAACCGATTGATGCCTTAAAAAAAGCTGAAGAAGGAACACATAAAAGAGATCGCATCGGTCTCGCTGGTGAAGCTGCTGCGACAGCTGCAGCAGGAGCATCCGCGTGGTTTAGTGCACCAACTATTGCAGGTCTATTAGGTGGAAATGTTGTAACTGCAGCAGTACCTGCATCTCTATTTGGTTCAACTTGGTTAGCTGGTGCTACGGGGGCTACAACCACTGCTGCCATTGCAGCAACCGCTGCAACACCGATTGGCTGGGCTATTGCTGTAACTGCTGGAATAACAGCTAGTGCATACGGACTTTTTAAGTTAATAAGAAGTGGCGGCCTTAATGACCAGAGAAGACAGGAAATTGGTAAAGAACTGAGGAAATCAATTCAAGAAATTGAAGCTAAGAATATTACTAAAGATCAAATTACTATAGTGATTAAAATCATTAATAAATTAATGACTAAAGGCATTTGGGAAAAAGAGAAAGGTGCGAGATTTATAAAAGGTGTTGAATCAGGTGCGATTAAAATTGATTTTGCTATTAAAACATTATCTGCTTTTGCTAATGAATTAGAAAACCCACCTATTGAACCCACAACAAAAACACCAGAACAGGTAGAGAAAAACAGTATTGCTGCTCGCATTTTTACGGTATTAAAAAAGACGGTTAATTTCAGTAAAACCACCAATAATAACCAAGAACCGGATGAAACTTTTATCAAAGAGATGAGTGATAAATACCACATCCCCAGAGAACAGGCACTGCAAGTATACAAAGATGCACCTGTGGGTGAAAATGCGGCAAAAACAGCAAAAGAATTCACTGAAGTATTTAGCCAAACCGTTGTTAAAGATGCTTTTCAATCATTACAGCAAACTGCTGCAAACATGGCACAAGGGCAACAGGCCTTTGCACGCTATATGGAAATGGAAAAAGAAATGCAGGCTCAATTAAATGAGCAACTAGATAAAGTAAAACAAGCAGGTGACCGAATGAAGTCCGCCATTGATCGTCTTTAACCTTAAATAACAATAAAAACATGTTTGATTATACCTCTACAGAGTTACAAAGTATTGAAAGTAATTTAGAACCCATGCTTGCCAGAGCAAAAGAAAATGCTGCTGAAGCCGAGCAAATGGCGATGGATGCTACACGTTTGTTAACGATTACTGATGAACAATTAGACGATCAGAAGAATTTACCGTTTTTCAAACGAGTCTGGGGTAAATTAGCAAAAAAAGACAATACTACAATTGCATCCGTTAATACTACTGATTTATTACAAATGCAAAAAATGGGTTGGCAATACATTAACATGCTTAACGAGCGTGAATTAATGATGGCTAGCTCTATGATTACTGTTAAAAACAACTTAATGTCTTTAGCAATAACCAGTGAGGAGACACGGGGCCAAATTATCAAGATGACTGATAAGATAATCACTCGTTTTGGACTGCTTGAAAACAGGATGAGTCAAGTTGAAGTACAAGGTAATATTCATAGTTGGTTACTGACAATTGACACCTATGAGTACGATAAAAATTATTCACCGATGATACGAATGCTTAAAGTAGGTAAAGATTTTACAAACCTTAAAAGCACCGATTGGAGCCCTAAAGAAATAAAGTTTTTACAACAAGCCATTAAAAATGTGGGTTTAGACTGGGAACGACAAATTAAAATCAGTGAGTTTGTCACCGAATTAATTGATGAAATTGAACTACATGATTTCAGTGCTTTTAAAGAGTTAGTCGCACTCCATGATCATAGTTCTAATCAGCCTATTTCAGACGAGTTTATGCTGGAAAATATTTCAGCACCTAGTTTTAAAGCACTCTATAAAATATCTCATCAACATACCTATAGCAGCGAAGTCATTGATGCGTTAGCAGAACAAATGGATATATCTAAAGCAGATGCTTTAAAAAAAGTCATATTGAATTTTGTTGAAAAAGAAGGTGTTAATGTTGATGCAACTATTCCATTAAGAGACTTAGCTGTTGAATTACTCACTTGTGGCAGTCTCGCCCAACGATTGCATTCAGGTGAGAGTGATGCGGCAATAACCACGGTTAATATCCAGTATTCAGATCCCAAAGAAGAACCAACAAATAGTGCCACCCTAACTGCTGATGAACAAATGTATTTAGAAGATGTCTCTGAATACCTAAGTGATGATGGAGTTATTGATGATAAAGAAAGAAGATTATTAGAAAGAGTACGCACAAAACTGGGTATTACAGAACAAAGAGCAAAAGAACTTGAAGACAGTTTGCAAAATCAAAAAGAGCAACTCACAGATGATGAGCAACAGTATCTAGATGATGTCATTGAATATCTGAGTGATGATGGTGTAATTGATGACAAAGAACGCCGTTTATTAGAAAGAGAACGTAACAAACTGGGTATTACAGAGCAACGCGCAAAAGAACTTGAAAACAACCATCAAAATGCTGATCAACAGGATGCACTGACTGAAGAAGAGCAAGCTTATGTTAATGATGTTAAGGAATACTTGGAAGATGGCGGTGAGATTGATGAGAAAGAAAGACGACTATTGAATAGAGAACGTGATCGGTTAGGTATTTCTGAAGATAGAGCTAATGAGTTAGAAAACATTTTATTACCTGCTTCAACAAATATTAGTAATTCTACTTCTTTTATAATTGAAGAAGACTTAACAAAAATAAAATACCTTAATGATAATGCCATAAAAGCATATTTAAAAAAATATGAAAGTAAGTTTTCTAAGGTACAAGAGTTAGCAAATAAAGGTGATAAATTAGCAATTTTATTATTTGCTTTGCTTCTGGAAGAAGGCGTTGGTTGTGATGCAAATGAAAGCTTAGCTGATGAATATTATAAAAAGTCTGCTGATATTGGGAATTCATATTCTCAAAATGCAATAGCAAACACTTACACCATTCAAGAAAAGTATTCTGATGCTTTCAACTACTATAAAAAATCTGCAGACCAAGGGGATCCAAGAGGACAGCATAGTATTGGATGCTGCTATTTAGATGGCAATGGTTGTATAGAGGATAAAAAGAAAGCCTTTGACTATTTTATAAAATCTGCTGAGCAGGGGAATTCTGATGCCCAAGACAGTCTTGGTGACTGCTACCGCTTTGGTTATGGCATTACTTCTTCTGATGAAAAAGCATTTGAGTGTTATAAAAATTCTGCAGCCCAAGGTAATATGGATGGACTACATAGCTTAGCACTCTGTTTTGATGAAGGAATTGGATGTTCGAATAATTTAGATAAAGCATTTGATAATTTTATTAAAGCAGCAGAGCTTGGTCATGCTGACGCCCAAGCTTATGTAAGCATTTTTCACTCCAATGGGTTAGGTAGCTGTTCTAAAAATGAAAAAGAAGCATTTGATTGGGCACAAAAGTCATCTGATCAAGGTAGTATTTTGGGACAGAATTTACTAGGAGGTTATTATTTTCGAGGGGTAGGCTGCTCTAAAAGCTCGAGAAAAGCTTTTCATTTATATATAAAATCTGCTGAAAATGACAATGAACAAGCCCAGGATATGGTGGCTTGGATGTATATTAATGGGGATGGAGCAAAACAGAGTTATACAGAAGGATTACGATGGTACAAAATGCTTGCCGAACAAGGAAATATTAACGGTGTTGCCGCTTATTGTTTCATTCAAGATAATGACGATGATAATTCAAATATCTCTGATGGAACATTACAACTGTCAGGCGTTAATTTAGATTTAGACTCAGATGAAGTACGCATAGCACTTCAATCCTATGGTAGTAAACATGGTATAAAAGCTGATGATATATTGGTTTTTAAAATGGATTACGATAAACTTCTTTCCTTCTCCTCTTCTGGAAAAAAAGGATTCATTATAACTAATGATATGAAGTTTATTGGTGATAGCTCTAACTCAATAATTGATCTATTGAATGATTCACATACTAAAATTGGTGAGGCCTTAGACTCAGCTGCATCGGAATATGTAGATGAAATATCTTATATGACTGAGATTTTAGCCGAATAAAAAGATAACTGATTTTTTCATTAGTTATCTTTTTGAGCTATTAGCTCTTACTTTATTTCTCCCTGCATCCTTAGCTTGATACAAGGCATTATCAGCACTTTTGATAATTGCCTTAATAAGCAACGATTTGATTTCAAACGGCAATTTTTTATTATGCTCATTTTGCAATAATAAGCACTCTTGTTCTGACAAATGATCAGGATACTGAGCAATGCCAATACTAATGGTTACAGGCACTTTTTTCTCGTTACTTTCAATTTGTAATGCTTGTACTGATATACGGATGCGTTCAGCTATATTCATAGCGTCACCCGCAGAGATATTTTCAAGTAAGACAACAAACTCTTCACCGCCATAGCGAATAGCATCATATTCACGAAGACACTCAGCGACTTTAACCAGTACTTTATCGCCAAAGATGTGCCCATGATTATCATTAATATGCTTAAAATGGTCTATATCCATAATTAGGATGCTGAAAACGTAATCTTGATTACGGTAATGCTTTTCAACTTCTCTTTGTAACAATCGATCAAAACCTTTCCGGTTATATAAATTGGTCAGCTGATCAATATAGGAGCGGTTTATTATTTTTCTTAATGCTACTGGTTCAATAATTTGTACGTCATCATGAAAACCAGATAGCCACTGCTGCAATCGAATACTATGAGTGACATTGCTGGCTTGTAATCTAAAATACGCAGGCTCGCCTTTTGGTTCTGATATGGTTATATCATCCCCCTGTATTGGGAATGAATTGACATAGGAATAAACCGCTTCAGGAAATTCAATAACTAATTTATCTAGCGTATGGGGTACTTGAGGATGGTTTAAATAATTTTGAGCAAATTCAGCAGGGTCAAATTCATCTTCAGCTGTTATGGCTTTTTCATTCGTTAATTCAATAGATAATATTTTACGCACCGAGAGTACAAGCGGTTTATGGGTATCCCAATAGGAACCGATAACAAAAAACTGATTATCACGATTGATCAACCCAAATGGGTTAAGCATAAACCGCTCAGTCTTTCCTTGATATTCAATCCATAATTTATAGCAATTAAACAAGCCTTGTTTATAGGTATTAATCACCGAAAGTTGATGCTGCTGTGCCTGCGTATCAATAACGCCATGCCAATGAGAGAGCTTTGAAACTTTTTTATCCCACTCATCTATCATCAACTGTGTTTCTGCTGATTCAATGGTTGAATCTGAACTTGTTTCAAAGACCTCTACTGGAAGTATTTCTGATAAATACTTTTTAGCAAAGAAATAAATGAATGCATCTGATTGGTATTTATCCATTTTGATTAAATTTCTATATTGTTAAGGGATTAATACGCTACAAATGTTAAGTAGCTTGTAACTCTTCCAGTTGCTTAAATAAAAATAGCACTCGGTTTAACCCGTCAAATTAGTATGCTATTTTTTTAAATACCTAGCAAATGAATGGCACGTCTGATGCAGAAACTGGAAGAATTTAGACATTGGCTATAATCTAATACATAATTATAGCAACTAAACAGAGGTAGATGGCGTGCTCGTTGGCACTTGTCTGATGAATCCTACAGAAATATTTTCAAGGTTTTGCAAACAGGTTGTCGACGTTGCAAGGTTGCACGATCAAAAATGGACAACCTGACAACCTCGACAACCATATCCGTAAACTATTTTTCTGCAAAAAAATGCCCCTTCTATTACGCCACCTGATACCACAAGACCCTTTTCAGCACCAGAAATTGCCGTTACAGCGTTAAAACCAATCACTTCAACAACAAACCCTTCAAAATAGCCCATCAAGTAGGATCATTGTTATACACGCAAAACAAATCTCACTCACTCAACAAACTGAAAACCATCTATTGCAGCATTGTTGATCCATTATTTGTTTGGAATACCTCTATTAATATCAGCATTATTTTATAAAACTTAAGAATAATATTTTTTCATAAATTCAGCTTATCAAACATTTCATAGAGATATTAATGATTGTGTGTAACAGCACTTTCCCTTAACTCTTTTGGAGAACCTATGGTTGATTTATCAACTCAAACTGTTCCCCATTTATTAACCTCTACTAGCGAACTTCACCCTTCAACAGTAGCGGTTAATAACTCCATTCCAGATCAATTACCTTCTAATGCCTTACCGCATTCTGAACGTAATTTGTCTGGACTTTTTCCCAATCAACACAAACTTGAAGCACTCACCCCAGTGTATGCCAGCAGTCTGTATTGGTTGATATGAAATAACAATGCCGGTTAGTTTAGCTTTATTGCTTTACTGACCTTTATTGTTGCTAATCTAAGGAGATCTCTATGAATTCACCCTCGGTAATCCCGATACCTACGAACAATAACAATTCAAATGTTATTGCATTTTCCAACAACCCTCTCGATTGTCCTGTTAATGATTTTGAATCATTGATAGATAAACGACAGAGTAACCGCATGGCACTCATTCATTGGGTTAAAAACTATCTGGTTGAAGGCACTGATTTTGGTTCTATAAAGACCAAACGCGGTTTATCTAAACCATCATTATGGAAAGCAGGTGCTGAAAAAATTAATACAATTTTATCGGTATCAGCAAGTTTCCCCTCTTATGTGGATTATGAACAAGCGGCACTGACTAAAACAACACTAGAGCAAATTGTCATTCGATGTGAGTTAATCAACTCACAACAGATGATAGTGGCTTCTGGTATTGGTGCACGTTCTTTAAAGCAAGATTACAACGACCTTAACAAGGCATTAAAAATGGCCAGTAAATCGGCCTATATTGATGCTACTTTAAAATTGGCAGGTCTTAGTGATATTTTCACTTTAGACCTTGAAGATATGACACCTGAGCAAGTTTCACCAGCAACACCGGTGCAATCTAATCAACGTCAGTCATCAGTCAATAAACAAGCTGTAAAAGCATCTGTTAAACCTTCAGTTCAAATGATTTCATCAAAGCAATTAACCGCTTTAGAAGACATCATTGAACAAGATCATATTCACCCCACGAAGCTCTTAAACTGGCTCTCTAAGGTCTGTGAATCTCAAGGTTACGCATCAATACAACAGTTTTCTCAATTGCCTGTGATCTTAGTTGATCAAGTCATGAAGAAACTGCCTGAATTTGCTAATACAGCTGAAACATAGCTGCTGCGTATTAAACACGTACAACATCAAGCAGCATTCAATTTTTAAAACAAAGAGGAGATTTAATTATGTCTGAAAATAACAGAACCATCTATAACGTTGCCTACGGAAAACCAGACCCCTCTTCGGAAGAAGGTAAAAAGTTCTGGACCACTGTGGGCATATTAATCATCGGTCAAAACGATGAAGGTCAGGAACGAATCAGTTTAAAACTGAATTCAATTCCGCTCGATGCTGAGTTTGATGGTTGGTTGTCAGTCTTTCCAAAAGACGATAACCGCGAATCAGCTTCACATCAAAATAATAATCAACACCTTAATCAACCCATTAATGAAATTGCATTTTAACAACGGAGAACCCTTATGACCTTAGCACTCTACGCAATAGCCGATGAATACCGTCATTCACTGTACGATATTCAAAACACCCTAGAAGATGTTGAAATAGACGATGAAGACAAGCAATCCATGATTGCTGATTCACTATCGGATATTAAAGACAACTTTGAAACCAAGGCATTAAATGTTGCTAGTTTTATCGCAAACTTAAAGCTTGAATCCATTGCAGTCAAAACCGCTGAACAGCGTATGACAAGACGACGACGCTCATTAGAGTGTCAAGTTGAATGGTTAACTGCCTACCTATTTTGCCAGTTGCAGAAAATGGATTTAAAAAAACTCAGCAATGAGCAATTAACTCTATCCATTAAAAACAATCCAGCAAAAGTCATCATCAGCAATGAAGATGTTATCCCTGATCAATTTAAACAAAGCGAGACCACCACCAAGGTCTTAAAATCCCTGATTGCCAGTGCCATTAAAAGTGGCGAAAGCATTGAAGGCGTCTATCTTGAAGGCAGTCAACGTCTTGAAATAAAGTAACAGGAGCAAGCATGTTTAACAGCATTAATCGCTTCATTATCGGTGCCATTGAATTAATCAATAACACCGCAACATTGGTTCTGAAATTAGCCGTCATTGGCTTACTGTTCCTCGTAGAGCAATGGGCGGAGCAACACTACTAATCAACCATCATTTAACTAACCACGGTGTAAGTCGTGGCAATGGTTAAAACCTGTCCCCACGATGAACACCTTAACCAAGGTGACAGCATGTCTAAAATCATGAATGAAATCATCCAATGCATTGAGCAAGACGATGAATTCCGTGAAAAATATTATGACAATATTGACCGTTTAGATGAACAGGAAAACGCCACTACACCACCAAGGCGAATACCTAGCATTTATCCCGTTCCATTACCCCCTAAAGCACAGGAGAAAGACCATGCTTAGAACATTCCACATCAATAGTGCCATCAACCAAAACAGCACTTTAAATATTTCAGAGTGTAATAACAATAAGGAGGTAACATTATCCATTAAAGACGGTGAGCAAACGGCAGAAATAGTTTTAGACTATGAAGCCTTTGAAGACCTCTGTGGATTGAAGTATTCATTAGATTTAGTGGAATCAGACGAAGAAACCATTGAACCTGAACCTAATGAAATAACATTACGTAAAGTCGCATGATGAATATGCCAGGGTTATTCCCATTGGGGCATATCGTTATGACGCAAGGCGTTAAAGCACTGATTGATGATACACAATCACCATTAACAGATGCCGAATTATTAGCCTTAATAAACCGGCATAGAATGGGGGATGATGGCGATGTTTGTGAAGATGATGCAGAGGCTAATCAACAGGCAATAAAACATGATTTAAGAGTGTTTTCAGTCTATAAAATGGCAACATGCAAACTGTGGATAATCACTGAAGCTGATCGATCATCAACCACTCTTCTATTACCAGAAGAATACTAAAAAAGGAGGGCGCAAAGGGAAAGGTTGCTGTTACAACACCTTTTCTTGCTACTGGAATATACAGATATAAAAAGAACGCATAAGCACCATCAATGAGTTTTCTGCCGTTCAAAACATCATCAATAAAAAATAGTTTGCAGATATGGTTGCATAGGTTGCAAGGTTGTCATTTCCTATGGTGCAACCTACCAACGTCAACAACCTATTTCACAAACTATAATCAATCAATGGTCGTAATGTTATGTCCATCTCATTTATATATTAGACAAGATATTTTTATATCATCTTTATAATTCAATTCATCCTTAATCTTAGTATTATATAAGCATTTGTTTATGTTAATCACCTGTATAGATAACCCTATTATTTATCGTCAATTTCAATTGCTATGTTGATTCAACGGCAGGTTTTTATAGCTTAAATAGATAATCCATATTCAAATAAAATATCTTATTTGAAATTTATTTTTTACGTTATATTGTCATATCAAACAAACTTTTTGGTATATTATTAAAAAATCGACAAAAAGGATTCGAGCCTACGAGTGATACCGTACTTTTTGCTCTAGTCATTGCAACGTAAAGAACCCTTTTCATCAGGTCCTCTTCAATTTCATGGTCTTCTTCTGGAATATTCATTAATAACCGCCCTGGATATTGAGAGTCATGAAGTCCCATAATCACAACATGATCAAATTCAAGTCCTTTTAACTGGTGATATGTTGTCACAAAAATACCTCCCTCTGCTAAACCTAGTTTTTTCCCTTTAGCCTGAATAACTTTCAACTTACGCTTCTCTAATGCTTTTTGAGCAGGATATAATTGATTTGAAAAAGGTAATACAACTGCAACATTTTTTGTTCTTAATAGCTTGAACTTCCTTGCAACCAAATCGTAACCTTTTTCATAAGCATCTCTCGGGTTATCACCAAGAATCATACTTACCTTTGCATCATTCTTACTTGGCATTACAGGTATAACATAATCTTCATTCTGTGTTACTTTGTTATTCATAAGCAAATAAATAGCAACATCCATTATTTGCTTAGTAGTCCTATGACTTGCAGAGAGCCTTTTTGATCGACCACCCCGCACTTGAATTCCTACAGAAGACCAAGAGAAGCTTCTCTTATATATCTTTTGAGCCAGATCTCCAGCTAAAGTTAGTGATACCTTTGGTATTTTAACTACTGCTAATAACCAGCTTTTGTCAAAATCTTGCACTTCGTCAATAAAAACATGGTCATACCGTAAATTATTTGGTAATCCTGTACCTTTTTCCATAAAAGTTCTTAGAATCAATCCAACAGGATTATCATAATCTTCTTGATTAGTTTCTTCGAGCCACTGTTGATATTCTTCATACACAAACCAAATGAATTTACGGTCTTCTGATAACAGCTTTATTGCTACCCCTCTACCTGTACGTTCAGTACTAAGATAGTCTCTTAGACGCGTTATATGTTGTCCAAATATCCAAGCAATTTCTTCATTCCACCATTTTATAAGCTCTGGATTTGCATCCAAGTCATAAAGTCTATGCTCACCAAGATCCATTTCAGCTAGCGCTATAAATTCTTTAATCTTAACAGTTCGATCTTTTGTGCTAACCCACCCTTTAAACTCAAAACCAAGACTCTTTGATGTGGTTTTAGACCAATCATGAAAAGTTTTTACATCAATATCACCTTTCATACCTGATTTATTAAATGCCTTTTGAACATAAGAACACAGAGACGTGTTATAAGTTAAAAACAAAAGACTTCCATTATTCATCGCTGATAATATACGACCTGCTCTTGCAGCAAGAACAGTGGTTTTACCACTACCAGCCTGACCAGATACAAGTAAGTGATCTGTTGGATCTAAATTTATTATAGCTTCCTGCTCATTTGTAAACTCTATATTTGAATCAATTGATATATCAATTTCCTCTGGCTCAAGAGCTTCCATTAGTGACCATTGGTATTCATCATTTATTTCTGTAATTCCCTTTGTTTGCAACGTATATAAAACAGAATTAACATCACTTCGGTCAATTTGAAGATCAAACTCACTTGTTAGGATTGTAGCCAATTGTCTAGCCTTAATTGGCTGGCTAACTCCAAGAAGTTTCGTAACTTTTATCGTAAGTATATCTTTATCCATTATTATCCTAATTATTTAGAATGTTATTTGATCGAATAAATCTCAAAAAAGCAGTCTACCCAATTTTTCTTATTCTTTTGTATATCAATTACTAGCACTTATGTAACATAATTTTCTTCAACATGAGGGTTTTCTACTGCGTATTCTTGCTTTAAGAAGAAATAATGTTATTGATAACAAAAGACTGAAGTTTCCCAATTATTAGCGCCGTGACGTATAGAGAAAAACCATTTAAATTGGGGCTTGCTATATTTAGAGCAACTCCTACTAAAATACAAAACCTTATACATAGCTGGATCCGTCATTTTAGAAACTGGGAAACTTCAGACAAAAGAGACTTAAGTATTAATCTAATAATTACATTGATCAGTCCGATTTATTCTAATAATACCTTGTGTAATCTGCATCAAAACCTGCAAGTGATACTAGTTGATCAAGGACTTTTTTAGAAACGTGTAAAAGTTCAATATTTCTCTCTGTATTGTCTACATCTACGTCACCATGCTTGCCACCATGGAAAAGATTGTTTCTAACTGTATTTAACATAGTAATAACTTTGCATAGTTCATTATCACAATGACTTATGCCTACAGACTTCCAACCAAGTTCACCATTACCTGTAACAACCTGTCTCTTAGGATGAAGCTCAATAAGCTTACTTGCATCATATGACATTACATAGTTATCTTTATACTGCTCCTTAAACAAAAACCAGTTTGGTTCTGCTTTTGCACCTATGTCAGTGCTCTTTAAAAAATCATTTTCTTTTAAAGCAAACTCAAAACGAGAAAACCAATAAAAATACTCGAATGAGGCTAATTTTAAATCGTTTGAAATTTCATTTATACGCACAATTCAACTCTTTAGAGACAATATTGAAATAATTTATTCTAGATTATAGTCACAAATATAAACTAGAGCATTTTTCAGTAAAATAAATTTGATATTACAAACTCTTAAGTCTCATCTATAATTTCATGCTGAACTTAGTTTCAACCGTAGTTTGTTTATAGCTCCCTGTGTCAGGATAGACACATTTAATGCGTACATCTATTGTGCTGTATTGCAGTCAACATTCCCAATATTGGGGCGGTTCATTAATGAGTCAATACGCGCAAATCACATTATGAACAATCTAAAATTAATGGTCTATTCATTACCAAATCATTTTTGATTTGGGGCAAACGGAGGAACGGCAGCATTTATTGGTCTTTATAGTTAGCAATAGCGTTAATCAGAGTAATTACAGGTAATCATGCCTCAACATTGAATGATGTGATTATAGTTGCAAATTAACCGACGATTATGGTTTAACACTGTATGAGTAGCACCAATGAGTTTCTGCCGCTTGTGATCCAGTATTATTGAAAAATAGTTTCCATATATGGTTGCGTAGGTTGCGAGGTTGTCATTATTCATGGTGCAACGTTGACAACCTCAACAACCTCAACAACCTCAACAACCTGTTTTCAAAACTATAATTATTTAACATACGCAAAACTGCGTTGGTCTCATTCCTATATAAATAAACAAGATATTTTTAATCATATTTATAATTCAACTAAGTATTTATACTACTATTAATGTCTATTGATGATTGAATAGATTTGTCCCGCTAATCAATAGTAATTCAATTGATATAATGATTTAACGGCAGTTTTTATGACCATTGCAGACTGTTCGTTTATGATGGTTAATTGATCAACAAACACAGCATAAATTTTCATTGACTAAAAACTTTAATAACATTTCTTTATGAACCTTGAAACACTTGAAAGTAATCTCCAAGCATTAATAACCAATCTTGATAAAGACACATTCATTTATGATTTATTACTTGCCTATGATTTACCCAAGGCATCTGTAACCAGATTACACAAAGGTGATTACAACCTGTCTAAAGTTCAAGGTGAAATTTTATGGAAAAAGAAGCTGTTTTTTAAGCAAGATACCAATACTGATTTACATCATCTTATTGATCAGTTAAGTGCGGACTCAACCATTGCCAAGCAACACCCACGATTTATCATTGTTACAGACTTTAAGTCGCTGCTATCAGTAGACACTAAAACAGGTGATACATTAGATATATTGATTACTGATTTAGCTAAACATTATGACTTCTTTTTACCCTGGGCAGGACTTGAGAAAGCACAATACCAAAGCGAGAATCCAGCTGATGTAAAAGCAGCGGAACGTATGGGGCGTTTGTATGACATTATTTTAGAAGACAACCCTACTGAAGATAAAGACCAGATACACGCATTAAATATATTTCTTTCAAGGTTATTATTTTGTTTCTTTGCTGAAGATACAGGTATTTTTGAAGACAATCAGTTTACCAATGCAATAGCCTCTCATACAGCGGATGATGGTAGCGATTTACACACTTATTTACTCAAGTTATTTGCTGTCCTTAACTTGCAAGGTCGGTCTGATTATCCACACTACTTACAAGACTTCCCTTATGTGAATGGCGGTCTATTTGCTGATGAATACCCTATCCCGACATTCAGCATCAAATCAAGAAAGATCATTGTTGAATGTGGAACGCTAAACTGGAAAGCTATTAATCCTGATATCTTTGGATCAATGATTCAAGCAGTGGTGCATAACGATCAACGCAGTAATATGGGGATGCATTACACCTCTGTGGTTAATATCATGAAAGTGATTGAACCACTATTTCTTAATGACTTAAAAGAAGCATTGGAAAAAGCAGAGGGTAAAGAGAAACAATTAATTAAATTACTGGGACGACTTTATAACCTACGCATATTTGATCCTGCTTGTGGTTCGGGTAATTTCTTGATTATTGCTTACAAGGAACTGTGTCAGTTAGAAATTGAGATTTTTAAGCAGTTACAAGAGATTGATGCAAGCAACTGGAATCATGCAGTTTCAGGACTTCATCTTAATCAATTTTACGGTATTGAGTTAGATGACTTTGCTCATGAAACAGCCAAGCTATCTTTATGGTTGACTGAGCA
>ENA-ORXI01001840-ORXI01001840.1-sediment-metagenome-genome-assembly--contig:-NODE-1840-length-16065-cov-20.459782_pt1 | contig 16065 bp, 13 predicted proteins | sample MGYA00237861_ERZ511468 | MGnify/ENA primary metagenome ERZ511468 (study PRJEB26299, sample SAMN06266213) | sediment metagenome | isolation source: Hudson Canyon methane seep mesocosm | place... | reverse complement strand
TCTTTCAGGAATCAGCTGAAGTTCTTCTAACCCTATCTCAGTAGGTAATTCTCTTTCAGAAGTAAGCTGAAGTTCCTCTAATTCTATCTCAGTAGATAATTTTCTTTCAGGAGCAAGCTGAGGCTCTTCTAATCCTATCTCAGTAGCTAACTGGCCTTCAGAAGAGGACTGAAGTTTAACTGGGCGCATCTCAGAAGGGCTATCATGACTTAAACCTACAGGTAGTTGACTCGGTTTTTTTAAAGCATCTAAATTAGCTAGAACATCCTTTAGGGCGGCCATAGTTTCATCTAAATTAATATCTTGAGCTTTTATATTTTGCTTAATTTGTGGCAACTTATCGCCTAACAAAGCGGAAAAGCTTTGCCCTTGCCCCTCTATTAATCCCGCGATTTTTTCTAATGCCCCTCCCTCCTGAAGGTCTCCTTTAGCTTGCAAGCTTTTTATTTGCTCTAAAAAAGAGGAATCAAAGGTACTTTCCGGTACCGACTGAGCAACAACACTCTGGCCCAACCCTGCTTTAGTCTCACTAACCGTTGTAACTGGTGATAAAGCATTCAATACACTTGCACTCATATCCTTTCCCTCTTATTTCTAATATCTTATATATTACTAAGCACCATCTATGCCACTTCCTGATCGTTTCCGAGCCGCCCTATCATCCATTTCCATTTGCTCAATTTTATCCGCTTGTGTTTGCTCTTCATTACGCGCTTTTCCTTGAACTTTTTGTATGCCCTCGCTATACATATGCGCTTTTTCCCACGTATTTCTTAGCCGCTCTAACTCACTATCGAGCGCTTTTAAGGAAGCCTCTTCTCCGGAAATTGCAGTATCCATTTTCTCCATAAACGCCCTAAATTCCATCAATAGCATGATAGAGACTCCTCCTTTAATAAGGTGCTCATTTTTTTGCAAATAATCTTTCCGGTATTCTTTTAGATTGTTTAATTGAGTTACTTTTTGCTGCCTTATATTTTGCTGTTGCCCTAAAGTTTCTAAATGTTTTTTTTCTTGCTCAACTTTTAAATCAACAATAAGTTGCAAGCGTTGTGACCTTTTCATTATGGTTACCTTATTGCGCTAAAAGAGCATCTAACTCACTCATGCTTCGGCTGATATCAACGGCTTCATTCATACTCTGCTGTAAAAATTCTAAAATTGCAGGATTTTTTGCGATTGCGGCATCAATACGTGGGTCAGAACCTGGCTGATAAGCGCCTACACTAATTAAATCTTTATTTTGTTGATACAAAGAATACAAACGCCTTAACTCACGCGCCCGATTCATATGCTGCTCATCAACGACGTCAGGCATAACTCGACTAATGGAAGCCTCGATATCAATCGCTGGGTAATGCCCCGACTCAGCAAGACTACGCGACAACACAATATGCCCATCCAAAACCCCTCGCGCAGAATCTGCAACGGGGTCATTGTTGTCATCACCTTCAGTTAATACGGTATAAAAAGCGGTGATAGAACCACCGCCCTCATCAGCATTTCCCGCCCTTTCAACCAAGCTCGGTAATTTTGCAAACACTGAAGGCGGGTAACCTTTAGTGGCTGGCGGCTCATCAATCGCTAAGGCAATTTCTCGGTGTGCTTGAGCAAAGCGCGTTAATGAATCCATCAATAACAATACATCTAACCCTTGCGCCCTAAAAAATTCCGCAATACTGGTTGCTAACATAGCACCATGAACTCGCATCAAAGGTGGATCATCAGCGGGTGTTGCAACAACGACGGCTCGACTCATTCCTTCTTCACCTAAGATCTTCAGTACAAATTCATTAACTTCTCGCCCTCGCTCACCAATGAGTCCAACCACTACCACATCAGCACTGGTAAATTTAGTCATCATCCCTAATAACACACTTTTACCTACGCCAGTCCCTGCAAATAACCCCATTCGCTGGCCACGGCCCACACTTAAAATCGCATTAATAGAGCGTATACCTACATCCAAGGTGTCACGTATAGGTTTTCGAGAAAGCGGATTAATTGACTCTCCAGACATTGAGTATTTTGCTTCTGTAACTAAAGGACCTTTACTATCTAAAGGTTTACCAGAACCATCAAGGACTCGACCTAATAAGCCAAAACCAACATTTGCTAAACTATTACTCCCTAAAGGAATAACGCGACAACCTGGCTCTAAACCATGCGGGTTACCTGAGGGCATTAAAAAAATACGATCACCTGAAAAGCCAACAACCTCTGCCTCTATATAGTCACCATTTTTACTTTGAACTTTACAGCGAGAACCAATAGCTGCACGGCAACCAACCGCCTCTAGTGTCAAACCAACCATACGAGATAATTGACCTTCAACCACTAATTCAGGAACTATTTCAGCTCTTTCTAAATAAGGGGCTAACCGGGCTATCCAATTTTTGGACCGGTTAGCTTCAGGAATAACAGGCGCATTCATTCCTGATCTTCCTGTCGTTCATCGCCTAAAACTGTCGCTATAATTCCAGCCAGTTTATTATCTACCGTTGCATCAATATGCGAGGTATCCGTGGAAACAATACAACCTCCACGCGTTAGCATTGGGTCTTCTACAATTGTCCACGCAGGAATATCTTCATCTAATGACAGAGACTCACGGACTAATTCTGCATCTTCTGGATGTAATGCTAATGTAATTTTCTGCCTTGCCACGGGGAGTGCTTTAACTGCTTCTTTTACTACGCCAACAATTTGTCCGGATTCAAGCTTTAACTCCCGACGCACGACCTGTTTAGCTATTAGAATAGCTAATTGTGCAATTGATTGCTCAACCTGTTCATCAAGCCGCTCAAATGGCTCAGTTAATGACTCTAATAAAAGTACAAATCGCGCGACCTGTTCTTGCAGTAAATGCTTATTTTCTGCATAACCTTGCTCCAAGCCCTCTACTTTCCCTTCTTGAGTCCCGATCTCTTTTCCTTCAGTAAAGCCTACCTCATAGCCTTCCTGCTTACCCTTTGCAAAAGCCTCATCAAAAGCTTGCTTTTGCATCACCTCAATTTCTTCAACCGTCAAAACAGGAGACTGCGCTTCCTCCAGGCTTATTTCCTCTGAATGCTGCCCTAAAACATCAGGTACATCCCATAAACTTAATGTCTCAAGTTCGCTTTGAGAAAAGTATTTATTTTTAGATGAGGTCATCACCACCACCGCCGCCGCCTAAGGATATTTCACCCGCATCGGCTAACTTCCTAGCAATACTTAAAATATCTTTTTGTGCTTGCTCAACCTCACTCAGCTTCGTAGGTGGGGCTGCCTCTAGATCATCACGCAACATTTCTGCCGCACGCTTAGACATATTGCCAAAAATTTTCTCTTTTAAAGCATCATCAACACCACGTAAAGCGATCAGCAACTGATCTGTAGATACTTCACGTAATAAACCTTGAATACCTCGATCATCAACCTCGATTAAATCAGCAAAAACAAACATTTTATCTTGAATTTTTTGACTTAATTCAGCATCTGCCGTACCTACTTCTTCCATCATAACTTCACTCACCCCACCATCGATGAAGTTTAAAATATTTGCAGCAGTATCTATACCACCAATTGCTGAAGCCTGCGCACTTTCACCACCCGTCAACTGTTTCTCCATCATTTCATCGAGTTCGCGTAACGCAGAAGGCTGAACACCCTCTAATGTTGCAATACGCATCAATAAATCAGAACGCATATTTTCAGGCAATAAACTTAAAACATCCGCAGATTGATCGGGATCTAATAGAGACAAAATAATAGCAACAATTTGAGGGTGCTCTAATCGTAACAAATCAGCAACAGCCCGCGCATCCATCCATTTTAATTGATCAATACCCTTACTGTCCCTACCCAATAGAATTCGATCAATAATACCACCTGCCTTATCTGCACCTAAAGCATTAGTAAGCATATCCCTAATATAGTCATCAGAGTCTACACCTAAAGCATTCTGACCTTTAATCGTCACAATAAACTCCTCTAAAACGGAATCTACCATTTCATTAGAAATATTAGACAAACTCGCCATAATCGTACCTATAGACTGTACTTCTTTGGGCCCTAAATTCTTTAAAACACTTGCAGCCCTATCATGTCCTAATGTTAGAAGCAATACGGATGCTTTTTCAGACTGCATTAAATCAACATTATTTTCCATCTTCAACTACCCAATCTTTAATTACTTGTGCTACTAATTTTGGATCTTCATCCACTAATTTTTTCACATATTCCAATCGTTTATCATAACTTTGCGGAGCGTCTAACAATAAAAGATCCTCCGTTTCGGACGATAAAATATGCCCCTCTTCATCAACCTCAACAGGTACAGGGTTACCTTCCTCATCATAGCGAACGGGTACTGCAACGGGCACTCCATGTTCATCTAATACGATTTCAGTCCCTTCAGGTACTTCTTTTTCTTCCTTGGCGACTAGCCCGCGCATGGTAGGACGTAAAACACCAAAAACAATAAAGAGCACCACTAAAGCAGCCGCTAACTGTTTCATTAAGTCTAGGAACCAAGCTTGTTCCCACAACGGTTCTGCCGGTAAAGCCTCCAATTCATCAGGCATTCTAAAGGCAGCATTAGTTAAGGTTACCTCATCACCACGACGCATATCATAGCCAATAGCGCGCTTTACTAACTCAGTTAAACGATTTAAATCTTCGGGAGAAAAAGGCAAAATACTAACTGTGCCATCTGTGGCTAAAACACGTTTATTATCTACCACAACAGCGACTGACAGTCGACGCACAACTCCAGAAGCTAAACGAGAGTGAGTAATCGTTTTATCTAGTTCATAGTTACGAGTTGCTGCTTTGCTCGATGAAGTCGGTGAAGGGCTAGACCGAGGCTTTGTAACATCAGCTCCTATTGTATCAGGTTGAACAGCTAATTCAGGCGCTACGCCAGCAGGTGGAGGTTGATTTGATAACGCACCAGGAACGCCCTGTATAGGTGATAAGCTACTTAAATCTTCCGTTGTTTTTTCGCTTCTTAACGCGGGCAAATCAGGGTTAAACATTTCCTGGGTTTGCTCAGTTACCGTAAAATCGACATCAGCAGAAATTTGTACGCGCATCCCTTCAGGACCAACAATAGGCATAAGAATATTTTCTATCCGCCCCATTAAGTGGTCTTCAACTTCTTTTTTATATTGAAATTGCTTATTAGTTAAAGCAAGGTCTGAATTGGCATCTTTAGAACTTAATAAACGGCCTTTTTGATCAACAACTGTTACTTGTGCAGCTTCCATTAATGGGACGCTAGAGGCCACTAAATGAATAATCGCATCAACCTGACCTTTCTCTAAAGATCGGCCACGATACAAATTAACAATAACTGAAGCCGTAGGTTTTTTCTTTTTACGAACAAAGACGGTTTGTTTAGGTAAAGCCAATAAAACTCGCGCAGATTTTATATTTTGAATACTAGAAATTGTACGGGAAATCTCACCTTCTAGTGCACGCTGAAAGCGCATTTTTTCAACACTTTTACTGGTTGTAAAGCTACTGTCCTGATCAAGTAGCTCATAACCGAGTGAGTCACTTCGGGGTAAGCCTTGAGTGGCCAATTGTAATTTGACATCTCGAACTTTGCCGGCGGTCACCATAATAGCGCCAGTTTTCTCATCAACCTTATAAGACACTTCCAGCTTATCAAGTGCCTCTAAAATCTCCCCCGCATCTTGCTGACCTAATCCGGGGAATAATAAATCATAAGAAGGAGCCTGAGACCATAATACGACTGCAACCCCAACTGCAACACTGAAAGCTAGCCCTAGCATCAAACCGACTTGCTTGATGACTGTCATTTGCACAAGCCCTTCCATAGCAGGATGTATCGCTTTAGCCCCCTCTTCGGCAACTAAATCTTTTCCATCTACATTTTCTGTGCTTGCCGTACTTACTGCGCTACCACTGGACTCTTGCTCACTCATGCTCTTCTATTTGCGCCATTACATTGGCATATTCATCACTTCTTTATAAGCGTCTGTTAATTTGTTACGTACCTGTACCATCGCTTGAAAAGAAACACTGGCTTTTTGTAAAGAAACCATCACTTCCGCTAAACTCGCATCAGATTCCCCCGTTTCAAAACCTGAGGACATTTGTTTTGCTGCCTGCTGAGTTTCATTGACCCCGTCAATAGATTGCTTCAATAATGCCGCGAAATCCGTACCGGTACCAACTGCCTCTGGTTTATTACCCGCCTCTATAGACATCGAACGCATTTGCGCTAAAACCTGGTTTACATTCATATCACTCATCGTATTATCCTGCTCAACTTAACTTCTATAATAAATAAGCATTTTTCAAGCCAAAAAGGAAATGTAGTTTAACACGGAATAACAATCCCATCGTCTTTCATTCGTGCAATTTTATAACGCAAGGTCCTCGGGCTAATCCCTAGCTTTTCAGCCGTCAATTTTCGACTACCCTGCAAAGACTTTAATGTCGTTAAAATAATTTTATCTTCTGCCGAACGCAAACCTAAGCCAAGGTTTTCAGGCTCTGTTGCTACTGGATCCGAGACTTTTTCCTCAATAACCTCATCCATTAAAGAGTCAGGAGATACCTCCTTAATTTTTGACGCTGGAATTTGTACAGTTTCCTCAAAAAGTAAATCTTGCTCTGAAATTACATCACCCGAGCACATGATCATAGCCCTCTGAACAACATTTTCTAATTCACGAACATTACCGGGCCAATGGTAGGCCTGCATTTTCGTTACAGCCGTTTTACTAAAAAGAGGCATTTTCTTACCGCTAGCTAAATGGCGCTGCACCAAATCGTTTGCCAGCGGTAATATATCATCAATTCGCTCACCTAAAGGAGGGATCACAAGCGGAAATACATTTAAACGATAATATAAATCCTCACGAAATAATCCCTCTTCTACATAAGACTTTAATTTTCTATTGGTTGTTGCCAAAATTCTGACGTTTAATTTAATTTTACGCTGACTCCCTAAACGCTCGACTTCCTTTTCCTGAATCACACGCAGTAATTTAGCCTGTAATGATAAATCCATCTCTGATATTTCATCGAGTAATAATGTCCCTCCTTGAGCTAACTCAAACTTACCTGGCATCGCTTGAATTGCACCAGTGAATGCACCTTTTTCATAGCCGAATAACATGGATTCCAACATGCTTTCAGGAATAGCTGCACAATTAATCGCGACAAACGGGCCTTGTCCGTACCCTGAATTTTGGTGTACAAACTGCGCAAGTATCTCCTTACCTACTCCACTAGCCCCTTGAATTAATACGGTAACATCTGTTTTTGCAACCTTTTCAGCCAACTGATATAAACGTTGCATAGCACCATCAGCAACAACACGATCATTAGCTGCCACTGGGTTTCGTATCACTAATTGAGCAACTTTATCAACTAAAGCACTTGCATCAAATGGCTTCACCAAATAATCAGATGCCCCCGCTTGAATTGCCTCTACAGCTTTAGGCACTGAGCCATAAGCTGTCATTAATAAAACTGGCGTTTTAGCATGCTGGCTTTGCATATTATTCAACAATTGAAAGCCATCCATCACTGGCATTTGAACATCACTTACGACTAATTTAAAGTCACCTTTTGAAAGCTTTAACAAGGCCTCAGTGCCATTACTTGCTGAAACCACTCGATAGCCTTCAATCTCTAGGGTATCGCATAAAGCCTCACAAAGAGACGAATCATCCTCTACGACTAACACATCATACTGTTTCATGCGCTTGCTCCTATGGAAATATTGGGCTGAAAAACTTGCTCAATACAAGGTAAACTTAATTTAAACTCCGTGCCGACTCCTACTGTAGAGCGACATTTAACCTGACCACCATGTGCTTTTAATACGCTATCCACCACGGCTAAGCCTAAACCCGTACCACTGACTCGAGTTGTAAAAAAAGGTTCAAAAATACGCTGTAAATGTGCGCTTTCAATACCACGACCAGTATCTTTAATACTTATTTGCAAACTTTTTTCATCTAACTGCACAACAGAAAGAACAATGACTCCTTTACCTGACATCGCCTCTAAAGAGTTAGTCAACAAGTTCATTAACACACCTTGGAGGGCTGTTTCATTACCTTGCATTAAGTCTAATAAACAATCATTGCTTAATCTAAATTTCACTTCACCATCAGCAATATAATCCAACATGGCGACTTGCACTTTATCTAGCAAACTTTGCAAAGAAAATGCTTCCATCGTTAACCGTCCTTCCTTAGCAAAAACCAACATATCGTTTACTTGTCGCTCTAAATAATGCAAACGTTCTAGAATCTTTTTAGAAAATCGTTGCTGTTTATCTGCATCTAATTTTGGGCTGGTCATTTGTGAAGCATATAAAATAGCTGTCGATAACGGCGTTCTTACTTGATGCGCCATACTCGCAACCATTTCCCCCATTGCAGACAAGTGTTTTTGTTGATTAATTGTTTCTTGCAGAGCATTCATTTCACTCACATCGCTTAAAACAACGACTTGCTCTTGACTATCAGGCAGGCTGCTACGCACCATATTAACTCTAAGCCCATTTAATAATTGACGCTCTAATGGGTTATCTAAAACACTAATTAAACTACGCGCCGCAACATCCCCCCAAAACTGACCAACAAGAGGCTCACCTAAAAAGTGCGTTGCCTGGGTGTTGCAATCAATTACATAAGCTTGCGCATCGAGAATAATAATAGCGGCTGGTAAAGCAGCCAAAATCTGCTGCAAACGCGCCGCTAGTTTTTCTTTCTCAATCAATGTTTGTACGCGCTCACTACGAGCAGCAGCTAGCTCTTGGTGTAACTTTCCAACTTGCTCTTCAAGCCCTTGATAAGATGAACTTAAGTTTTGTGACAACTGATTAAAGATACGAAAAGCATCAGTTAATTGCTCAGTTTTTTGTGGAGAGGTAAAAGTAGTCATGAAATCGCCCTATTACTGTACTATGCAGTAACAAAAGCAATTACTAGACCATATAAAATATATCTAATAAAAAATAATAACTTAATTAACATCCTATAAAGAAAGTCAATAAAATACTTACCCAGAAATCCCTGTCAAAAGAAGATTAATTCAAAGGGTTTAATTGGTTTTTATACAGACCTTAACACTGCAAAATAGGCACAGCACTTAACAGTTTTTGAGTATAAGGATGCTCGGCATTTCTTAAAACCTGATCAACACTTCCTTGCTCAACAATTTTTCCCTCATACATCACCGCAACTTGATCTGCAATTTCTGCAACAACGGCTAAATCATGGGTAATAAATAAATAGCTAATCCCTTGAGATTTTTGTAGTGATTTCAATAAATCAATAATTTGCTTTTGTACGGAAACATCCAGCGCTGAAGTTGGCTCGTCACAAACAATGAGTTTCGGTTTAACGGCTAATGCGCGTGCAATACAAATACGCTGACGCTGCCCACCTGAAAATTCATGCGGATAACGATAAAGCGCCGACTCATCTAACCCTACTTGGTTTAATAATTCAGTCACCTGCTCAATAATCTCTTCTAGCTTTAGATCAGCATGTAAAGTACGCATTCCTTCTGCAATAATATCCAAAACATAGAGCCGTGGATTCATCGCAGCAAAGGGATCTTGAAAAACTATCTGCATCGCAGCACGCTGAATACGAAGTTGCTCACGCGACAAAGTTGATAAATCAATACCTTGAAAATCTACTCGCCCTGCGGTACTGGGAATTAAACTTAACAGCCCTTTACCTAACGTTGTTTTTCCACAGCCCGACTCCCCGACCAATGCCAATGTTTGCCCTTCAGCTAGCGTAAAGTTAACCCCATCAACGGCTCTAACATGATCAACAGTACGTTTAAAAAGCCCTTTCCGAATAGGATAATAAACTTTAAAATCGATCACCTTTAAAAGATCAGTAGTATTAGGTTCTTTCTGCTCGGCTTGGTGATGGATATTAGGCAAAGCATTTAATAGCGTTTGTGTATACCTGTGTTTCGGCTGTTTAAAAATAGATTTATTGTCTGCATTTTCAACAATTTTTCCTGACTGCATTACAGCAACACGATCAGCCATATTAGACACTAATGCTAAATCATGGCTAATCAACCATAACGCCATCCCCGTTTGCTTTTGTATGTCTTTTAATAACTCTAAAATTTGCGCTTGAATAGTTACATCTAAAGCCGTTGTAGGTTCATCGGCAATCAATAAATCTGGATCTCCCGCCAATGCAATCGCAATCATAACTCTTTGACGCTGACCTCCTGAAAGTTGATGTGGATATTCATTAATACGCCGTGCAGCATCAGGAATTCCTACTTGCTCCAACAATAATAAAACCTTCTGCGTACATTGCTCCCTAATCAAATCAAAATGCAATTGAATCGTCTCAGCAATTTGCTGACCAATCGTCATCACAGGATTTAATGAACTCATAGGATCTTGAAAAATCATTGCAATTCTCTGACCACGCACCTGACATAATTCAGACTCTGGAGTACGCAAAATATCGATATCACCTAGCTGTATCGCATCCGCCTGTAATGTGGCTTGAGTTGGCTGTAAGCGTAAAACTGACAATGCAGCCAATGACTTTCCTGACCCAGATTCACCGACTAAAGCAAACGTTTCTCCAGGGTTAATCGTAAAACTAATCCCCTTAATAACTGACTCATCAGCAAAACTTAACTGTAAGTTTTCAACGGATAATAAAGGCTGAGTCATGATGGCTTCCGTCTTGGATCAAAAGCATCACGCACCGCATCTGCAAATAAATTAGCCGCCAACACTAAACTAAACATAAAAATAAAGGAAGCCAATAAAGACCACCAAACAATCGGATCTCTAGCCATTTCTAAACGCGCACCATTAATCATATTCCCCCAACTATACGTCGTTGGGTCTACACCAATATTAACGTATGACAAAACAGCCTCCGCTAAAACCAAAGCACTAAAATCTAGCACGATAGAAATTAATACGATATGCATGACATTAGGCAGAATATGCCGATACAAAATCATATACCTGGGCACGCCTAAAGCTCTCGCAGCCTGAACATATTCCATTTCCCGTAGCTTTAAGGTCTCTGCTCTTAATAATCGGCATAAGCCAGTCCAACTAGTGACACCTAAAATCAAGCAGAGAAATAATAAACGCATATCAGCTCGCGCAACTAAACTGGTAAATTGCTCCTGATGGTTAGCCATATAAACCTGCACCATAAGAATCGAAGCAGCAATAAGTAAGACCCCCGGAATTGAGTTTAAAGTCGTATAAATATACTGAATAACATCATCAACCCAGCCTCGAAAAAAACCGGCTAAAATCCCAAATAAAACGGCGAGAGGCAACATAATTAAAGTGGTTAAGGTACCGATAACCAATCCTGTCCGTATACTTTTAATAGCCTGATAAAAAACGTCCTCCCCCACTTTATCCGTCCCCATCACATGATAAAAAGAAGATAAATCAATCAACATATAGCTACCTGCCAGCAAAAATAGCAAGGCAGAAAAAACAGTGTTAACTGCTTTATTACTTCCCAATGGCAACTTCCTTAAAAAATGGTAGCCTCCAAAAATCAGCACAATAATGCTAGTCCCCTTAATAAAACCAATGAATGCTTTTAAAAGAATATCTGATGTTTTTTCAGCGATGACATCCTTAAGATGGCTGCCCGCATATTTTAACCGTGGATAGCCCCAAACTGATGCCCCATGCTCAGTCGCTATTAATTCTTTACTATAAGCATAAACCGAAAAAGGAGCTGAATAGCTTTTCTCTTGATGCTCACGTAATGGACTCGCCCAATAATCCAATAAACTAATAACTTCTTTATTCAAACCATCACTGGGTTTAAAGTGCACCGAATCCAACACACCAACAAATAAGAAACACAGTAAAAAAACAAGCGAAACCAATGCCGTTCGATTTTGTGAAACTTTCTGCCACGGCCTAACGAAATGCTGCTTCTTGCGTAAACTAAAAACGACAAAAGTAATCACTGAAATCAAAACAAAGATCAGTGCATCGGTCCATAAAATGATCATAGTTAAATTACTACATGAATATGAAAGCTAAAAAGCCTTACTTTCTCAAATGAAAGTTTATAAAAATACGGGGATACTATATATTATAGCAATTCAATCAAAAACCTAACTTGTACAAAAAATAATAATAAAGCAACTCTATGCGTTTACTACATCAAGTTTTTACCCAAAATCAAAAATGGGCTGAAGGTAAGGTCAAACAAGACCCTCTCTTTTTTACTCGCTTAGCCAACCAACAAACACCTGAATACCTCTGGATTGGATGCGCCGATAGTCGCGTCCCAGCCAACCAAGTTTGTGAAATGGACCCAGGTCAAATTTTCACTCACCGTAATATTGCAAATATCGTACACCACACCGACCTTAACTGCTTATCAGTTATTCAATATGCTATTGAAGTACTTAAAGTAAAACACATTATTGTCTGTGGTCACTATGGCTGTGGCGGTGTTAGGACGGCCATGGAAAACAAAGAGCTCGGTTTAATTGATCACTGGCTACGTAGCCTAAAAGACCTCTATGTCGAAAACAAGGTAACTATTGATGCTATTCCTGACTCTACAGATCGTGTTAACTTTCTTTGTGAGCAAAATGTCCGCAAACAAGCCATGAATGTTTGTCATAGCTCTTTTGTGCAAAATGCGTGGAATAAGGGCCAAGAACTTTCAATCCATGGCTGGATTTATGACATTAACAATGGCAGGCTTGTTGATCTTGATGTCTGCTACACGGCCGCAAATCAAGTGCCTGACATTTATCGAATCGTTATTTAAGAGACAGCACGGCTACCCACTTAACACGGGACAAGCATCAGGAACCTTATTACAACTGACATAAAAGTAGGGGCAGTGCCTTGTGCCTGCCCTTAATGCTTCTGCGCTACCCGGGCAACCACAAGGGATTGCCCCTACGATAAAAGAACAGCAGTGAGAACGCGAGGACTACCATGCTGTCCCGTCTTAAATGCGTAGCCAATAAAACAAGTGTATCTACGTAAATACGGATAAATTCAAACCTACTCATCTCAAAACAAAGAAATGCAGGGCGTTCAGCACGCTTACTAACCCCACATAAAGATCATCCTGAAAAGTCTATTTTGCTTTATTCCCTATAAAGCAAGGAAATAAGCTCATGGACACCTGCAGCACGCCCAAATTATCCGTAAATAATTCAGCTCTGGCATAGACAGGCGGACTGGCCAAACGAAAGCCCCTGTTATCGTTGCGTTTCCATGGATTATTCCTGTTACGGTTAGCCAGGCGCAACCTCTGCGGCTTGTTATTGAAAGAGCCACCGCGAACAGCGAGGACATCGTTTATAGGCCTATTCCCAAGCTTATTGTAAAGTATTTTTGGGTTGATGCGTAAACACAACAGACGAAAATATCTGTTTTCTCAAACCCCACGTCTCTCCATGCAATGCATGACCAATCCAACTTTGTACAGAAGGATTAATATCCGCTAACTCACATCGCCCTTGATTATATGCAAAACTCATTGCACGTAACTTGCGCGCAAAGCGATGACCATTATCATTACGTAACTGCCTACAATCTGGAAAAACACGATAACCAAACACATCAACACCTTTGTCAGTACGAAAGATATTAGCCTTACGCGGATGCAAGCATAAATACTCACCCGCTAAAAAATCTTCTATCTGCTGCTGGTATTCATGTAACTGACTTTTATCATTAGACAAAATTATAAAATCATCAACATAACGCAGATACGCTTTCACAGAACATATTTCTTTCAAATAATGATCCATTGCATCTAAATATAGATTCGCAAAAAATTGACTGGTTAAATTACCAATGGGTAAACCGCAATGTCGTTTAAATCGTGGCTCACCACATGCCTTTGGCGTATGCTCTATAATTGTATATAACAAATCTAAAACCGGCCTATCTTTTATTTTGTGCGCTAACTTTGCTTTCAAGCATTGATGTTCTATAGAAGGAAAATAACGCGATATATCCATCTTTAATGCATAGCGATATTGTTTTGCCCAGTTCTGGTAACGGTCTACTGCCGCATGTACACCTTTGCCTTTACGGCACGCATAACTGTCATAAATAAACTGCCGGTCAATCACTGGCTCTATGATATTAAGCAAGGCATGATGCACAACACGATCAACAAAGGGAGCTGCAGCAATAAGCCGAGGCTTGCGTTCATACAAGGTAAAAAACCGATAATCACCTGGCTGATAAATGCCTTGCTCTAATTGCCATTGCAAACGTAATAATTTACGCTCTAAGTGAAGAGAAAATTCAGCAACTTCTTTAGACTGCGACTTACCCTTTCTCGCTTTTAAATAGGCTTGATATAGGTTTTCAAAAGAGATTATTTGTGGCCAAATAGCCCCCAAGCGCTTCATCGCAGGCTACTCTTTTGCCAACCACCAATTTGTGCCCCCACATCTAGCATCAATCGCGCGCCATATTCATAGCGCTTAAGACTAATGACCTTTAGTTCAAAACTCAAGCGCCATAAATGGCGCACCGTTGCCAACGTTAAATTTGCTTGCCGTAAGCTCTGTGATTTTTGCTTACTATAAGAGGCTTCAACTAAAAACTGTAACACATCCAACAAACCTGATTCGATACGCTCACCTAAAGTAAATCGTCGATTGCGCGGGAATTGATCAAGCAAAGGAATAAGCCATAATAACAATTCATGACAACGCTGAACGGCTAACGGCGCTTCTTGTTGTTTTGACATAAGCCTTCACCTTTCCTTCTTATTGCTTGCAAACCCTGCGAAGCGTTCAAAATCGTCAAGGGGCTATCGCCCCTTGACCCCATCCAGCCTAAACATCAACATCCGTGTATTTAATTTTAATTTACGTTGGCCTAAGCATTTTGAAAAGGGTAAAAGGATAAAGAAAAAAGGGTTAATAAGTCCTGGCCAAACGAAAGCCCCAGGAAGCGCTGCGAAACCAAGGATTAAGCCCGCTACGGTGAGCCAGGCGCAACCACAGCGGTCCGTCATCGAAAGAGCCACCGCGAACAGCGAGGACATCGGAATTATTGGCCTGATTATTGCTTAAACAACGATTTTCTTTACCGCCATAACTTTTATCGTATTCTGAACAAGTCCATTCCCAGACATTACCACTTATATCATAAAGACCATAAGCATTAGGCCGGTACTGGCCCACTGGCGCCGTGTATTTATAGCCATCATCGCACGGAAATCCACTAGCCCAGTTTTTGTCATTCACATTAGCATAACGACATGCTTTACTATCAACCTCATCTCCCCAAAAATAAGCCGTATTACTGCCACCACGCGCGGCATATTCCCATTCAGCTTCGGTGGGCACGCGATAGTTACCTGTACTATTTTTATTGAGCCATGCGATGTAGCTTTGTATATCATTCCAGCTAACACATACAACGGGGTGTTGATTGTTTTGACTAAACCCTACCTTATTCCAATAATGTCCCGCACGGTATGCCCATTTATTTTCACTGCTGCTGTAAGCGTAGCAACCCTGCTCTTTAATATTTTGTTCGGCTTGAGTACGATACCCAGTGGCGCGGATAAATTGCTTGAATTCGCCAATAGTGACTTCTTTTTTTCCCATTTGAAAGTTGTTGACGCAAACTTGATGACTTCGTTCGTCGTCATCTCTATCTTTTTCCCAACTGGGACTGCCCATCTGATAACAGTCGCCTTTGATCTTGACCATATCGGGTTCGTATTGGCTGCGGCTCGGCTTGGATATAGGCACTGCCTGCACTCGGGCTTGAGCTTGCTCTACTTCTATCAAAGAGACGCTGTGTATTTTATCTTCGGCCGCTAAAGCAAGCCATTCCGTGTGCCTTTGATAGCCTCTTTTAGTGACCTCGATATGATAACGCCCTGGCTTTAGCTCGATACCCGGTTTATATTTGGGGCCTATATTGAGTATGCGTATTTTGACATTCTCTGGGCTGGATTTAATGGTTAAATGGGCAATTTTCAGCGGCTCGTCTGGTACGACAACAATAACTCCCCCTCGCTGTATTTTCAGTTTGGCGAGCTGAGC
>ENA-ORXI01001839-ORXI01001839.1-sediment-metagenome-genome-assembly--contig:-NODE-1839-length-16071-cov-8.059960_pt1 | contig 16071 bp, 12 predicted proteins | sample MGYA00237861_ERZ511468 | MGnify/ENA primary metagenome ERZ511468 (study PRJEB26299, sample SAMN06266213) | sediment metagenome | isolation source: Hudson Canyon methane seep mesocosm | place... | reverse complement strand
GTTTCTCTTAAAGCAATGCTTAAATCTAAAAATGTTGATTTAGAAGATTTAAACTTTTTAAAACATACTCATAATATCAATGATTTAATAGCAAAGAATACTGATATCATCTCTGCATATACATCTAAATCACCATTTATTTTACAAAAACAGGGAATAGATTACAACATGTTTGCACCAAAAGAATATGGTTTTGATATGTATAGTGACTTATTATTTACAAGTGAACATCTACTTTCTAATGATATTAATAGTGTAAAAGCTTTTAGAAAAGCTTCATTAAAAGGATGGGAGTATGCATATTCGAATATAGAAGAATCTGTTGATTTAATACTTGCAAAATATAATACACAGAACCTATCAAAAGAGGAATTGATTTTTGAGGGGAAAGAACTAAAAAAACTATCCTTTTACAATACTAGTGAACTTGGAAATATTGATAAAGGTAAACTAAAAAGAATTGCAGATTTGTATAATGTAATGGGATTATTAGAAAATCAGGTTGATATTGATGAATTTATCTATTACGAGAATGGCGATAATATAAATTTAATGAAAGCTGAAAAACAATATCTCAAAGAAAAAAAACAAATTACTATGTGTATAGACCCAAATTGGATGCCACTTGAAAAGTTTGATAAAAATGGTAAACATATTGGTATGACTGCTGATTATTATAAGATTTTTAAAGAGAAATTAAATACAGATATAAAAGTAATCAAAACAAAAAATTGGGAAGAGTCAATAGAGAATGTAAAAAATAGAAAATGTGATATTTTATCTTTGGCAATGGAAACTCCCCAAAGAAAGAAATATCTTAATTTTACTACACCTTACTTAAGTATGCCTATCGTAATTGCTACGAAACTAGATGTACCATTTATCAATAATATTGAGGCTATAAAAAACAAAAATGTTGGGATAACAAAAGGTTATGCATTTATTGAATTACTTAGAAATAAATATAAAAACTTAACTATAGTAGAAGTTGAAAATATTGAGGATGGTTTGGAAAAAGTAAATCAAGGCAAACTATTTGGTTATATAGGAACACTAGCTACCATAAGTCATCAATTTCAAAGTGGATTAAGAGGTGAGTTAAAAATAGCAGGGAAATTTCTTGAAAGCTGGGAACTTGGAATTGCAGTTCGTAATGATGATAAAATTTTATTAAATATATTAGAAAAAGTAGTCAATAGTGTAGATAGCCAAAAACAACAACAAATATTAAACAACTGGATATCTATTAAATATGAGAAGGGTATTGATTATACATTAATATGGCAAATTTTAATAACAGTTCTTATAATAGGTTTGTTTATTTTACACAGACAATTTTTACTAAAGAAATCCAATAAAAACCTACACTTAGCAGTTAAAAATAAGACTAAAGATCTACAACAATTAAATAATAATTTAGAAATAAAAATAAAAGAAGAAGTAGAAAAAAATTTAGAGATTCAAGACAAACTATTTAAATCCGAAAAAATGGCTGCAATGGGAGAAATGATAGGAAATATTTCACATCAATGGAGACAGCCTTTATCTGTAATCTCTACAGGTGCAACAGGAATGAAATTACAAAAAGAATACGGCTTACTAGAAGATGATATATTTAATAAGACATGTGATTCAATTAATGAAAATGCCCAATATCTGTCTGAAACAATAGATGATTTTAAAAACTTCATTAAAGGAGATAGAACTAAACAAATATTCAATTTATCTAGCAATATTAATAGTTTATTACAATTAGTAGATAATTCAATTAAAGGTAATAATATTTCCATTATTTTAGATTTAAATAACGCTCTGAATGTAAATGGATATTCCCATGAATTAATGCAATGCTTAATCAATATCGTTAATAATTCAAAAGATGCTTTATTGGAATCTGCATCGATAAATAAACTTATTTTTATAAATACATTTCAAAAAGAAAATGAGGTAATTATCACAATAACAGATAATGCGGGAGGAATACCTCAAGATATATTAACAAGAATATTTGAACCATACTTTACAACTAAACATAAAAGCCAAGGTACAGGATTAGGTTTAAGTATGTCGTATAATTTAATAGTTGATGGAATGAAAGGAAAAATAGAAGCTAAGAATGTTAATTACACATATGAAAATAATGATTATTCAGGTGCAGAATTTGTAATAGCTTTACCAATTAGTTAACTTTTAACAAGTAATACGACTGTCTGTAATTGATAAAGTTAATCTTCGATACAATATCTAGCTATGTGTATCATAATAGGTTTATTCTATAACTCTAATCATTTTTCAAAGGTCAAAAATGCAATTAAAATTACTTCAAATTATTTTTATAACATCTTTAATTCTTAATTTCTCGTTTGCAAATTCAGTAAATAAAAATATTACTCTTCAATTATCATGGTTTGATCAATTTCAATTTGCTGGTTACTATATAGCAAAAGAAAAAGGATTTTATAAAGAAGCTGGACTTGAAGTCAATATAAAACCTTTTGAATTTGGTATAGATATTCCCAATGAAGTTAATACAGGAAGATATGATTTTGCAGTAGGTAGAGAAACCTTAATATTAGAAAGAAGTAACAATAAAAAAATTGTTGCTCTGTATTCTTTATTTCAAGCTAGTCCATTAATTTTAATATCAACGAAAGAATCAGAAATCAAAACAATAACTGACTTTAATAATAAACGTATAATGACAACTATTGACGATGCAAGTGAAGTTTCTATAAAGTCAATGATAATTTCCCAAAATACAGATATAACAGATTTAAAGTTTATAAAACATACTCATAATATTGATGATCTTATACAAAAGAAAACCGATGTTATTTCAGCCTATTCCTCTAAAGCACCATACCATTTACAACAAAAAAAAATACAGTACAATACTTTTGCTCCTAAAGATTTTGGTTTTGATATGTACAGCGATTTACTTTATACAAATGAAGCAAATATAAATAATAATTTAGAACAAGTACTAAAATTTAAAGAGGCATCTCTAAAAGGATGGGAATATGCTTATTCAAACATCGAAGAATCTGTTGATTTAATACTATCAAAATACAATACTCAGAAATTAACTAAAGATGAATTACTCTTTGAAGCTAAGGTCTTAAAGGAACTTTCTTATTATGAGACAGACACGTTAGGGAATATAGATTTAAACAAACTTCAACGTATATATGACTTGTATAATATTATGGGATTAGTAAATAATAAAGTAAAAATTAAAGACTTTGTTTTAGTCGAAAATAATTTTGCAGTATTTTTAAAAAATGTGTTAAAAAACCTATCGAAATATATTGAGTTACCATATATTTATTTCTTTATAATTCTATTTCTTATTTTAATTAGTTTAATCATTTACAAACATATTAAACTTTTAGAAAAAGAAAAACAACTTTTAGTCAAAAACAATGAATTAGTTAAAAATAAAAAAAAATTAGATGAAGTTTTTGAAGCTTCTGGTGAAGGGATGTGGGATTGGAATATTCAAACTAATCATGTTGATCACAATCATACTTGGTATGATATTCTTGGATTAAATAGTAAAAGAGACTTTAATACTGATATTTCAACTCTAATTCATCCAGAAGATAAAGAGAATGTTCTTAGAAAAATTGAAAATACATTAAATGATAATTCTAAGAACTATCAATCAGAACACAGATTATTTAAAAATAATGGTGAAATTGTTTGGGTTATGGATAAAGGATCAATTGTGGAATGGGATGGTAAAGGTAACCCTCTACGAATGGCTGGTAGTTTTAGTGATATAACAGAACGTAAAAATGCACAATCAAAAATAGAAGAACAACATAAAAAACTAATCAATTCTGAGAAAATGGCAAGTATTGGTGAAATGATAGGGAATATTGCTCATCAATGGAGACAACCATTAAGTGTTATTTCAACAGCTTCTACGGGAATAATTATACAAAAAGAGCATGGTCTATTAAAGGAGGACAAACTTATAGAAGCTTGTAATGCTATAAATGATAATGCACAATATTTATCTAAAACAATAGATGATTTTAGAAACTTTATCAAGGGGGATAGTCAATCAATAAAATTTGATTTAAAAAATGATACTACCTCGTTTTTAAAAATTATAGATTCTTCTATTAAAAATAATCATCTTGATGTTATATTGAATTTAACAGAGAATATTAATATACAAGGTTATCCTAATGAACTTATACAATGTTTCATAAATATATTTAACAATGCAAAAGATGCCCTAGTTGAAAATAATAAAGAAGGGGATAGATTTATTTTCATATCACAAGAAACTATAAATACTAATGTAATTATTAAGTTTAGAGATAATGCAGGTGGAATCCCAAATGATATTATTCATAAAGTATTTGAACCATACTTTACTACAAAACATCAAAGTCAAGGTACTGGTCTCGGACTGCATATGACATATAATTTTATTATTGATAGTATGGATGGAAGTATAAATGTTAATAACGTTGAATTTGAATATAATGGAAAAGATTGTATTGGTGCTGAATTTGTAATTATTCTTCCTTATTAGACTCATAATTTACTATAAGCATGCTATAAACAACTACGTTGTAATATGCTAGTAAATAATATAAGAAGATGAGTCTAATGATAAAAAAAATACTAAAAATATTTCTAGCGATTGTACTGTTACTAATAAAAAAAATATTCGTAAGAGAAAATAGAATACCACATAAAATAATGGATAGTTTAGCAAATAAATTACATTCTATTTTTGTTTTCACCTCTTTTCCTATTCTGTATCTATTATGGTTTGATATAAGTATCAATTCAATAGTACTTAATAGTTTCCTATACATAGTACTATTTCTACAGTTTGTAATTATTGTAAGATATTTTAATCCCGAAATGCTAAAAGAGAAAAAGTTTCAATCTAATATCATGAAAAAAATCAAAAGATTTTTATTGTTACTGTTTATTTTTAACTGGATAACTTTTTCATTTCTTTTTGCTTTCTCATTTTTAATTTTATTTCTTATAAATAATGCATTTTATATTTTTATTATAAACCAGATTAATAAACAAAAGGAACAAGCTGAATTTAAAAAACAATTTGGAGAAGGTGAATATTCTAAAAAAGATATTCTGAAAAAACATATTCGTAATCTATTCGAATCTGATTTGGATATAAAAAAGCTTACAAGAAGTGATATTAAAAAACAATATAGAACTATGGCTAAAAAATACCATCCGGATGTTTATAAAGGAGAGGAAAAAGATAAATTTACATCGATCAATTTGTCTTATAATTTTTTACTTGATTTAGTAAAATAAAGGGAGAAGGAATAAGTAGTGACAGTAAAGGAGAAAATTCCTTTACTATTTAATAAACTAGTCTTTTTTTTCTAAAATTTCAACTGATTCAATAATATCTAATTGTCTGATATTATCAAGTACTTCAAAACTTTCTGCATCTGTGCTTTCAATACCACCAAAAACAGTGTGACCACCATCTAAATGAGGACAAGGTACAAAACAAATAAAGAATTGACTTCCACCTGTATTTGGTCCTGCATGTGCCATTGATAAAGTACCTTTTTTATGTACTTGACCATCAGCTTTAGTTTCACAAGCAATATTCCATTCAGGTCCACTCATACCTGAACCATCTGGACATCCACCTTGAGCCATAAATCCATCAATTACTCTGTGAAAGTTAAGTCCATCATAAAATGTATCATTTGCTAAACTTGCAAAGTTTGCAACTGTATTTGGTGTATTTTCTGGTGTTAATTTAAGCCAAATTACACCTTTAGAAGTTGTAAATTTTGCATACTGTAACTTTGATAACTCGTCTTCTGATAAGTTATATTCTTTTAATTCTTTTCCGAACATTATATTTCCTTGTTTTAATTTAAATTTTATTGTTTTAGTTTATGGTTAGATACTATATCAACCACTTTTGAGGCATAACCCCATTCGTTATCATACCATATTACTATTTTTATCATCTTATTTTTTTTAACATCTATAAATCTATGATCAATAATACTTGTATATTCCTCACCTTGGAAGTCACTTGATACCAAAGGGCAAGTATTATTTAAAATAATATTATATTTTTGATTTTTTTCATAATCATTTAATAACTCGATTAAACTTTCTTTACTACACTCTTTTTCTACTGTTACAGTTACATTAATTGCCCCAACGGTTGCTGTTGGTACTCTTATAGAACTAGATGATATCATATCATGATTTATTGATGGCATTATATATGAACAGGCATCAATAGTTGTTGTTTTACTTGGTATCATATTTTGAGTTGAACTTCTTCCAAACTCAAAATTACAATCAACATCTCTATTTTTACTTCCAATACAAGCACTATCCAAGGTCTTTTGATGATTAAGAAGAGGATGAATAGTAGTTATATCTCCATACTCTATTTTATAAGTATCATCTAAAAGTTTTAAAATAGGTAGTAATGCTGTAGCATTACATGAACTAGTTGAAATAATTTTATCTTCTACATAATTTATTTCATTTTCATTTACACCAAGTATCACGTTTCTATCTGCTTTTGAATTTGGATGAGTTAAATAAATTGGTATGTTTTTACTATTTCGTATATTGTCAAAATCTAAAATACTACCGCTTGCATCAATTATAATATCAATATCATTTGAACAAAAATCAATATCAAATACATTTTCACTATTAAATATTTTTATAGTTCTTTTTGTATTGACAATGGTATTATCTACAACAGTGTATTTATCAGCTATTTTCCCATATGTAGAATCATAATTGATAGAATAAGCTATGTTTTTAATATTTGTATTTAATTCATTTATCGCAACTATTGTAAATTCATTTTTAGATTCAGCAATTCTAAGAATTGCTTTACCTATTCTACCTACACCATTTAAGAGTACTCTCATTAAATTCGGTATCTACGATTCAATAATCAGTGCTTTAACACCTGGTAATACTTTACCTTCAATTAACTCTAAAGAAGCTCCACCACCAGTAGAGATAAAAGTCATTTCATCTTCATCACCAGTTCTTCGTACTAAGTCTGCTGTATCCCCACCACCAACTACTGTAGTTGCATATGATGATGCTACTGCATGAGAAAGTTTAGTACTTCCTTTTGCAAATTTATCCATTTCATATACACCCATTGGACCATTCCATAAAATAGTGTGTGCATCTTCAATTGCTTGAGAAAATAATGTTGCTGAGGCAGGTCCAATATCTAATCCCATCCAACCTACTGGAATCTCTTGTACTGTTACTGCTTTTGCAAATGATTCACTATCAAATGCTTCTGCTGCAATAACATCTACAGGTAAGTATAGTTTTACACCCAAAGTTTTTGCTTCATCCATAATTCTAAGTGCTTCAGGAATTAACTCATCTTCAACTAAAGAATTTCCGATTTCATGACCAAGGGCTTTAAGAAATGTAAATGCCATTCCTCCACCAATAATGATTTTATCAACTTTAGGTACAAGATTACGTAGTGCTTCTAATTTACCAGATACTTTAGACCCACCTACGATAGATACAAAAGGTCTTTTTGGTTCTTCTATAATATGATAAAAGAATTTAATCTCTTTTGCAAGTAAAAAACCAGCTGCTTTACTATCACTATCAAAATGTTGAGCAATACCTTCAACCGAAGCATGTGCTCTATGCGAAACACCAAAAGCATCATTAATAAAAACATCTGCCATATCTGCTAATGTTTTAGATAATACAGGATCATTTTTAGTTTCACCTGGCTCAAATCTCATATTTTCAAGTAGCATTATTTCACCACTTTTAAGCTCGTTTGCCATCTCAATCGTTTCATCACAAACTACATTTGGAGCTAATTTAATCTCTTGTTTTAATAAAGTATGTAATCTCTTAGCAATCGGTTTTAAAGAAAATTTTTCTTCAAAACCATTTTTTGGTCTTCCAAAATGTGAAGCAATTATAACTGAACAATCATTATCAATACAATATCTTACAGTATTTAAAGCAGATTTAATTCTTCTATCATCCGTTATATTCTGGTACTCATCAACAGGCACATTAAAGTCACATCTAATAAAAACTTTTTTATTAGCAATATCTATTTTATTTATTTCTTGTATATTCATATTTTATTAACCTTGATTTAATGTGTTGCTACGTGTACGCCCATATCTACTAATCTAGTAGAATAACCCCACTCATTGTCATACCAAGAAAGAACTTTTACCATATCATTATCAATAACTTGAATAGTATCTAAAGGTACTACTGTAGATAATGTTTCACCAATAAAATCTGAACTAACTCTACCTTCAACATCTACACCTAAAAGACCTTTTAATTTTCCATTAGAAGCTTCAGTAAAAGCATTTTGAACTTCTTCTAAAGTTGTATGTTTTTTTAATGTTACTGTTAAATCTACCATTGAAACATTTGGAGTTGGGATTCTAATTGCTTGACCATTTAACTTACCTTTTAACTGAGGCATAACTTTAGCAATAGCTTTCGCAGCTCCAGTTGAAGCAGGAATTAAATTTGTAGCTCCAGCTCTTCCTTTTCTAGGGTCTTTTTTATCTTTCGCATCTAAAATTGGTTGAGAACTTGTATATGAGTGAATAGTAGTCATCAGTCCTTTTTCAATTCCAAAAGTATCATCAAGTACCTTTGCAACAGGTGCTAATCCATTTGTAGTACAAGAAGCATTTGAAACAACTGCTTGTCCTGCATAAGTTTCTTCATTTGCTCCCATTACAAAAGTAGGCGTATCGTCTTTTGCAGGTGCTGACATAACAACTTTTTTAATGCCATTATCTAGATATCCTTGAACTGATTCTTCTGTTAAAAATGCACCTGTACATTCTAAAACAACATCTACACCTAATGCAGAAAAGTCTAATTTAGAAGGGTCTCTTTCACTGAATAATTGAGCTTTATCATTACCAATAGTAACAAATCCATCTTCAACTTTAATATCTTGTCTATTTCCATGTACAGTATCGTATCTAAGGTTATATTGAATCATATCTTCAGCACCACTTGCATTAACAGCTACTAATTCAACATCATCTCTATTTGCTACTATTTTAGCAACACATCTACCTATTCTACCTAATCCATTAATTGCAACTTTTACTGCCATACAAATCCTTTTGCTTTATTCTATTTATATTATTTTATCTAAAAACTTATATAAAATTGTTTAAATAAAATTAATTGGTTTTTTATACTTTTTTTAATGTTGTGTTAGATAAAATGACCAAAATTATAAATACAAATAATATCGTAAGTACATGATATATAATAAATTAAATTATGGGGTTTTAAATGGGAATTATGATTCAAAAAAGAAATGGTAGACAAGAATTTTTAGATATTACAAAAATTCAAAAACATACTATTTCTGCAACAGAAAACTTAGCAGGTGTAAGTCAAAGTGAACTAGAAATTGACGCACAAATTAAATTTATTGACGGTATGAGTTCAAGTGACATCCAAGAAGCATTAGTTAAAACTGCTGTAGAAAAAATAGATATTGATGTACCTAACTGGACTTTTGTTGCAGCTAGATTATTTCTATTTGATTTATATCATAGAGTTGGTAAATCAACTCATGGAATAAAAGGTAATGCATACTGTCATTTATCTGAATATATCAGATATGGACAAGAAGCAGGTAGAATAATCCCAAATTTAGAGGATGGTTATGATTTAAATGATTTAAGTGATTATCTTGACCCAACAAGAGATTATCTATTTAATTATTTAGGAATGAAAACTTTATATGATAGATACTTATTAAAAAATAATGATAAACAACCTATAGAATTACCACAACAAATGTTCATGGGAATTGCAATGTTCCTAGCTCAAAATGAAGAAGATAAACAAGCTAAAGCAAAAGAATTTTATGACGTAATTTCAAAATTTGAAGTTATGCTTGCAACTCCAACATTATCAAATGCAAGAACTAATAGACATCAATTAAGTTCATGTTATATTGGTTCATCGCCAGATAATATCGAAGGTATTTTTGATGGATACAAAGAGATGGCACTTCTTTCTAAATTTGGAGGAGGTATCGGTTGGGACTGGAACTCTATTAGAAGTTTAGGTGGAGTTATTGATGGTCACAAAAGTGCCGCTGGTGGTACCGTACCATTCTTAAAAATAACAAATGATATTGCATTAGCAGTTGATCAATTAGGAACAAGAAAAGGTGCAATTGCAGTTTACCTTGAACCATGGCATATGGATATTGAAGACTTTATTGATTTAAAGAAAAATAGTGGAGAAGAAAGAAGAAGAGCACATGATTTATTTCCTTCTTTATGGTTAAATGATTTATTTATGGAAAGAATCTTGGAAGATTCACACTGGACACTCTTTGATCCTTATGAAGTAAGAGATTTAGCAGCATTAACAGGAGAAGCATTTAAGAAGAGATATGAAGAATATGAAAATGATCCTTCAATCACAAAAGAACAAATGCAAGCAAAAAGCTTATGGAAAAAAATATTAACTTCATATTTTGAATCAGGAAGTCCTTTCTTATGTTTTAAAGATACAGCAAATAGAGCTAATCCAAATGACCATACTGGTTTTATTAGAAGTAGTAATTTATGTACAGAAATATTTCAAAATACAAACCCAAATCATTATTTAATTAAATTAGAATTAGCAAATGGTGAAATAATTACATTTGAAGAAGATGAACAAGTTACATTAGATAATGGAACTATTAAAACAGCAAACAAAATTACTGCTTTAGATAAATTACATGGACAAAATATATTTATTGTAGAAAAAGAAAAAATTGATGGAGATACAGCTGTATGTAATCTGGCATCAGTAAACTTAAGTAAAATAAATACAAAAAAAGATATTGAAAGAGTAATCCCAACTGCAATAAGAATGTTAGATAATGTAATTGATCTTAACTTTTATCCTTTACGAAAAGTAAAAGCAACAAATCTTAAAACAAGAGCAATTGGACTTGGAGTAATGGGAGAATCTCAAATGCTTGCTGAGCATTCAATTGTTTGGGGAAGTGATGAGCACCTTAAAAAGATTGATTATATTATGGAAGCTATAAGTTATAATGCTATTAGCTCTTCATCTGACATTGCTATAGAAAAAGGTTCTTACCCTACATTTGAAGGTTCAAAATGGTCTAAAGGTATTATGCCAATGGATAATGCACCAAAAGCTGTACAAGCTTTAGTTCAAAAAGATCTATTTGATGACGGATATGACTGGGACTTATTAAGAGAAAAAGTTAAAACATCAGGGATGAGAAATGGTTACCTAATGGCTATTGCACCAACAAGTTCTATATCTATTCTTGTAGGTACCACTCAAGCAATCGAACCTGTATATAAAAGAAAATGGTTTGAGGAAAACTTATCAGGACAAATACCTGTAGTAGTACCTAACTTATCTCCTGAAACATGGAATTATTATACACCTGCATATGAAGTAGATCAATTAGATATCATTAAAGCAGCATCAATTAGACAAAAATGGATTGATCAAGGGCAAAGTACAAATATCTTTATGAGTCTTGATAAAGCAAGTGGTAAATATTTACATCAAATTTATACTTTAGCATGGCAATTAGGTTTAAAATCAACATACTACCTAAGAAGTCAATCACCAGAAGCAGTATCTGATGTAGCAGATAGAAGTCAAGAATGTGTAGGGTGTCAATAATCTTTATTGACACACTTCTACATGTGTAACTTTTCAAATAAAAAACAATCAAAATACTTTAAACTTACTTCAGATATAATCCCCTTCTAAAATCACTAATTTTATTTTAGTAAAAACTTATTTGGAGTAGCATCATGGATAGAAAAACGATATATAACCCAGAATCACTTGAAGACTTAAATGGACGAAGAACTTTTGGGGGAAATCCAGATGGTATGATAAATTTTACTAGATGTAAATATCAATGGGCTACAAATCTTTGGGACACAATGGAAGGTAATACTTGGTTTCCAAAAGAAGTACAAATGACACAAGATGCAAAAGACTATAAGTATTTAACTCCTCCTGAAAAAAGAATGTATGACTTAGTTTTATCCCAACTAATTTTCATGGATTCATTACAAACAAACAATCTAATGGATAACATAAATCCATATATAACAGCTCCAGAAATTAATGCCATTTTAAGTAGACAAAGTTATGAAGAAGCGAATCATAGTAAATCATATGCAGTTATGGTTGAGTCAATTTCTGATAATACAGATGAGATATATGACATGTGGAAAACAGATGCAAAATTAAGAGAAAAAAATAATTTTATAGCAGGATCATATAAAGAACTTGCAGGAGATATTACAGACCACAAAATTGTTTTAGCAATGTTTGCAAACCAAATACTTGAAGGTTTATATTTTTATGCAGGATTTGCAGCTATGTATGCTCTTGGAAAGTCTGGAAAAATGTTAGGTTCTTCTCAAATGATTAAATTTATTCAAAGAGATGAAGTTACTCATCTTTTACTTTTCCAAAATCTTATTAACTCAACAAGACAAGAAAGACCAGAGTTATTTAACTCTGAATTAGAAGAAGAAGTAAGAAATATGTTCAGACAAGCAGTTGATTTAGAATCATCTTGGGGTGATTATATTACACAAGGTCAAATTTTAGGTTTTACAAAAAATATTATTAGACAATATATTGAATATCTAGCGGATAGAAGATTAGAAGCAGTTGGATATGAACCAGAATATAATGTAAAACACCCAATTCCATGGGTAGATGGTTACTCATCATTCAATGATCAAAGAACAAACTTCTTTGAAGGTAATGTTGTTAATTATTCTAAGGGTAGTATAGACTTCGACGATTTTTAAAATGAATCTTATTTCTTTACAACTAAAAACATCAAAAGATTTCGATAAAAACTTATCGAAACTTATAAAAAGAATTGAAAATAGTCCAAAAGACTCATTCCTATTAGCTCCAGAACTTTATTTAACAGGTTATGCTTATAATAGACTTGATGAAGCCTCATTATTTACAAAGAAAGCTATTAATATACTGAAGTTCCTTTCCTATTCTAAAATCATTTCTCTTACTATGACTACCAAAAAAAACAATAAATACTACAATACGCTATATGTATTTCATAATGGACTTATTGTACATACACAATCAAAATTAAAATTATTTGTTTTGGGAGATGAAAAAAAACATTTTACTAAAGGTGACAAAAAAGATATTAAAATTATAGAAATAAATGGAATTAAAATAGCATCATTAATATGTTTTGAATTAAGATTTATTGACTTATGGAAACAAATACAAGGTGCAGATATTATATTGATTCCTGCTATGTGGGGAAAACTACGAAAAGAACATTATGAATCACTCACTAGATCACTAGCTATTTCAAATCAATGTTATGTAATGGCAAGTGATAGTGCAAATAAACACATGGCAAAATCGAGTGCTATAATTTCTCCATTTGGAGATGTAACTATGGATGATACAAAAAAAGTCATCTCATCTATTTATAATCACAAAGAGATAAAAAAAATGAGACGATATATTAATACAGGTATAAAATAACTATTTCTTTTTTATATCAAATTTTTGAGGTCGTACTGTTAAATCTGTAATCACACCATTTATATTTAATACATCAATAACAGTTTTTGCAATTGTTTCTGGAAGTAAATAAGTTTCTTCTTTATTTGATGGTTCAAATTGTAAATCATCAAAAAAGTTTGTTTTTGTTAAATCTGGATTTATAGTGGTAACGCCAACTCCACTTTTACGTAGTTCTTCAAACAAGGTAAGACTAAAATCTCTTAAACCACTTTTGGTAGCTGTATATAAAGCTGAGAATTTTGAGTGTTTTGTTGCCTCAACAGAAGAGATATTTATAATATTCCCTTTTGTTTTCTTCAAACTTCTTAAAAGTAAATTTGTTAATATAATTGGTGCTGTTAAGTTTATATCAATGAGTTCTTTTATTTTATTTATACTTATCTCTTCATGTGGTTGAAAAATACCTACACCAGCACAATTTACCAATAAATCAATATCATTTTCTTTTAATAAAGTTTTTACTTCAAGTTCTAACTCTTTTATATCCTCTAAACGTGAGCTTATTTGAATAATATTATAGTTATTTTCAATAAGTTCATCACAAATTGCTTTTCCTATACCAGAACTATATCCAGTAACTATTGCATTTTTCATTTATGTTTTACTTTTAAATTGTTTATTTTAGACCAGTAAGACATTTTCATCATATCTTCCATTTGATTGTTAGAAGAGTATTCATATCCAAAAACATCTTTCCAAAGACTATGAGCTTCCATACATAAATAAAAGTATACTTTTCCATGCCATGAAGCAAAACTGTTATAGCAGTGTTTAAACATCTCTTTTTTAGTTTCTATACTATAAGACTGTTTTCCATTAATTGTTTCAAAAGGCATCTGCAGTATTTTAGTTTTCATCTCTCTCTCACGTAATTGTTTCATTACTGGTTTAATAAATGTTAAAGTACCCATAGATATCAACACAACTTCATCTGTAGTAAAGTCATTTTGTAATCTATCATAAACTAATTTATACTCTTCCAAATAATTTTTGTACTGAACTATTGGGTGGAAGTGAAAACCAACTAAAACACCTTTATCTGCAAGTGCTCTGGCACTATTAATTCTTTCATCAAGTGATGCAGTTAAATGTTCTTCATTATCTATAATAGTTTGTGTATTTAAACTCCATGTGCATATAATATTATTTGGTACTTCGTTTTCTAAAAAATATTTTATATTATTTGACTTCGTTTTAAATTCTAATATTACATTAGTATTTTCTCTTGCAAATTCAAATAAAGCATCCAACATACCATCTTTATTTCCCCACATTAAACTGTCACTACTTTGGCCAGTTCCAATATGATAAGTTTCATTTGGATTAAGATTTAAATTTTTTAGTTTTTCTTTAAAGTTTTTATCAATTCCAACTTTATTCTGATTATAAAAACTTTGAATTGAACAGTAACTACAATCAAAACCACATGATTCTACCGCATCTAGTGTAAGTAAATTACAACATCTTGTACCTTCACTGGCAACTGGGCATGCACCTAATCCTATCCCTTTTTTTTCTATTTTGTTAAAAGAGTATTTTCGAGTTTCATATTTAATTTCTTTGAAGTCTTTATAATCATTTAAAGTATTTTTTAAAGTATTATGAATAGATACGTAGTGTTCAAATATTTTTTTTGATAACTGTTTATTTTTATATTTTTCAAAATATAACTCAGGTACTTCTTTATTAATTGAATTGTCATTCCACATTCTAAAGTCTTTATCAATATTTTTTAGAATATTAATTTGAGAAAATGTAAAATTATATTTATCCAAAATATCTAACAAGTTTTACTCTATTTCTAATGAAATAGTAAAGATATCTTCATCCATACCATTCATTTTATTTTCTCTATTAATCATTGCTGCTCTAAAGGCATGTAAAACCATTCCAGAATTTATTTTTTGTGCTTGAGGAACATCTAATATATGACTTTGCATTAGTTTTAAAGACTCTAATGCATTATCTAAACTATCGCCTTTTACCATCTCTGTAAATATTGAAGCAGATAAAGAGCTATCTTGGTTTGCTTGACAACCATATGATATGTTTTCTAATATATTTTCATCATTTACTTTTATAAAAACTATCATAAATTCTGATGTTTTTTCATTTAGGCACTTACCTACACCATCACTATTTTCCATTTCACCATAATTTCTTGGATTATCCATATGAGATAATATTTCCGCATTTATTTTATTTGATTCTTCGCTATTTTGTTTTAATTTTTCCATATCGGATTGTATCAAAGAATTGATAAATATATTAAATTGTATAAATATATTTTATATATTAAGTATAAATTTTTATAATAAATACAAGAATAAAATTTAATTAAAAAATAAAGGTAATAAGAAATAGGAAAGGGCACCCAGAAAAGCGGGCAAAAAAAAACATCTTAGAAGTTGGCGGCGACCTACGTTTCCACAAGGGGACCCT
>ENA-ORXI01001836-ORXI01001836.1-sediment-metagenome-genome-assembly--contig:-NODE-1836-length-16087-cov-2.673579_pt1 | contig 16087 bp, 16 predicted proteins | sample MGYA00237861_ERZ511468 | MGnify/ENA primary metagenome ERZ511468 (study PRJEB26299, sample SAMN06266213) | sediment metagenome | isolation source: Hudson Canyon methane seep mesocosm | place... | reverse complement strand
CCTGCTTCACCTTGAATAGGTTCTACAAGGAGGGCTGCTGTATTTTTAGTTATTGCGTCTTTTAAAGAGCCTATGTTGTTATATTTACTTCTTTTAAAACCAGGAGTGTAGGGACCAAAACCTTCTCTTGATTCATTATCGCTAGAAAAACTTATGATCGTTGTTGTTCTGCCATGAAAATTACCTTCAACAACAATAATTTCAGCTTTATTTTCTTCTACTTTTTTTGTCTTATAAGCCCATCTTCTAGCAGCTTTGATGGCAGTTTCTACTGCTTCAGCCCCTGTATTCATTGGTAAAGCAACTTCTAAACTCGATATATTTATAAGTTTTTGTAGAAATGGTCCTAATGTGTTTGTATAAAAAGCTCTAGAAGTAATTCCTAATAACTCAGACTGTCGGTGCAGTACTTTTACTAGTTCAGGATGGGCATGTCCATGACTAACTGCAGAATATGCAGACATCATATCTAAGTATTTATTCCCATCAGTGTCCCACAACCACACTCCCTTTCCTTTGGAAAGGACAACAGGAAGGGGGTTATAATTTTTTGCTGAAAATTCTGATTCTTTTTTAATCAGTTCTTCTTGTGATTCAACCATTCTTTATGAGCTATTTAATAACGTTTTAGGAATTTTATTTAACAACCTCTTAACTTCATAAAAAGAAGGTAATAAATTTGTTAGTCAATTTTAATACCTAATTTTTTATGCAGCTTTGTATTTGAAGTAGTGTAGCCAAAAGGAACTCTTTCTCCTGGAAAACATCTTTTATAAGCATCCTGAACTGCCAGGGTAGTTTCATGAAATCCGCAAAGTATAAGATCAAGCTTACCGGGGTAATCATTTATATCTCCCACTGCATAAATTCCCTCAATACTGGTTTGATATTTTTCAGTATCAACTGAAATCTTTTTTCCATTAAGCTTAAGATTCCAATTCTCTAGAGGTCCTAATTTCTTATTTAAACCAAAAAGAAACAGTATTTCGTTACAGTCCAAAGTCTCAATTTCTTTTGATTCGAAGTTTTTGATAGAAACTCCACTAATTTTATTAGTACCAAGTAATTCTTCAATTACATAAGGTGTTTTCAATTCTAAATTACCCGTTTCAACTAGTTCTCGCATTTGCGCTTCAGTGTTAGGAGAACCTCTAAAAGCATCTCTTCTATGAATTAAAGTTATAGAAGCAGCTATATCAGCTAATTCAACTGACCAATCTAGAGCGCTGTCTCCGCCACCAAAGATGATTAAGTTTTTATTCTTATAGTGGTTTTTATCTTTAACAGAGTAAGCCACTCCATTATTAAGAAATTTATCTGGGTCTACAATGTTAGGGGGTCTTCGTGGTTCAAATGACCCTCCACCAGCAGCAATAAAAATATTCGTGGCTATAAATTCAGTGTTTTCAGATGTTAGAACTTTCCATTTTTGAATCTCATTTTTTGAATCTATTTGATTTATTTCTTGGACTCGCTGATTTAAATGAAGACCATATTTAAAGGGTTTAATTTGTTCAAGTAGGGCACTTATGTGTTCTTCTGCTGTTTGATAAGGTACTCCAGGAATATCAAAAATGGGTTTGTCGGGATATAGCTCAGCGCATTGACCCCCAACTCTATCTAGGTTGTCTATTATCTGACAATTTAATCCCAGTAAACCAGCTTCAAAAACAGTAAAGAGTCCAACAGGTCCTGCCCCTATAATTAAAATATCAGACTCAACTTTATTACTCATATTATCTTACCCTCATACCAGGAATAGCTCCTTTATCTGGTGAAACAATAAAGATACCAATATCGTCATCTCCGGCTGCTAAAATCATACCTTCTGAGGTACCAAACCTCATCTCTCTAGGCTTAAGGTTGTTAACACACACAACTAACTTATCTTTTAATTTATCAGCTGAATAGGCTTTTTTTATGCCTGCAAAAACCGTCTTTTTACCCAGGTCTCCTAAGTCAAGTTCAAGTTTAATCAATTTATCTGCTTTTTCTACCATCTCAGCATTTATTACTTTTGCAATTCTTAAATCGATCTGCATAAAATCATCAATATTTATCTCTTCCATTAGAGCTCCTTTGATTTTTGTTTTATTTGTTCAATTTGTTCTTTTTCAATTCTAATTAGAAGTGGTTTATAAGTTAAGATCTCATGATTTAAAAGAAGTTCACTCATCTGATTCCATTTTGGTTCTTCTATGTTAAGAAAGCTATAAACCCTAGAGCACAAGTTGGGGACAACAGGATTGAGCATAATTGTTAATAATCTAAACAAATTTAATGCTGTGGTACATACTGACTGAACAAGTTCTTTATTTTTTTCCTCTTTAGATAAAACCCAAGGCTCCATTCTGTCAATATATTGATTAGCTTTATCTGCTAAAACCATTATTTCTCTGATTGCTTTGCTAAATTCTCTTTTTTCATATGCTTCTGAAATTACAGAAGCATGATCTAAGAAATCTTGAATCAAAGCTTCCTCATGTAAGTTACTTGATAGCTTATTGCTGAAGCCTTCGTTAATAAAATTTGCTGTTCTACTTCCTATATTTATAAATTTACCGACAACATCAGAATTTACTCTTTGGAGAAAGTCATCTAGATTAAGATCTATATCACCTACACCAGTTCCTAACTTTGCAGCAAAATAATATCTTATGTACTCAGGATCAAGAACTTGATGGTAAGTTTTAGCTAAAATAAAAGTTCCCCTAGATTTAGACATCTTTTCTCCATTGACTGTTAAAAATCCGTGAATGAAGACACCATCTGGTTGACGAAATTCAGATTTTAATAACATAGCTGGAAAGAATAGGGCATGAAAATACATTATGTCTTTACCAATAAAATGATAAAGCTCAGCTTTTGAACCTGGTTTCCAATAATCATCAAACTCTTCAGATCTTTTTAGTTTATCCAGATAGTTTTTGTGACTAGCTAAATAACCTATTGGGGCATCAAGCCATACATAAAAGTATTTATTATTATGACCAGGAATCTTAAATCCAAAATATGGTGCATCACGACTTATATCCCAATCTTTAATTTCTCCATCAGTCCATTCAGATAACTTATTTAAAGCTTGAGAAGGTACTTGTGATGTATTTAGCCATTCTTTTATCTCTTTCTTTAGAGAGGATAACTTAAAGAAAAGATGTAAACTTTTCTTTAATTCAGGTTTCGTGTTGGTAAGTACAGATATGGGATTAATAAGGTCAATAGCAGAATAAGTTGAGCTACAAACTTCACAATTATCTCCATATTGCTTATCAGCTTCGCAATGAGGACAAGTACCTTGTACGTATCTGTCTGAAAGAAATAATTCCTTTTCTGTGTCATAGAGTTGTTCTATTTCTTTCTCTTCAATTAACCCTTTATCCTTAAGACGAGAGAAAATAGTTTCAGAATAAAACTGATTCTCATCACTGTGAGTAGTGTGATAATTGTCGTGACTTATATTAAAGGCCTTAAAGTCTTCTTCATGACTTATCCTGACCTCTTCAATTAATTTTTCTGGCGAAACGCCTTCTTCTTCTGCTTTAAGCATTATTGAAGTGCCATGTGCGTCTTCACCGCATATGTAAGTACAATTATTACCTTGAAATCTTTGATATCTAACCCATATATCTGATTGTATGTGTTCTAATAAATGTCCTAAATGCAGCGGTCCATTTGCATAAGGAAGTGCATTTGTTACTAGAATATCTCTTTTTGAATTATCTTTTGACATGTTGCGAAGATACAAGCAAAGCTTAGAATGTTATTTAAATACTATTATAACTTACAGGTTATGAGCTAATGAGCAATAAAAGACCTAATAAAGAGGCTATGGTTAGAGTTCCTGAAACTTTAAGGAGGGTAAAAAATATCATTGGTGTTTTTTCAGCTAAAGGTGGTGTTGGTAAATCAGAGGTTTCGCTTAATTTAGCTCTTAGTTTAGCGGACAAAGGATACGCTGTAGGTCTTTTAGATGCTGATATTTACGGTCCTAGCCAGCCAGTGCTACTTAAAGCCTCAAGTGAAGAAATTGATGTGAAAGATAATAAATTACTTATTCCTTTAAATAAAAAAGGTATTAAGTTTGTTTCCATGGGTTTAATTGCTCGAGGTCAAAAACCTGTAATCTGGAGAGGGCCTATGGTCAGTGGGGCTGTTATGCAATTGATGTCTCAAACTGATTGGCAGGAACTAGATTACTTAATAATTGATACTCCACCTGGGACCGGAGATGTGCAGTTAACTTTACTGCAAAGGCTACCATTAAATGGGGCCTTAGTTGTGACCACTCCTCAAGAAGTCTCAATTTCAGATACCAGAAAGGGCATAGAAATGATAAAAAGATTGGAACTGCCAATTTTAGGTCTAATTGAGAACATGAGTTTTTTTAAGCCAAGTGACTCTAAGAAAAAGTACTTTATTTTTGGAAAGGGAGGAGGTCGGAATCTGGCTACAGAATATGGATTAGAGCTTCTCTCCGAAATACCTCTCCTTGAAAAGAAAGAATTTGTCATACTTTATGAATTAAGCGATTACAAATTAGTTTTTGATTCCATAGCCAAGAAGGTAATTAAAAATATGGAAATAATTAAGAAATCTGTTAGCCAAATTATCCCTCAAAAAAAAGTATGAAAAAGATATTTCCACTATTGATAACACTTCTTTTTAATCCTTTTCTGATAGCAGAGAATGATCCGTTCGAAGAGATTAACAGAACAACTTTGAAGGTTAATAAAAAACTAGACAAGGTCATTGCAACACCCGTTGCTAAGTTTTATCAAAAAATCACTCCTGATTTTATTGAAGTAGGTATCTACAATTCTATTTCTAATATTGATGACGTTAATATTTCTTTAAATAATATTTTGCAAGGAAAGATTAAAGACGGTCTATCAGATATGGCAAGATTTACTGTTAATTCCACTCTTGGTCTTGTAGGTTTTATAGATGTAGCTAGTAAAATGGGCCTAAAAAAACATGATGAGGATTTTGGTCAAACCTTGGCTGTCTGGGGGGTGCCCCGTGGACCATATATTATGCTTCCAGGATTGGGGCCAAGTAGTTTAAGAGAGATGGTTGGGATGATTCCAGACGCTTTTTTAAGTCCTTCAATAGTAATAGAACATGAGCCTACAGTTTATAGTCTTAAGTTCCTAGATCTTATAGATACTAGAGCTAGATACTTAGGGTTGGAAAGCTTAGTTATAGGAGATGAATATCTTTTTATAAAAGATGCGTATTACCAGAATCGAGATTATGACATTAAGGATGGAGAGGTTGAAGATGACTTTGATAGCTTTGATGACTTTTAAAGAAGACTTTCTTTCACACTTAATTTTTGCTGAATAAAGTCGCTGTGACTAACATAGAGAAGATCAGAAATTTTTCTTATTAAAAATTCTTCATATTTATCTAGGTGCTTATCAGCAAAAGCTATAGTCCAGAGATTATTAATTAATTTAAGCTTATCTTGATAATCACATAAATCATTTATTAACCTTGTGTATTCATATAAAGAAGTTGATTCAGATACTTTCTTCTCAGATTCGCTTATTAACTCATCTAGATCTTTTTCATCTATCTCATAAACTTCTCTTAATGTTTTTTTCATTGAATCTATTTCTTCAGTGTTAAATACTTTATCTGCAAGAGCTGTTTCAATTAAAAGAGCTGCACAAGCATTATTGATGATGTTTTTTTCTTTTTCTTCTTGGTTTTCTAGATCAGAAGGTTGATTACCTAATTCAGAAATATACCCTTTTATTTTTTTTAGCATCTTTAACCTAGTTGATTGGCAATTTGAATGAGTGTTTTTTCAGGTTTCTTAAAAGTGTGTAATCTAGCAAGGCTGGATCTAATTTTTGTAGCAAATTTAGTACCTTTAGCTAATCCCATGAAGTGTTTACAGACAAGCTGTATTTTTTCACCAGAATTATTTTGTTGCATAACATATGGAATCATTTCCAAAAGAATATCTTTTTTGGTCTTTAATGACTCAGGAAGCCCGTAAATCAAGTGGTCTACTTTTATAAGCTGATAAGGATCTTCATAAGCTTTTCTTCCCATCATGACTCCGTCTACAAATCGTAGATGTTTTTCGCTATCCTCTATTTTTTTTAGTCCCCCATTTATAATAATTTCTAAATCTGGGAATTCTTCTTTCAGCCGATAAACTCTCTGATAATTAATGGGGGGTATATTTCTATTTTCCTTAGGACTCAGACCTTTAAGCCAAGCCTTGCGAGCATGAACAATAAAAACCTTACAGCCTGAGTCACTTACTTCTTTGATAAAGGCACTTAAATCCTTATCTTCATTCATATCATCAACTCCTATACGGCATTTTACTGAGACAGGAATTTTAACTTTATCCTTAATAGACTTAATGCATTGAGCCACTAACTTAGGATTTTTCATAAGAACCGCACCGAATTCTCCATTTTGGACTTTAGAACTTGGACATCCTATATTTAGGTTTATCTCATCATATCCATAGGCTTCAGAAATAATAGCTGAGTCACCTAATTTTATTGGGTCATTACCACCTAATTGAATTGCGAGAGGATGTTCACATTCATTGAACTTTAATAATTTATTTTGATCACCAAATAGCACAGCATTAACATTTATCATTTCTGTATACAAGAAAGCTTTTTTACTAAGACTTCTTAAAAAGAATCTTTCATGGCGATCAGTTTTATCCATCATAGGTGCTACACAAAATCGTCGGTTCATTTTTATATTTATTTAAGAAGTTCTAGGGAAGGGCGTAGCGTAAAAATCAAAGAAAAAGTACATAATTATTGTACAAATTATTAAGGTTAGAATCATTACAGGAAATCCTATCTTAGCCCATTTTAATGGGGTTATTGCTAGATCAGGATTATTCTCTTTCTTTGCTAGTCTTTCTGAAACTGTCACTATATAGACATTAGCTGTTGAACCAATATGGGTACCATTTCCACCCATACCAACCCCCAAAGCCAATGCCCACCATAGAGGCGTGACATCTATACCTTGCGTTTCTAAAGAAAGAAGAATCGGTATCATTGCTGCTGTAAAAGGAATGTTGTCGATAGCTGCAGACATAAAAGCAGCAACCCACATAAGGATAATTGTTGCCAGAAGTAGATCCTGAGCCACAAAATCAATGATAAATTGTCCCAAGTATTGCAGGAAGTGACTACCTTCAACTCCACCTACAATAATAAAGAGAGAAATAAAGAAAATGAGTAAAGGCATTTCTACCTCTTTCATTACTTCTTCCATTTCAACATGCTTGCCTATAATAACTAAGATGATTAGACCTGCACCGGCTACCATCCAAGGCTGCCAGTGAATGGCATCATGGCTTATAAAGAGAACAACCAGTAATGCTAAAACAGCTAAAGATTTATTCCATAGAGATTTATCCTTATAAGGTATTTCTTCTTCAAAGGTTCCTTCTGGAGTTATAGAAAGATCTTTTCTACATAAAAATCTTAGTGCGAACAAGGTTCCTATCCAGGCCACTAAAACTATGACACCCATGTGTTTAACAAAAGTCATGAAGCTTATACCGACAGCACTGCCAATCATCAAGTTAGGTGGATCACCCACTAGAGTGGCTACGCCCCCTGTATCTGATAATAGAGCTGCAGCCATAAGGTAGGGTATGGGAGTAACTTTCATCTTTTGAGCAATTAAGACTATTAAAGGACCAAAAATAACTACGGTAGTAACATTGTCTAAAAGTAATGAAAGAACTGTTACAGCTGTGCCCATAATGGCCATCAACAAAAATTGTCTTCCCTTAGCAAACCTTCCTATTTGTGCTGCAAGACGTTCAAAACCACCGGTACTAACCATTATGGCCACTATAGCCATCATGCTTGCTAGTAAGAATATGACATTCCAATCTACAGCTTCAAATGCTTTATCAGGACTATAGAAACCATAATATTGGCCCACTAATATCATTGCTCCAGCTCCAGCCATAGCAACTTTACTTCTATGGAAACCGTGGAGAGTTTCAGTAAAAATTAAAATAAAACTTATAGCCAGAACGATTCCTGAAACTATCATTCCTTCATTTAAATAGATTGTTTCCATACTTTTTTGGATTAAAAGAAAATTTTTTTTAAGTGTTAAACTGTATTTTAATCGAATATTGTTAAATTGAAGACAAGATAATAAATGATAACGCTCAGTTCAAAAACTACTTTTGTTGTTGAAAACACAGATACCAAGCAACTAGAGAAAATTTATTTGGTTGTTAAAGGCGAAGATCTGCTTATAGATAACGTCAGTCAGAACTTAGCTTTAATGGATAATGATCAATATAAATGGTCTGGAATGGCAGTAAAGACAGAACATTTCATTGGCTACTTAGACAATAATTCTTTGTATGCACTTGAATTAGAAAATGAGTCTTCGCTTATACCTGAAACATCACTAAAACCATTTCGATCTCTTTTAGGCATAATACCTGATACCTATTTTGGAATTTGTTCTAGAAGCATTCAGCTTGTTGAATGGAATAGTAAAAATAAATATTGCGGGACTTGTGGGTCTGAAACTTCAATACATTTAGTTGAAAAAGCTATGTTTTGTAAAGATTGTAATAATTTAATTTATCCTAGAATTTCACCCTGCATTATTGTTTTAGTTACAGATAAGGAAAGACTGCTGCTCGCTCACAATAAAAACTTTCCAGGAAAAATGTACAGCACTTTGGCTGGCTTTATAGAAGTAGGAGAGACTGTGGAGGAAGCTATACACAGGGAAATATTTGAAGAAGTCAGTATCAAGGTAAAAAATTGCCAATATTATGGAAGCCAATCTTGGCCTTTCCCAAGCCAACTAATGTTGGGGTTCCATGCTGAATATGAGGAAGGCAATTTAAAACCAGATGGAGATGAAATAGATATAGCTGAGTGGTTTCATTATCAATCCTTGCCTGAAGTTCCTCCGGGTAGAATTTCTATTTCAGGAAGACTTATCGAGAGTTATGTCAATAAATTAACAAAAAAAGACTTACCAGGTTTTACCTAACCTTTATTTCTTGGATCATTAGAAGCTCGTCCCCATTCTTGGGCACTTTTTTTGCTTTCTTGTTTAGGGACTTCAAGATTTTTATTTTCTGTAAGCGCAGAGATTTCAGCAGTTACAACTTTCTCTTTTGTTTTTTTAGGTTCTATTTTTTTAGTCTTTTCTTTATCCTCAATTAATTTATTGTTGGATGTTTTTTTTGGTTTCTTGTCTTGTACCTTATCCGTTTTTAGCTTCTTATCTTGTACTGTATTTGTTTTTGGTTTTTTGTCTTGGACAGTATCTGTTTTTGCTTTCATTTGGGGTTTAGCATTTTTAAAGTCGTTCTTTTTATTTTTAAATTGCTGCTTACCCGCTCGTTGATTAGGTTTACTTGATTCTTCTTTGGTTTGGCTTTTACTTTTAGTATTTTTACTTCTGTTATTAGTACCTTTTTGAAGATTTCTATTTTTTTCTTTTGGTTTAAAGTCTTTATTAGCCTTTCTTGCTTTGTTAGGACCCTGTCTAGGTTTAGGTTTAGTCTTATTATTAGAAGGAGATGTTTTCTGATGTTGTCCTGTTAAGGTTTCTACAATCTTAGAAAGTAACCCTTGACCCTTTCTTCTGGGTTTTTTCTTTGGAGATACGTTAACAGCAGCTTTTTCTAAACTTTTCTTTTTAAGAGCAGGATCAAATTTACTAGAAGTTCCTACTTCGTCTTGTATTTTGTAACTAGTTTCTCCTCCTATTTTTTTATCGTCTGATCTTAACCTGGTTACCTCAAATCTGTTATCTGATCTACTCGCATCAGATATAACAACTACTCTTACGCTAGTTCTTTCTTCAATTTCATTAATTCTGGATCTGCGTTCATTTAAAAGAAAGACTGACATGTCTGAAGACACTACAGCTCTAACTTCACCACTTTTCTTTTTTCCAGCTTCCTCTTCAATTAATCTTAAAACTGCAGTTGACAGACTTCCTATATCTTGAGTCCATCTTTCCTGAAGGGAAGGTCTTAATCTTTGCCTAGACATTTCTAAAAGACCAAACCTAGATATTCTTCCCACTTGTGTTTTAGCTCTGTCTAAAGAAATAGATTCGAGCATTAAATCTTCAACTGCTCTTTTATTTCTTAAAGAGCCCATATCTATAAAATCAATAACAATTAGTCCCCCTATATCTCTTAACCTCAATTGCTTTGCTACTTCTTTAGCTGCTTCTAGATTTGTTTTTAATGCCGTTTCCTCTATATCAGCTCCGCTAGTTGCTTTTGAAGAATTGATGTCTATAGCGACTAGAGCTTCAGTTTGATCAATAGTAATGGAACCACCGTTGTTTAATTCTACTTCTCTTTGATACGCGGTTTCAATTTGGCTTTCTACCTGGTATCTAGTAAAAAGAGGTATTGCTTCATCGTATCGCTTAACTTTATCTTGAAGATCAGGTGCTAATCTTCCAGAAAATTCAGAAGCCTTTTCAAAGGCTTCATCCGTATCAACTAAAACTTCAGTTATATCTTCCCTCAAGAAATCTCTTAAAGTTCTAGAAATAAGGTCATCATCTCTATAGATTAAAAAAGGAGCTTTCCGTAATTGATTAGCTTCCTGAATTGCATCCCAAACACTTAATAGATATTCAAGATCCCATTGCAGTTCATCTAGGGAAGAGCCTTGAGCTGCAGTTCGAGCTATCAACCCCATGCCTTCTGGAACATCTAAACTTCTAAAGTTTTCTTTTACCTCGTCTCTGGCTTTCCCTTCTAGAGATCTAGAGATTCCTCCGGCTTCAGGATTATTAGGCATTAAGACTAAATAATGACCTGGAAGTGATATAAAAGTTGTTAAGGCAGCACCTTTAGTACCTCTCTCTTCTTTATCAACCTGAACTACTATTTCTTGTCCTTGAGTTAAGCTCTCAGTTATAGAACTTTTTCCCTTTTTATTTTTTAAAAATTGTGGTGCTAGCTCTTTTACAGGTAAAAATCCATGCTTTTCTGCGCCAAAGTCTACAAATGCGGCCCCTAGACTTGGTTCTATACGAGAAATTCTAGCCTTATAAATATTTGATCTTTTTCTTTCTTGGCCTTTTTGCTCTATATCAAAATCGTATATGCTTTGACCATCTATTAATGCAACTCGCAATTCTTCAGGCTGAGTAGCATTTATTAACATTCTTTTCATGTTATTCCTTCTATGTTGAAGAAAAGCTAGAAATAGCTATCAGAGAGGTATATATGTAATGGGCGAATTAGTTCTTAAGTTGTGTCACACCCACGCGACTAAAAATTCTTCTTCTCTCAGGAAACTTACTATAACTGTTTGCTTTCCTTTCTTTTTAATAAATTCAATAATTAGTTGTAATTTCTTATTGAAAAGTCTTTTTATTAACAATAATTTACAACTTCTTATTTAAAATAGCACATAGCAGGCACTTTATAAAGAATGACTAAAATTTCTAAAAGTAAATATCTCAATGTAAGTAGCTATATTGTTGATGAAGAGTATGAAAATACTAGATTGGATAACTGTCTTATTTCAAAGTTAAAGAATTTACCCAGATCTAAAATATATTCAATAATCAGAAAAGGTGAAGTAAGGGTAAATGGATCAAGAAGTAAACCAGATAGAAGATTAAAGAAAGATGATGTCATAAGAATTCCACCTTATAGAGTTGAAGAGAGAAGCCAAAACACAGCTAGTAAATCTTTAATAGAATTATTGAAAGAAAGAATAATTTACAATAAAAACTCTGTTTTAATTTTAAATAAACCCGAAGGTTTAGCAAGTCATGGAGGGAGTGGTTTAAGCTTAGGTTTAATAGAGGCAGTAAGGCAAATGGATGATAAATTCAAGAATGCTCAGTTAGTTCACAGGTTAGACAGAGGGACTTCTGGATGCATCGTTTTATCGCTCAAAAGATCTGTTCTGAGAACTTTAAATACAGAAATGAGAGAGGGGAGGGTTGAAAAGAAATATTTAGCTGTTGTTGGAGGCAAATGGCCTCACAAAGAAGTACACATAACTTCAAGTCTAAAGAAAAATCATTTAAGATCTGGAGAAAGACATGTAATAGAAACTCCGGATGGAAAACAGTCAATAACTAAGTTTAAAAGACTAGCAGATAATCAAAAGGTCTGTTTATTAGAGTGCACTCTATTAACTGGGAGAACACACCAAATAAGAGTTCAAGTAAGTAATGAAGGTTATCCTGTTATCGGAGATAAAAAGTATGGGCACGATGAATTGAATAACTTTTATCGTAAAAGAGGGATAAAAAGAATGCTACTTCATGCTAAAGAGATCAATTTTCCAGAAATAGATATTTTTTGTAGTACAGAAGAACCTCGTATATTTAAAGAAATATTAAGTAACAATGGAAAATAATTTCTTAAACCTGAATGAGGGTAGTTTCCCCATTAAAATAAAGAAGAAGCTAAAAAACCTAACTAATTTAGATCAATTAGGTGAAATTAAAGAGGATATAAAAGTAAATTTAGAAATAGAAAGAATGTCAGAAGACCTTTTTATTGTAAAGGGAACTGTTTCCGTTACTTTTGAAAGCGACTGTCAAAGATGTTTTAAAAATACAGATATTAATTTGAACTTAGAAATTAAAGTTAGTGTAAAAGATAAAAAGTACCAAAATCTAGACAAAAAAGGGTCACTTGAAGTCCATTACCAAGATGTGGATAACTTTGCTATTGATACTCTGATTGTTGAAGAAATACATTTAAATTACCCATCAATAGTTAATTGTTGTGGCCCTGATAATAACGATGAAATAAGCGAGGTAGATTTAAAAAAAATTAAACCCTTTAAAAAAATTAGAGACTTAATTAAGTAATTTACTTAAAATTCGCGACCGGAGCAGTTTATGGCAGTACAAAAAAGTAAAGTTTCCAGATCAAAGAGAGGTAAACGAAGATCTCATCATGCTTTAAAAAAAGTTTCTCTTTCTACTGACGTCGTAACAGGGGAAAAACATCTTCGTCATCACATGACTTCAGATGGTTTCTATAAAGGAAAAAAAGTCATCGAAATAAACAAGGATGAAGAACCTCTAGAAGAATAACCTTCCTCTGATGGCATTAAATAATTTCTCTATTGTCTTTCCTGGACAAGGCTCTCAATACCCTGGGATGTTGGTTCAATATATTGAAAATTTACCTCTATTTAAATCAACGTTTGATAAATCTTCTGATCTATTAGGCACAGATTTAATTAGGCTCTTAAAGCAAGGAAGCAAAGAGGATTTATCTAAAACAGAAATAACTCAACCCTTGATGCTGACCTCAAACATAGCTCTCTGGAACCAAATTTCTAGTTTAGTTGAAAAGCCTATTTGCTTAGCTGGACACTCTGTAGGGGAATACGCAGCCTTAGTTGCAGCTGATGTTTTATCTTTTGAGGATGCTTTGAGTTTAGTCATAGAAAGATCAAGGTTAATGCAAGCAGCTGTACCCATGGGAGAAGGAGGGATTGCAGCAATTATTGGCTTAGAAGAAATAAATATAAATAAAATTTGTTCAAAAATTAGCCAAAACCCAGATTATTTAGTTAGTGCAGCAAATCTAAATTCTTATAATCAAATTGTGATATCTGGAACAAAAGAAGGAATTAATAAAGCTATTCAAGAATGTAAATCTTCGGGAGCAAAGAGAGCTATTCCCTTACCCATGAGCGTGCCAGCCCACTGCATGTTAATGAAGGGAGCAGCTGATAAATTCTCTGATACTTTAGAAAAAGTTAAATTTAGTGAACCAAAAATACCTGTAATCCATAACGTTGATTCTCTTTTAGAAACTAACCCTGAAAGAATAAAAACTAAGTTAATTGAACAGATCTACAACCCAGTAAGATGGTTAGATACCGTTAAATCAATGACTGAAATGAAAGTGACTACAATTATAGAATGTGGTCCAAGTAAAGTTTTATGTGGTTTAATTAAAAGAATTTCTTCTGAAATAAAAACTATAGACTTAGATAGTTTTGATAATTACTTAAATTTGTCCAATGCAGAAAGAGTCTAAAAAGATACTAATTACTGGTGCATCAAGGGGTATTGGAAGAGATATAGCTCTTAATTCAAAAGAAAAAGGATATAAGGTTCTTGGGACCTCAACTACGAACGAAGGCGTTTCAAGCCTTAAAGAGAATGGGATTCATGGTCTTCAGCTGGATTTAAATGATAAAAAATCAGTTGAGTCTTTTAACGGTTTATTAACACAAGAGCACCCTGACATTGCTGTGCTTGTGAATAATGCTGGAATTACAAGAGATAATATTGTTTTAAGAATGAGTGAAGAAGAATGGACGGATGTATTAAATGTAAATTTAAATGGAGCTTTTAAAGTTACCAAAACAGTTCTTAAATTTATGCTGAAAAAGCGTTGGGGTCGAATACTTAATATTACTAGTACTTCTGCCTCTACAGGAAATAGAGGACAAGCAAATTATGCTGCAGCAAAAGCAGGAATAGAAGCTTTTTCAAAATCACTTGCAAAGGAAGTGGGTAGCAGGGGAATAACTGTCAATGCAATAGCTCCTGGGTACATTCAAACAGATATGACTGAGGTTATTAGTGAAAACGTCAAGGAAGAAATACTTTCACAAATTCCCTTATCTAGATTTGGAAAACCCGAAGAAATATCTCAACTAGTAGATTTTCTTATTTCGGATGAAGCTTCTTATATTACAGGTCAAACCATCCATATTAATGGTGGTCTTTTCATGTAAATGAAACTGATAATTTACAATGATATTGTTAATAAATAATGCAAAAATCCTTAAACTTGGGTAACATGCGCGTCGAAATCAACGGCTAAGCTTTCTAAAAAGGAGGGTTTTATGAGTGTAGAAGAAAGAGTACAGAAAATAGTTTGTGAACAATTAGGAGTATCACAAGAAGAAGCTAAATTAGAAGCTTCTTTCATAGATGATTTAGGAGCTGATTCACTAGATACGGTTGAATTAGTTATGGCTTTTGAAGAAGAATTTGATATTGAAATTCCTGATGAAGAGGCTGAAGGAATAGCGACTGTACAAAACGCTGTTGATTATATAAATAGTAATTCTTAACAACCTAGAACTTCTAGGTAACCATTAAAATGTCTTCAAGAAGGGTAGTCATTACTGGACTAGGTCTTCTTTCACCTGTAGGTAATGAGGTAGAGGATTCATGGAAGAATCTACTTTCAGGAATGAACCCTGTTAAACCAATTACTTACTTTGATGTTACAGATTTTGACACAAAATTTGCAGCCAGCCTGCCATCTTTTGAAGCTGAAAAATATCTTGAAAAAAAAGAAATAAGACGTTTAGACAAGTTCATACAATATGGGGTAGCAGCTTCTAAAGAGTGTGTACTGGATTCAGGTATAGATAAAAATAATGTTAATTTAGAAAGAATAGGAGTTTCTATTGGCTCTGGAATTGGAGGACTTGGAACTATAGAAAACTTTGCTAATATTTTAGCTAAATCGGGTACTAAAAAAATATCACCTTTCTTTGTTCCAGGTTCCATTATCAATATGGTTTCTGGATACGTGTCCATAAAATTTGGTTTTAAAGGCCCTAATATTTCAATAGCAAGTGCTTGCTCTAGCGGGAGCCACTCCATAGGCTATTCTTTTAGAAGTATAGTTCATGGAGACGCAGAAATGATGTTGACTGGAGGCGCAGAGATGGGAATAACACCTCTTTCAGTTTCTGGCTTCAATGCTGCTAAAGCTTTATCAACTAGAAATGATTGCCCGCAAAAAGCATCCAGGCCTTGGGACAAAGATAGAGATGGTTTTGTTATAGGAGAAGGAGCAGGTTGTTTAATGCTCGAAGAGCTTGAACATGCAAAATCAAGAGATGCAAAAATTTATGCAGAAATAATTGGTTTTGGCATGAGCGCAGACGCTTATCATATGACTTCTCCTCCTGAAACAGCCGAAGGAGCTGTATTGGCTATGCAGAATGCTTTAAAAGATGCCAAGGTTAATTCTAGCGATGTTCAGTATATCAATGCCCATGGTACGTCAACTCTTGTGGGTGATCAGGCAGAGACCTCAGCTATTAAGAAAGTCTTTGGT
>ENA-ORXI01001835-ORXI01001835.1-sediment-metagenome-genome-assembly--contig:-NODE-1835-length-16088-cov-2.883892_pt1 | contig 16088 bp, 14 predicted proteins | sample MGYA00237861_ERZ511468 | MGnify/ENA primary metagenome ERZ511468 (study PRJEB26299, sample SAMN06266213) | sediment metagenome | isolation source: Hudson Canyon methane seep mesocosm | place... | reverse complement strand
CTCTCCACCAGAGCTGGTCCGTCGCCGTCGCTGGTAGTGCGTTCCCTTCCGACGATGGCCCAGGTGGTCGGATCCACCAGCAGAGCGGATGCCTTGCTACCCCCGACGTCGATGCCGATCAGCATGATTCCGAGGCTAGGTCGGGCCCGACCAGAGTGGGTTCAGTGGCGGAAGCCGGTCAGGTCGGCCAGCACGGCGGCGTTCCGATCGCCGTCCACCACGTTGCCCGGTGCCCGCCCGGCGCCCTGGATGATCCTTCGCCTGACGGCTGCCGAGACGGTGTCGATGGTGAGCACCACCACGATCGTCATGAGCAACACGGCGCCCACGGCCGGGAAGTTCCGGAACACCAGTTGCGACACGAGCTCGGAGCCCACGCCGCCGGCGCCGATCATGCCCAGTACGGCCGAGGCACGGACGTTGATCTCGAATCGGAACAGCCACTGCGAGGTGACGACAGGCAGGATCTGGGGCAGTACGCCCCAACGCATGCCAGATGCCCATCGACCCCCCGTGGCAGCCACGGCCTCCAGTGGTCCCTCGTCGATTCCCTCGATGGCCTCGGTTGCCCACTTGCCCAGGGTTCCGATGGAGTGCACGCCGATGGCCAGTGCCCCGGCCCACGGTCCCAGGCCGGTGACAGGGATGAGGATCATGGCCAGGATCAGCTCGGGGACGGCCCTGATGACGTTGAACAGTTGGCGGACCGGAACGCGGACCCAGGCCGGTGCGACGTTGCCAGCCGCCAGGAATGCAAGGGGCAGGGAGACCAGGGCGCCGATGAGGGTGCCGATCCAGGCGATGTGCACCGACTCGAAGACCTTGCCGACCACTCCCCGTTCGGCGGCTTCGGCGAAGGCCGGTGGGAACATGCGGCGGAATATGTCCCAGGCGTCGCCCGGGGCGCCGAGAAGTCGGTCGATGGTGATTTCCAACCCGGTGAGCGACCAGCCGACGAGGATGACCAGCAGGGCACCGAGCGCCAGGCGTCTCGAGGCCGTGCCGGTCGGCGCCGGTGGCCTGCCGTCGGTTCCGGTCGTCGGGCCGGCCGCCATGTCAGACCAGCCGCCTACGGACGGCCACGCTGACCTGTTCGATGACGATGACGACCACGAACACGAGCATCAGGATGCCCAGCACCCGGTCGAACCTGAAGTACTGGCGCTGGGCCTCGATCACCCGGCCTATGCCACCGGCGCCGACCAGGCCCAGCACCACCGATGCGCGGATGTTCAGCTCGAACACGTACAGGCCGTAGGCGACGTACTCGGGTAGCACCGTTGGCAGGACTCCGGTTCGGATCACGGGCAGGTGTCGACCACCGGTGGCCCTCGCCGCCTCAAGGGGCCTGGGATCAGCGCCGTCCACCGTCTCTGAGAACAGCTTCACCATCACCGCCAGCGAGAACACCGACAGGGCCCACGAGCCGGCGAACGCCCCGATGCCCACGGCGGTGACGAGGAGCTTCGCCCAGAACAGGTCGGGTACGGCCCGCACCACGTTCATGACCGACCGACTCACGACCATGGTCGTGCGGTTGGGGCTGGTCAGCGGCGACATGGTGAAGGCCAGGGGAAGGGCCAGGCCGCAGCCCACGAGCGTCGCCACCACGGCGATCTGGAAGGTCTCCAGGAGGGGGTCGAGCACGTTGTGCCAGTCCAGCACCCAGTCCCACGGAACCGGCCAGAACTTCTCCCAGAGAGGGTTCGACCAGACATTCCAGAACGTGGAGATGTCGAACCCGACCTGGCGGCCGGCGAACACGGTGTAGGTGATCAGGACCCCGACGATGACCCAGGTGCGGGCACCCGGGCGTGGACGGGTCGGCCTGGCGGCGATCGTCGGTCCGTTCACTCCGTCGGCTGGCCGTCTACGGCGAGGAGGTCGTCGTCGGTGATGGCCCTGCCGTAGATGTGCCGGAAGGTCTCGTCGGTGACGTCGGCGATGTCGCCGTCGAAGACAACCTCGCCGTCGCGTAGCCCGACGAGGCGGCGGCCGAACTCCCGGGCCAGGTCCAGGTAGTGGAGGTTGACCATGGTGGTGATGCCCATCTCCTGGTTGATGCGCCTCAGGTCGCCCATGATCTGACGGCTGGTCACCGGATCCAAGGCGGCCACCGGCTCGTCGGCCAGCATCACAGATGGCTCCTGGGCCAGTGCCCGGGCGATCCCCACCCGTTGCTGCTGGCCCCCGGAGAGGTCTGCGGCCCGGACGTACGCCTTCTCGACGATGCCGACCCTCTCGAGGGCCTGCATGGCGATCTCGGTGTCTGTCGCCGGCCAGAGGCCGATCGTGGAGCGCCAGGCCGGAACCGATGCCAGACGACCCATCAGCACGTTGTTCAGCACCGAGGTGCGGTTCACCAGGTTGAACGTCTGGAAGATCATCCCGATCCGGGACCGGATGGCCCGCAGTTCGGCGCTCTGGGCCCCGACCACCTCGGTCCCGTCGATGGTGATGGATCCCGAGGTGGCGGGTACGAGGCCGTTCAGGGCCCGCAGGAGCGTGGACTTGCCTGCTCCGGAGAGACCGACGACCACGACGAACTCACCATCGTCGATCCTGAGGTCGACGTTGCGCAGTGCCCGGACGCCGCCCCGGTAGGTGACCGAGACGTCGTCAAACCGGATCACGGTCGGCGCGTTGAGTTCTGTCGGTGGTCGTCGGCTATCCGTCCAGAAGTCAGCCCAGTGGCTCGGTGATGCCCAGGGCCTCGGCGGCTTCGCGTACGACGTCGAAGTCGGACTCCACGGCCCGACGGATCGACGTCCAGCCGTAGGTCTCGTCGAACACCGCCTCGCCCTCCTCGGTATCCAGGTAGGCGTCGATGGCGTCGTAGATGGCGGTCCTCAGCGAGGCCGGCAGAAGGGTGCTGGCGGCCACCACGTCGTTGGGTACCTCCGAGGTGATGTTGAAGACGATCACCTTCTCACCCACGTCGGTCTTCTCCTTGCGGAGCGAACGACGGGCGTCGTCGAAGGACAGGCCCACGTCGGCGTCACCGTTGTAGACGGCGACGACGGATGCGTCGTGACCACCCGAGAAGATCGGAATGATGTCCTCAATCGGATCGATGCCGGCCTCTATGAGCTGCAGGGCCGGGAACAGGTAGCCGGAGGTCGACGACTCGGAGGTGAACGCCACGCGCTTGCCCCTGATCTTGGACAGGTCGGCGATGCACGAGGTTCCCGGTGACACGTCGCCGGCGTCGACGGACTCGCCCAGGGCCTTGCCAGAATCTCCGAAGTAGACGCCGACCTGCAGGGCGACGGCATCGAGTGCCCCGACCTGGACGATGCCATTGTCCGTGTTCTCCAGCGCCGTCGCCGATTCCGGGGCGGTCTCGCACAACGACGGGTCGTTGGTCATCCACTGCCCGTGGTAGGTGGCCGCCCCGTAGCGAACGGCCTGGATCAGCGCCTCCATGTTGCCGAACTGCTGCTGGGCCAGCGTGTAGCCGAACGGCCCGAAGGCGCCCAGGTCGGCCTTGCCGGTTCCCATGGCGGTGACCAGGCCGGTGTAGTCGGTGGTGACTATGCCCTCGACCTCGATTCCGAGGGCGGAGGATAGAACGTCCATGAAGGGCTGGATGTCGTCCTGGAGGGCTTCCTGCTCCTGGCTGGGAACGAATCCGAAGGTGATCTTGGATGGCCAGGTGCCGTCCCCGGCAGTGGTCCCCTCGTCGCTGGAACAGCCCGAGGCGATGAGCACGAGGGCCAGCAGGGTTGCGAGCAGTGAACGGATCTTCATGGGTCCTCCTCCGAGTGGACCACGATGGTCCACCGATTGGCTGACCGTAGTCAATGGGCGGAAGGCATGTAGCAGCCGAGGGGGTCGGCGTCCGGGAGGGGACCTAGGGTGCCGCGATGACCGGCCCGGGTACAGCCGAATCCGACAGGGCCGGCCGGGGTAGGGCGTCGGCCGCGACGGCCGTCACCTGCTGGTCGGCAGGCAACGTCATCGTCGCCGGATTCGACCTGCCGGGACTGCAGATCGGCTTCTGGCGGTTGTTCCTGGGAGCGCTCGTGTACGGGACGTTCTTCTACGCCGGCGGTCGGCGCATCACCTGGGCCACGGTCCGGCTGGTGGCGTTGCCGGCGGTCACCATCGCCCTCGAGATCGCCCTGTTCTTCGCAGCCCTAAAGAACACGTCGCTGGCCAACGCCACGACCATCGGAGCGCTCCAGCCCATCCTCCTCATGGCTGTGGCCTCCCACCGCTACCGGGAGCGGGTGACCGGGTGGCTGGTCGGCATCGCGCTCGTCGCCATCGGTGGCGTCGCCCTGGTGATGTTCGGTGCCGGAGGCGGGTCTGGTGGGCACCTCAGGGGTGACCTCCTGGCCGCCGTGTCGACGTTCTTCTTTGCCGCCTACTTTGTGTTCGTGAAGGACGTGAGACACCACCTCGACACCTTCACCCTCCAGACCACTTCCATGGCCATCGGTGCGCTGGTCCTGCTGCCCCTGGCCGCCATCGACGCCGGGCAGGTCATCCCGCCGCTTCCATCCTGGTCGCAGTGGGGATGGCTGGCCCTGCTCCTGGCCGTGCCGGGAACCGGTCACTTCCTCATGAACTGGGCCCACCTGCACGTGAGCCTCACCCTGACCGGCCTCCTGACGCTGGCCATTCCAGTCCTGTCGGCCGGAGGTGGGTGGCTTGTGCTCGACCAGCGGCTCACCGCCGTGCAGGTACTTGGCATGGTGGTGGTCCTGTCCACCCTGATAATGGTCGTCCGTCGCGATTCCCGGATGCGCGCCGGCGGACCCTGAGACCACCGGTCCGGATGCACCCACCCGGGTGACCCCCGGGCCACACGCCACGTAATCGGTATCCGGCCGGGTCAGGGTGCCCCGGTAGCATCGGACAGGTGGCCGGGCCCCGGTCGCTTCCCCCCTCTCCGATGGATCCGGTCATGGACGTGCGCGACACCATCATCGATGCGGTTCGCTCCGCCCTGGCCGACCTGGGCGTCGACCCCCTGCCCGACGTGGTCCAGTTGGAGCGCCCGGCCAATCCGGAGCACGGCGACTGGTCGACCAACGTGGCCCTGGCATCGGCGAAGGCGGCCGGCCGGAATCCACGGGAGCTCGGAACCGCCCTTGTGGAGCGCCTGACGGCGATACCTCCGCCCCACGTGGTCGGCGTCGAGGTGGCCGGACCCGGCTTCGTCAACTTCCGCCTGGCCGAGACCTGGCTGCACGAGGTGCTGGCCGACGTGGTGGCAGCCGGAACCGATGGTTGGGGTCGTCTCGACTCCGGTGCCGGAAAGCGGGTCATCGTCGAGTTCGTGAGCGCCAACCCGACGGGTCCCCTGCACGCCGGCCACGGCAGGGGAGCCTGCTACGGCGACTCGGTGGCGCGCCTCTACGAACGGTGCGGCTACGAGGTGGAGCGGGAGTTCTACGTCAACGACAGCGGCGTCCAGATGCGGAGGTTCGCCGCCTCGCTGGTTGCCCGTGCCACCGGTGGGGAGGTCCCGGAGGACGGCTACCACGGTCGGTACATCGTGGACTGGGCCGCTGAGATGCCTGCCGACGTGGATCCTCTGGAGTGGGGTTACGAGCGGGCCCTGGCTGACCACAGGTCGGTGCTGGAGTCACTGTCCATCCACTTCGACTCCTGGTTCTCGGAACGGTCGATGATCTCCTCGGGGGCCATGGACGCCACGTTGGCCGACCTTCGAGCCGCCGGTGCCGTCTACGAGGAGGGCGGCGCGGTCTGGTTGCGCAGCACCGACCATGGAGACGACAAGGACAGGGTGCTGGTCAAGAGCGACGGGCAACCCACCTACCTGATGCCCGACGTGGCGTACCACCGGGACAAGTTCGCGCGGGCCGACAGCCTGGTGAACGTCTTCGGGGCTGACCACCACGGCTACGTGGTCCGCATGCACGCCGCCATGTCGGTGCTCGGCCACGACAGGGAGGACCTGCAGATCGTCATCACCCAGCTGGTCAACCTGCAGAGGGACGGCCGGGAGGTTCGGCTCTCGAAGCGGACCGGCGAGATGGTCGAGTTGGCCGATGTGGTCGACGAGGTGGGCGCCGACGCGGCCCGGTTCACGTACCTGCTGCAGTCGGTGGACTCCGCCCAGACCTTCGACATGGACCTGGTCGCCAGCCAGGTCAACGAGAACCCCGTCTTCTACGTGCAGTACGCCCATGCCCGGATCCACTCGGTGGTGGACAGGGCGGCCGCTGGCGGCAGCGTGCGTGGGTCACTGGACGAAGTGGACCTGTCGCTACTCGCCCATCCCCGCGAGATCGAGGTGATGCGGTCACTTCACGAGCTGCCAGACGTGGTCGCCAGGGCCTGCTCTGAGAGGGCGCCGCACCAGGTCACCACCTGGGTCAGGGAGCTGTCATCAGCGTTCCACGGCTTCTACCACGACTGCCGGGTGGTCGGCCCCGAGGTGGACCCGGCCACGACCAGGGCCCGGCTCTGGCTGGCCGAGGGCGCCCGGATCGGCCTTGCCATAGCCCTGGACCTACTCGGCGTGAGCGCTCCCACCGAGATGTGGCGCGACGACGAGGACGGGGAGGCCTGACCATGGCCGGACCCATACCCACCGGACTGCTGCCCGACACGGCATCGATCTCCGCCGACGGCCGGCTCCGGATCGGCGGCTGCGACCTCGTGGACCTGGCCGGCGAGTACGGCACGCCGTTGTTCGTCTACGACGAGGCCCACCTCCGGGCCCGTTGCCGCGAAGCGGTGGCCGCCTTCGGCGACGGCGTCGCGTACGCCTCCAAGGCGTTCCTCTGCGGGGCGATGGCACGCCTGGCACACGAGGAGGGCATGCACCTGGACGTCGCCACCGGAGGCGAGCTGTTCGTGGCACGCCGTGCAGGGGTGCCGGCCGACCGGCTGGTCATGCACGGCAACAACAAGAGCGGGGCCGAGCTGGCCATGGCGCTTGACGAGGGAGTGGGCCGGATCGTCGTGGACTCGTTCGACGAGTTGGACCGCCTGGACGCCATTGCCACGGCGACGGGCTCAAGGCCAAGGGTGCTGCTGCGGATCACGCCCGGCGTGGAGGCCCACACTCACGAGTTCATCGCCACCGGCCAGGACGATTCCAAGTTCGGCTTCACGGTGTCGTCGGGCCTGGCCACGGCAGCGGTAGAGCGGGCCGTCGCCTCTGACTCGGTCGAGCTGGTGGGGCTGCATGCCCATATCGGCAGCCAGGTGTTCGAGGTCGAGGCGTTCGCCCGGGCCATCGAGGTGCTGGCCGACTTCGCCGCACCGTTCGGGCTGGCCGAACTCTCGGTCGGGGGCGGCCTGGGCGTTCCCTACGTGGAGGGTGAGTCGGCACCCAGCATCACCGAGTGGGCTTCCGGCATCAGGGCCGTCTGCGAGGCGGCCGGGGTGACGGCCTCGGTCTCGGCCGAGCCGGGCCGGGCCATCGTGGCTGCGGCAGCGATCACCCTGTACACGGTGGGAACCATCAAGGACCTGCCGGGGATCCGCACCTACGTGGCCGTGGACGGGGGCATGAGCGACAACCCCCGGCCCGTCCTCTACGGGTCCGGATACGAGACCTTCCTGCCGAGGGCACCAGCAGCGGATCGCTCCCGGCCGGTGCGTGTGGTCGGCAAACACTGCGAGTCTGGAGACCTTCTGGTCCGCGAGGGCTGGGTCCCCGGTGACCTGATGGTGGGTGACGTGCTGGCCACTCCGGTCACCGGCGCATACGGCCACGCCATGGGCTCCAACTACAACCACGTCCTTCGTCCCGCTGTGGTGTTCGTCGCTAATGGTGACGCCCGGATGGTGGTCCGCAGGGAGACCTTCGAAGACCTGGCCAGACGCGAGGTGTGAACACGCGGCCGCCACGCCTACGACCGAATCCGGGCCGGACGGGGCCGGTCCGAGCGATACGGTCTGGTCCATGGAGACCTCCAGGATCCGAATAGGACTGCTTGGCTGTGGCCACGTCGGCGCCGCCCTCGTCTCCCTCGTGGCGGAGCGCCGCGGGGAGGTGGAACGCCGTACCGGTCTGGACCTGGAGGTGACCCGCATAGCGGTTCGCAACACGGCGCTGGACCGCGATGTCCCCGTCGATTCCGCAGCCTTCACCACCGATGCGGCGGCGCTTGTCGTGGATCCCGAGGTGGACGTGGTCGTCGAGGTCATGGGGGGCATAGAGCCCGCCCGTGGGCTGGTGTCGGCAGCCCTGGCGGCAGGCAAGCCGGTGGTCACAGCCAACAAGGAACTCTTGGCGAACCACGGCGCCGAGCTCTACGGGGCGGCCGAGGCTGCCGGGGTGGACCTCCTGTTCGAGGCGGCTGTCGCCGGCGCCATCCCGATTATGCGACCGTTGCGGGAGTCGTTGTCCGGCGAGCCGATCAAGCGCGTCATGGGCATCGTGAACGGCACCACCAACTTCATCCTGAGCCGCATGGCCGACGACGGCGCCAGCTATGCCGATGCCCTGGCGGAGGCACAGAGCCTGGGCTATGCGGAGCGGGACCCGACGGCTGACGTGGAGGGCTTCGACGCAGGTGCCAAGGCCGCGATCATCGCCACTGTGGCCTTCGGTGCACGGGTGGTGGCCGGCGACGTCTACCACGAGGGCATCTCCGGGATCACCGTCGCCGACATCGAGTTCGCCGCCGACCTCCGGCACTGCATCAAGCTCCTCGCCGTGGTCGAGCGGACGACGGCCTCCGATGGAGGGTCCCAGATCGGAGTTCGGGTGCATCCGACGCTGGTGCCCCTAGACCACCCGCTGGCCTCAGTGCGGGGCAGTTTCAACGCCGTCTTCGTGGAGGGCGGTGCAGCCGGTGACCTCATGTTCTACGGCCGGGGGGCGGGTGGTCGCCCGACCGCCTCGGCGATGCTGGGCGACCTCATAGACGCCGCCTGCAACCTCCGACAGGGCCACGCGGCGTCGATCGGCGTCCTGGAACGGGCCCGTATCGCCCCGATTGACGATGTCACCTCGGCGTTCTACCTGAACGTCGAGGTGGACGACCGCCCCGGCGTCCTGGCCCAGGTCGCCACCGTGTTCGGTGAGCACGGCGTGTCGATCCGTTCGATGGAGCAGGAGGGCCTGGGAGGGGAGGCCAGCCTCGTTTTCATCACGCATGCGGCACGTGAACGCGACCTGCGCTCGACGCTCCCGGACCTCAGGTCGCTGGACGCGGTGCGGTCCGTCGGGAGCGTCCTGCGGGTAATCGGCGACTGACCGGAGCCGGAACCGCCATGCGATACGTGAGCACCCGGGGAATGGCCCCGGTCCTGGACTTCGGCGAAGCGCTGCTCGCCGGCCTCGCCGACGATGGTGGGCTGTACGTGCCGGAGGCATGGCCCGTGCTGGGAGGTGGCGGCCGTGGCGACTACGTCGAGACGGCAGTGGAGGTCATGTCTCCCTACGTGGCCGGCTCCGTCGGCGTGGACGACTTCGGGGCGATGGTGGCCGACGCCTACGCCACCTTCGATGCGCCTGACGTGGTCCCGATGGTCGAGTTGTCGGACGGGATGCACCTACTGGAGCTCTTCCACGGTCCGACGCTGGCGTTCAAGGACGTCGCCCTCCAGTTGGTGGGCCGCCTCTTCGACCACGAACTGGACCGACTGGGAGCGAGGGTCACGATCGTGGGCGCCACGTCGGGCGACACCGGCTCGGCGGCCATCGAGGCCTGCAGGGACCGGGACAACATGGATGTCGTCATCCTCCATCCGGCCGGTCTGGTGTCGGACGTCCAGAGGCGGCAGATGACCACCGTCATGGCACCCAACGTGCACAACGTGGCCATCGAGGGCACCTTCGACGACTGCCAGGACCTGGTGAAGGCCATGTTCGCCGACGTCGGGTTCCGGGACCGCGTGGGCCTGTCGGCGGTCAACTCGATCAACTGGGCACGGGTGATGGCCCAGGTCGTCTACTACGTGGTGGCCGCCGAACGCCTGGGTGGTCGCAGGTCGCCGGTGGCCTTCGCCGTTCCGACCGGCAATTTCGGCAATGTGTTCGCCGGCCATGTGGCCCGGAGCTCGGGCCTGGCCGTGCCACAGCTCGTGGTGGGGAGCAACACCAACGACGTCCTGACCCAGTTCTTCCACGATGGCACCATGCGGATCGACGGGGTGGTGCCCACGACCTCGCCCAGCATGGACATACAGGTCTCCTCGAACCTGGAACGGTTGCTGTTCGAGCTCCTCGACCGTGACGGGGCCGCTGTGGCGGAACACCTGGACGGCTTCCGGGCCACTGGCTCGTTCCACCTGGATCCCGTGGTGCACGCCGCCCTCGCCGATGGTTGGGCCGGTGCCCGCTTCGAGGACGATGCCGTTCGCCGGTGCATCGAGATGGAGTTCGGACTCTCGGGTGTCCTGCTGGATCCCCACAGTGCGGTCGGTGTGCTGGCCGCCCGGGCATGCCGACAGGATCCGTCGGTGCCGATGGTGGCCCTGGCCACCGCCCACCCGGCCAAGTTCCCCGACGCGGTCGCCGCCGCCACCGGAGTCCGGCCGCCGCTTCCGGAGCACCTGGCCGACCTCCACGAACGTCCTGAGCGCCTGACACGGCTTCCGAATGACCTGGTGGTGGTGGAGGAGTTCGTGGAGGCGCACCGGCGTGTCGTATGACCGACGGTTCAATCGGGGCTCCGTGCCTCGGCCGACCTCCGGCGCTGGCAGGATGATCCACCTGTGAAGTACGTGATCTGCGTTCCCGACGGCTGTGCCGACCTCCCGGTCCCGGACCTCGACGGCCGGACACCGATGGACGTCGCCCATATGCCGGTCCTGGCTGCCCTGGCAGGGCGCGGAACGGTAGGTCGTGCCGCGGTCATACCCGAGGGCATGGCTCCGGGCAGCGACGTGGGGAACATGTCGATCATGGGATTCGACCCCGCCCGGTTCCACACCGGCAGGGCGCCCATCGAGGTCGCGGCGATGGGTCGGACCCTGCGCCCGGACCAGACGGCGTTCCGCTGCAACCTGGTGGTTGTCCGCGACGGCGTGATGGTTGATTACGCGGGGGGCAATCCCTCCAGCGGGGAGGGGGCCGCAGTGGTGGCCGCCCTGGAGGCCGAGTTGTCCGGGATGCACGAGGGCGTCGAGTTCCTGGCCGGGGTCGGCTTCCGGAACGCGATGATTGCCCCCGGTGGGTGGATCGATGCCGTCTGCACGCCGCCGCATGACCTCTCCGGCGGGGCGATCGTGAACCCGGGCGGTCCCGCGGGTGGCGTTCTCTCAGAGTTGATGGAGGCATCCAAGGACGTCCTGTCGGGCTTCGACTTGGAGGCGAACCAGATCTGGTTGTGGGGCCAGGGTTTCCAGCCGCAGGTGCCGTCGTTCGCCGACACCCATGGGGTGGAGGCTGGCCTTGTGACCGCCGTGGACCTGGTGCGTGGCATCGGGGTGCTTTCGGGCATGAAGGTCTGCGACATTCCGGGCGCCACCGGATGGTTCGACACCGACTACGAAGGCAAGCGGGACATCGCCCTTGCCGAGTTGGAGGCGGGGCTGGACCTGTTCGTCATTCACGTGGAGGCCACCGACGAGGCCGGTCACGCCGGCAACGTGGCCGAGAAGGTCAGGGCTCTGGAGAACTGGGACAGCCGGATCATCGCCGGGCTGATCCCGGCACTGGACTCGATGGGTCCCTGGCGTCTCCTCATGCTCCCAGACCATGCAACGCCCCTGACCACCCGCACCCACACTGCCGACCCGGTTCCATACGTGCTGGTGGACTCGGCCATGGACGGTCCCGGTGGTGTCTTCTCCGAGTCAGGAGTGGCCGCCGAGCCGCTGGTTCCCGGCTACCAGCTCGTATCCCGACTGCTTGCCGACTGAACCTCCGGACTCGTTTCCACGACGGTGGTTGCCGCCATTGGAGGCGATTGGGTAAAGTAACTGTGTCGTCGGGCGGGCGACGGTCCTATGGGATTCACCTAGTAACACGCACGCGGCCGTGTCGGTCGGTGCCGGTGAGCCTGGGGTCACCGTCCCACGACAGGTCTTCCGGTACCGTTTCGTCGGTCACCCGGATGGCTTTCCCCTCTCCCGGTCGGTCCCGGCTGGGCAGACAAGACGGGCCGTTCGGCCCGATGAAACCGAGGTGTTGTGGGCATGGACTCCACCCAACTGGAACGCGGCACGCTGGAAGGCAAGGACCGCGACGAACTGACGACGATCGCCAACGCCCTGGGTGGCAAGCCTGGCTTGCGCGCCCGAAAGGCCGAGCTCGTCGACCTTATTCTTGACCTGACGGGAGGGGTCTCCAACGGCTCCTCCAACGGATCGGCTTCTGCTGCGGCGCCCGAGATGGGCGCCGCTGACGAGGAGCCACCGGCGGAGTGGGAGGTCGCAGTGGCGGCCACCACCGATGCCGACGAGGCGACTCCGGACACCACGGCTTCCGACGACGTTGCCGCCGATGCCCAGACCACAGATGCCGGACCGTCTGACGACCGGAGTGCCGAGGACGGGGCTGATCGCAGCGACGGCCACGGGAATGGCCAGGGCCGGTCGAGTCAGGACCGTGGGCAGGGCCGTGGCCAGAACCGGAACCGTGGACAGCAGGGTCGTGGTCAGAACCAGAACCGCGGACAGCAGGGGGAGCAGGCCGATGCGGGAAACCGCCGCCACCGCCGCCGGGGCCGTGAACGCGACGAAGGCCCGGAGGAGGTCTGGGACGGCGAGCCGGTGGATATCTCCGGCAACCTGGACCTGCGCGTCGAGGGCTACGGCTTCCTCCGCACCGGTGGCTACAAGCCCTCCAAGAATGACGCCTACCTCTCCGTGAAGCAGGTTCGCCAGTTCGGCCTGCGCAAGGGCGACGCCATCGTGGGTGCAGCCCGACCGGCGAACCGGAGCGAGAAGAACCCGGCGCTGCTGCGCATCGATTCCATCAACGGCATGGATCCCGAGATGGCCAAGACCAGGCCGAAGTTCGAGGACCTCACGCCGCTGTTCCCGGACGAGAAGCTGCGCATGGAGATCGACGGTGATCCCAACAACATGACGGCCCGGATAATCGACCTGCTCTCGCCGATCGGAAAGGGCCAGCGCGGGATGATCGTCTCGCCCCCCAAGGCCGGCAAGACCACGATCGTGAAGTCGATCGTGAGGTCAATTGAGACCAACCATCCTGAGGTGAAGCTCATCGTCCTGCTGGTCGACGAGCGACCCGAGGAGGTCACCGACATGCGCCGCTGGACGCAGCGCGGCGAGGTCGTGGGCTCGACGTTCGACCGTCCCAGCGACGAGCACACCCACCTGGCCGAGGTGGTGATCGAGCGGGCCAAGCGGATGGTCGAGTACGGCGAGGACGTGGTGATCGTGCTGGATGGCATCACACGCCTGTCCCGGGCCTACAACCAGGCCGCCCCGGCCACTGGCCGGATCATGTCAGGTGGTATCGACAGCGGCGCCCTGTATCCGCCGAAGCGGTTCTTCGGCGCCGCTCGCAACGTCGAGGAGGGTGGCTCCCTGACCATCCTCGCCACGGCGCTGGTGGACACCGGTTCCAAGATGGACGAGGTCATCTTCGAGGAGTTCAAGGGCACCGGCAACATGGAGTTGCGGTTGGACCGGCGTATCGCCGAGCGTCGGATCTACCCGGCGATCGACGTGGATGCCTCCTCGACGCGACACGAGGAGCTGTTGTTCGAGCGCAAGCAGCTGAACCAGGTGTGGAAGCTGCGGCGTGTCCTGAACGGCCTCGCCAACGACGGAGGCGCTGGAGCCGCAGCCGGCCTGGAGCTGCTGATCGACCGGCTGAAGACCTTCAACAACAACGAGGAGTTCCTGGTGGAGATCGCCAAGGGCCCGAGCATCGGCGCCTGATCGTTCCACAGGTTGCCTCCAGACGAAACGCCTCCCAGACTGGACCCGTTATGAGATCCGACATTCACCCCAACTACCGACCGGTGGTCTTCCAGGACCTCTCCGAGGGCGTGAACTTCGTGATTCGCTCCACGGTCGAGACCGACGACACCATCACTCTCGATGACGGAGCGGAGTACCCGCTGGTCAAGGTTGAGATTTCGTCGGCCAGCCACCCCTTCTTCACGGGCACGATGAAGATCGTGGACACCGCCGGCCGGGTGGAGCGCTTCGAGCGCCGCTACGGCAGGCGCCGCAAGGCCTGACCGCCCCGGCCCGATCCGCTTGAGCGGATCGTGAAGAATCTGTGACCCTCGATCCCGAGCGTCTCCAGGCCCTGCGTGGGATGAAGTTGCGCGGCCTCATCGTCGATGAGATTGGCGATCCGGGCGACGAGCTGGTGGTGGAAGGTGACCACTGCTTCGATGGCAGCCGCCTCTGGGTGCTGGCGTCGAAGGACGCTCCCGAACGGGCCCTGGGCGCTGCGGTGCTCCGGGCAGGCCGGCACGGTGGGGCACCTCTCACAATCTGCTTCGACGACGTCGAGGCAGCCGGCGTTGCAGCGAGGCGGGCGGCAGTCCTGAGGCCCGTGCCTGAGATCCGACTGGTCGAGGGCCGGAGCCTCCTCCCAGTGCAGCCAGCCGAGGCGCCGGCACCTACCGACGCTGCACCACCACCGGACGGCTTCGTGGACCTCTGCCTTGGCGTCGGGGTCCAACCGCTCGTGGAGCACGGAATCTGGCGTGGCGAGGTCCTAGGCCTGGAGGTGGTCCGGGTCGTCGACGACCCGGAGCTGGGGAACCAGGTCCAGGTCGGCGTGGGACGCTTCGACAGGGAGGCGGGACTGCTGCTGCACGCCGACCAGCCGCAGGGCGAGTCTCTGGCTGCTGCCGCTGACCTGATCCGCTCACGTCGTCGCACCGGTGCCGGCGCGCACCCACTGGCCACCCTCTGTCGGGAACGCTGGCTGCGCCACGACCTGGTGGCCGATCCGTCGATCCTGGGGCTGGGCGACCTCGGGGCCGTGGACCCGGCGGACGAGCGACCCAACCTGCGTGACCCGGCACCGGCGCCTGCCATTGGTAGGGGGCCGGATGGGGAGAGGGTTCTGGTCGTCTGTTCTGTTGGCGTGGATCCGTGCGTGGTCTCGGCCGCAGCCGAGCTGGTGCTTCGGGAATCCCCGGATCGGATCGTGGTCGCCCTCCCCAACCGGGACGCACTCCCAGCTGTCGAACGGGCGCTGGCCAGGTTGGTGGTGCCGACATCGATTCTCGGCGTCGCCTGCGGCTGGGACATCGATTGAGGATTCCGGCCACTCGGTCGGGGCTTCGACGAACGAGCCTGGGGGGCTGGGTACCCTTCAGGCGATGCTGGAGCAGGTGGATGCCCTCGAGGCCGAGTACGCCGAGGTTGAGGCCCGGTTGGCCGACCCCGAGGTCATCGGTGACCCCGACCGGCTGAGGGACGCAGGGCGACGCTTCAAGAAGCTCAACGAGATGATTGCGGTGGGTCGACCCCTGAGGGAGGCCTACGGCGATCTGGAGGCCGCCCATGAGCTGGTGGAGTTGGCCGATGGGCCCGAGCGCGACCAGTTCAGGCTCGAGGTCGGGTCGTTGGAGTTGGAGATCGACCGCCTGGAGGAGGAACTGCGGGGCCTCCTCCTGCCTGCCGACCCCAACGACGGCCGACCGGTGATCTTGGAGGTGCGGGGGGCCGAGGGGGGCGAGGAGGCCAACCTCTTCGCCCGCGACCTCCACGACATGTACCTGGCGTTCGCCGCAGGCCACGGCTGGTCCGTGGAGCCCCTTATGGCCCGGGATTCGGACATGGGTGGATTCAGCGAGGTGATGGTCCTCGTCAAGGGCGAGGATGCCTGGACGCGCCTGAAGTACGAGGGTGGAGTGCACCGGGTCCAGCGCGTTCCGGTGACCGAGTCCCAGGGTCGGATCCACACCTCTTCGGCAACGGTCAGCGTGCTGCCGGAAGCCGACGAGGTCGAGGTCTGCATAGACGACAACGATCTCCAGATCGACGTGTACCGGGCGTCCGGTCCCGGCGGGCAGTCGGTGAACACCACCGATTCCGCCGTCCGGATCACGCACAAGCCGACCGGGCTGGTGGTGTCCATGCAGGACGAGAAGAGCCAGCTTCAGAACAAGGCCAAGGCTCTGCGGATCCTGCGTTCCCGGTTGCTGCAGATCGAGCAGGACCGCCAGCAGTCCGAGGCGTCGGAGGCCCGGCGTGGCCAGGTC